>Ga0126381_100000513_pt1 | contig 42553 bp, 39 predicted proteins | sample PanSoiMetPlot_28_FD_96465 | JGI IMG/M metagenome (GOLD analysis project Ga0126381, IMG submission 96465) | Tropical forest soil microbial communities from Panama - MetaG Plot_28 | ecosystem: Environmental > Terrestrial > Soil > Tropical forest > Bulk soil | place: Panama | collected 2016-02-17 | reverse complement strand
TACGGCCATCTGGAGGCTGTGGCCGCAAACATCGGCACGCCAAAGTACGCAGCGCGGCTTCGCCAGGTCTATCGAAAGCTGGAAAACATCTCGGTGGACTACGCGATCCTGGAGAAAGCTTCGCAAGGAGTAGCGACGCCGCAAGTTTTTGCGATCCCCGCGGAAGTAGGCTGGAGCGATATTGGGTCCTGGGAAGCGGTCTATGAGCTCCTTCGGAAAACTACAGGCGAAAATATTCTTTTGGGTCCGGGTCATGGCATCGATTCGAGTGGCAACTTTATCTCCAGCCCGGACAAATTTGTCGCTACCATCGGAGTACATGACCTGGTGGTGGTTGATACCGAAGATGCGCTGCTTATCTGTCCACGGCCCCGAGCACAGGACGTCGGAAAGATAGTGAAATGGCTGGAAGGGCAGAAGCTAAGGAATTTGCTGTAATCATTAAAGCTCGGTAACAGAACTCGACGGGCCGATTGGGCCAGCCGTCCGGTAGTCCAATCCGGCTGTTTCTTCGCTGTGGGCCTCGCGTATATACTTGCTCAAATGACGGCGATTAAGTTCGGTACCGACGGCTGGCGCGGCATCATCGCCGAGGATTTTACGTTTGGTAAGGCCAGCACAGTCGCCCAAGCGGTGGCACGGTACGTGGTTCGCGGCGAAGATTCCCGCAAGGGCGTGATTGTCGGATATGACCACCGCTATGCTTCCGACGCCGTGGCGCGGCGCGTGGCGGAAGTTATTTCTTCCACCGCAACGCCTGTTTTTCTGGCTGATCGGCCCTGCCCGACGCCAGCCGTTTCCTACTTGGTGCGAGAACGCGGCGCGGCAGGCGGCGTCGTGGTCACCGCGAGCCACAATCCTTATCGATGGAACGGAATAAAATACAAGGCCAGTTACGGAAGCAGCGCGTTGCCATCGATCGTCTTGCAAATTGAAAACGAACTGCAGTTTGTGGAGTCCGCCGGAATTCCGCCGTTGCCTCCGCGCCCAGAACTAGTTCACCCGATCGACCCCCGTAAGCCTTACCTGGATGCGCTCGAAAAACTGGTGGACTGGGAACGCATCCGCAAGTCGAAATTCCGCTTGCTCTTCGACGCAATGCATGGAGCGGCGGCGGGCCTGCTCCCGGAGCTTTTCCGGCGCAACGGCATGGAGTGCGGCGAAATTCGAGGAACGCGGGATCCGCGTTTTGGCGGAGCCCATCCGGAACCAATTGAACCGCACATCGCGCCATTGCAGCAGGCGGTGACGGCAGGGAGCTACGACGTCGGATTCGCAGCCGACGGCGATGGCGATCGCATTGGGGCCGTAGATCGCACCGGATCCTTCGTAAACCCTCACCAGATTTTCTCATTGTTGGTGTGGCACCTGGCCGGAATGCGCAATCTTTCAGGTGATATCGCAAAAACATTTTCGGTGACCAAACTGATCGACAAGCTGGCTGCAAAGTTCGGGCGCCAACTGCATGAAGTGCCCATCGGTTTTAAATACATCTGCGAGCTGATGTTGGAGCAGAATATTCTGATTGGCGGCGAAGAAAGCGGAGGGTTCGGCACCAGTCTGTATTTGCCGGAGCGCGACGCGACCGTCTCGGCGCTGTTTCTGGCAGAATTGATGGCTTGGCACGGCAAAACCCTCCGGGAACTGCTGGGAACGCTGCACCAGGAATTCGGCGAATATCACTACGGCCGTATGGACCTGGAGGTCACAGCGAAGCAGAAGGAAAAAGCCATCCACTGGTTTTCAAATGGCCGGGCAACGGAAATCCTGCGATGGCCCGTCGTCAATCGCGAAGCGATGGATGGAATCAAGCTGTATCTTGGCGAAATAGGCTGGGTAATGGTGCGCGCGTCGGGTACGGAAAACCTTTTGCGGGTTTACGCGGAAACTTCCCAGCAGCTGACCACGGGCAAGGTATTGAAGGCAGTCGCCGAGCGAATTCACGAACTATAGCAGGAGGGCGCAATGCGCACCATAAACATTGCAGACAAATTTTCGCAGTTTAACGAAATGTGGACTCCTAAAATCCTGGGCGAAATAAACGATAGCTACGTTAAAGCCGTAAGGTTTCAAGGCGAATTCGTGTGGCATCACCACGACGATGAAGACGAGATGTTTCTCGTCGTGAAAGGTCTGCTGCGAATGAAATTCCGCGATCGTGAAGAGCTGGTCGGTCCCGGTGAATTCATTATCGTGCCTCGCGGCGTGGAGCACCTTCCGGTCTCCGACGAGGAAACACAGGTGCTTCTTTTTGAACCGAGATCCACTTTGAATACGGGAAATGTCAGCAACGAAAGGACACGGGCTCAACTGGAAAGGCTGTAACCGGTTTGCTGCTCACACCATGAGTCACCGTTTTTATACATTGGATGTTTTTACCACCACGCGCTTCGAAGGGAATCCGCTAGCCGTATTCACCGACGGCGACGGACTTTCCGATAACGCCATGCAGGCCATCGCGCGGGAGATGAATCTTTCGGAGACGGTATTCGTGCAGAAGCCGTCGGAGGATGGTGCGCTGGCTCGGCTGCGCATTTTCACAACTCAGGAAGAGCTGAAGCTGGCTGGGCATCCGGTGATCGGCACATGGTTTTTGCTCGCGGAACTGGGGGTGGTGCCCGCACAGGAAGGCAGCGTGCACATTCTGCAACAGACCGGCGCTGGCGTGCTTCCCGTAGAGATTCGATTCAAGGACGGACGGCCGCAACGGGTGACCATGACCCAGACGGAGGCAAAATTCAGGCCGTTGAAGGTTAAGGCCACGGCTTTGGCGAAGGCGCTTGGACTTTCTGCGAAGGATTTTGATTCCTCGCTGGAACCGACTTGTGTCTCGACCGGTGTGTTTAACCTGATGGTGCCGCTCCGCAATCGCGCCGCGTTGGGAAAAATCCAAATGAATATGTTGGAAATGCGGCGCTTAATAGGGAGGAACGCCACGATGGCTTATTGCTTCGCGCTAAACGGAAATGGCAAAGCGTTTACGCGCGGAATGTTGCCATGGGAGCTGTACGAGGACGCCGCGACCGGATCCGCGGCCGGCTCGCTGGGAGCCTTTCTGGTGAAGCACGGCAGGTTAGGCGTCGGTCACACGCTGAACATTCAGCAGGGCGTCGAAATGGGGCGGCCAAGCCAGATCGAGGTGGAAGTGACGCAGCCCGGAAAGAAACTGATTCCGCGCGTCAGCGGCGCAGCCGTGCGGGTCTTTGAAGGAACGATTTAGCCGGATTTCTGTTTAGCGTTCTTAATCGCCTGGCTGGCCGCGTTCAAAATTCCGTTCACGAAGCTTCCGGCTTCATCTCCAGAAAACTTTTTCGCTAAATCCACGGCTTCGTTGATGATCACTTTGTGCGGCGTTCTCACGCTTTGCATCTCGTGGATGGCCAGGCGCAGGATGGCACGGTCGATGGCCGCCAGGCGTTCGAATCGCCAGTTGTCGCAATGCTCGGCAATCGCCGCATCCAAATATTTCACACGGCGGACAGCGCCTTCGAACAGATCGTTGGCAAACTTTTCTGTAACGTCCTCGGCCCCGGCGCCTTTCCAGAATTTAAGTTCGAGCTTGCGGAGCTCTTGCGGGCTCATCTCCCACTGGAAAAGCATCTGCATGGCGAATTCGCGTGACTTAGAGCGCACGTTATTTGCGCCGCGCTTTGTTGCGTGGATTATTCGAGACGGCAGACGCCGGGCGAAGCTTGCGTGAGAGTTGCGCCATTTCGATGGCCGCGAGCCCCGCCTCGAAGCCCTTGTTTCCACCCTTCAGGCCGGCACGGTCAATGGCCTGTTCGAGCGTATCCACCGTAAGGACGCAGAAGATCACTGGAACTCCAGTATCCATTTGCGCGAGCTGCAAACCACGGGCGGTCTCGGAGCAAACGTAATCGTAGTGTGAGGTCTCGCCGCGCAGGACACAGCCAATCGCGATCAGCGCGTCGAATTTGCCGGTGTTCGCCATTTTTTTCGCGGCTAGCGGCAGCTCGAACGAGCCGGGCACGTGGACCACATTTACGTCGGCGCTTTGCGCGCCGGAGCGCTCCAGTGCGTCCACCGCGGCGCTCAACAACCGGTCGGTAATAAAACTGTTGAAGCGACTCACTGCAATTCCAAAGCGCAGTCCCCTAGCGCTGAGTTCGCCGTGAATTCTGCCGGGTTGTAATTTTTCTGGCATGTGCACGGAACGGAGCTACTTGCCCTTAAACTCGGCAGGCCGCTTTTCCAAGAATGCTTTGGTGCCCTCGCGCATATCTTCCGTGGCGCAGGCCACGCCGAAGAGCGTCGCTTCAAGGAACAAGCCTTCCTGCAGCGCCATTTCGACGCCGCGCTCAATCGCTTCCATGGTGAACTTTACGGCTAGTGGAGCATTGGCGATAATTTTTTTTGCCATGGCCTCTGCCGCGGGCAGAAGTTCCGCCGGTTCGTGGATGTGATTCACCAAGCCAATACGCAGTGCCTCTTCCGCGGTGATCATTTCACCCGTCAGGCACAACTCGTGCGCCACGCCTTTGCCGCACAGCCGCGCGAGTCGCTGCGAACCGCCGTATCCGGGCAGAATGCCGAGCTTCACTTCGGGCTGGCCAAGCCTGGCCGTTTTACTGGCGATCCGAATGGTGCAGGTCAGAGCGAGTTCACAGCCGCCGCCGAGCGCGAAACCGTTAATCGCGCAGATTGAAGGCTTGCCCATCGTTTCTAGGAGATGGAATACACTTTGTCCGAAAAGCGAAAAGTCTTTTCCGTTCACCGGCGTCTGCTGCGAAAGTTCGCCGATGTCGGCTCCCGCAACGAACGCTTTTTCACCGGCCCCGGTAAGGATCAAGACCCGCACACTGGCATCACCGCGCGCATCCAGCAACGCGTTTTGCAATTCTTCGACAGTTTTGCGATTCAACGCGTTCAACACCTTCGGACGGTTGAAGGTAATGGTGGCCATGCCGTCTTTCTTCTCGTACAAAATGTTCTCGTAGCTCATCGCGCTCTTCTCGCTCACTCACTAAAATTCCTGAATAACCAGCTACAGTTTTTGCGCTACCGGTCTTTGCGGATCGCTGTAATCGTAAAAGCCGCGCCCGGCCTTCCGTCCGTTCCAACCGGCCAGCACCATGCGCTTCAGCAGGGGTGGCGCGGCGAATCGGCGTTCCTTGAATTCGTCGAACATGATTTGCGAAATGTAATACGTGGTATCGAGTCCCACAAAATCGAGCAGCGTAAGGGGCCCCATGGGATAGCCGCAACCGAGCTTCATGGAATTATCGATGTCCTCGATCGAGCCGACGCCTTCTTCCAATGCGCGAATCGCGTCGAGTAGATACGGAACCAGCAGGCGATTCACGATGAAGCCGGTGGAATCGTTGGCGCGGACTGCCGTCTTGCCAAGTTTTGCGCCGAAGGCGACCATCTCATCGTACACTGCGGGATCGGTGGCAATCGTCTTGATCACTTCGACCAGCTTCATGACCGGAACCGGGTTGAAAAAGTGCAGGCCCACAAAACGCTGCGGGCGTTTGGTGGCGGTAGCGATTTCAGTAATGGTGAGCGACGAAGTGTTGCTCGCAAAAATGGTGTTCCCCGGACAAACTTTGTCGAGAGCTGCAAACAGTTCGCGCTTGGCGGGAAGCTGCTCGATGATCGCTTCGATCACCAGATCGCAATCCTGCAAGTCTTCGATGACCGTAGTCCCCTTCAATCGCCCGCGAATTTCAGTTTTCGCCGTGTCGTTGATCGTTCCCTTTTCCACCAGTCGCGCCAGATTCTTGTCGATGCTCTTCAGTCCTTTGTCCACGAGCTCTGGGCTTACTTCGCGCACCACTGTGAAAAAACCGGCGGCAGCGCTGACTTGAGCGATTCCCGCGCCCATCAGCCCACACCCCACGACTCCCACTTTTTCAATCGCCATACATTTCCTCGTTTGAGACCGTGCGGGGGATCCATGTAAACAACCACCCCAGAGCCGGAACAGAGAGTGTACCAAAAACCCGCAAGCAGCAGGTCGGGCCTGGCTTCGCAGCCGCTGATTGCCGGCGCTAGGTGATGCTTTCGAGAATCATCGCGATGCCCTGCCCGCCGCCGATGCATGCCGTTGCCAGTCCGTAGCGAAGTCCGTTGCGGCGCAACTCATTCAACAGGGTGATGACCAGGCGCGTGCCGGACGCGCCGAGCGGATGCCCTAGCGCGATGGCGCCGCCGTTTACGTTCGTTTTGTCGCGATTCAGCCCGAGTCCTTTTTCAACGGCTAGATATTGCGCGGCGAACGCCTCATTCACTTCGACGCGATCCAGCTGCCCAATCGTCAGACCAGCAGCCTTGAGCGCCTTCTGCGAACTTGGTACCGGCCCAATCCCCATGACACTCGGATCGACGCCTGTTGTCGCCCACGAAACAATCCGCCCGATGGGCTTCAATCCTCGCTCTCTCGCGATTTTTTCTCGTGTTACAACCACCGCCGCCGCGCCATCCACTATGCCGCTGGCATTACCGGCGGTTACAATTCCGTCCTTCTTGAACGACGGCGGAAGCTTTTCAAGAATCTCCATAGTGGTGTCCGGACGGCGATGATCGTCTTCGCTCACCACAGTCATTTTCTTGCCCTGCTTCACCTCGACCGGCACCAATTCTTCCTTCATTCGGCATGCTTTGTACGCCGCCTCCGCCGTCTGCTGGCTGCGCAGAGCGTAAGCGTCCGCGTCTTTGCGCGTAATTCCGTATTGTTCCGCAAGTTTTTCAGCCGTGAGCGCCATCGGCAATCCGCAATAGGTATCCGTCAGACCTGCCATCAGCGAATCTTCCAGCGCGCCGCCGCCAAGCTTCAGTCCATTGCGCAAACCGCGAATCACAAACGGCGCTTGGGTCATGTTTTCCATCCCGCCAGCCAAAACAAGTTCACATTCGCCGAGAAGCAAGCGTTGCGCGGCTTGCGAGATGGATTCGATTCCCGATCCGCAAAGCCGGTTCACGGTGACCGCAGGTGTTTCCGTCCTGAGGCCGGCTTTGAGCGCGACGTGTCTCGCTCCGTAGAGCGCATCCGCGCTGGTCTGCATCACGTTGCCAAAAATTGCGTGATCGAAATCAGCAGGGTCGGCCTTGGAGCGGCGAATCGCTTCCTTGGCGGCAACAGCCGCCAGATCGATCGCCGATACGTCGGAAAACGCTCCGGTGTAACGCGACATCGGCGTGCGCGCACCCGCCACAATCACTACATCCGTTTCAGACATGTTGGTCCTCTTTTGGATAACTTATATCGATGCCGCCGGGGTTCTAGACTTTCGGAGCTTCCAGCGTAACCACGATATCGCCACCGCGTTTCTTTGCCTCTTCGACCGAGAACTCCGCGCGATTCATCAAGTCGGTCACGATGTCTTCGCTGTCGTAGTCCGGCTTGGCCAGAGCTTCTACGATTCCCGCACTCAACGTAATTGCGGTGGAATCCCACGGTGGACGAATCCCTGACGCCGCGCGGCGCAACTTGTCCGCCAAGTTCTGCGCGCCTTCCAGCGTTGTATCCGGTAAGATGAACGCCAGAGACCAAGCGGTATATTTCACCGCGACATCGTTCTGTCGCACCATCGGCTGCAAGGATCTCGCCAGTTGTTCAAGGAATCGCTCCATGGGCGATTCTCCCTGCTGCCGCAATAGCTCTCCGCCGCGGTCAATCTGCAAAATCGTCAGCGCCAGAGGAGTTCCTTGGGTGCGCGCGCGATCCGCTTCGGTCAACAAGCAATTCTGATACGAACTGCGGCTCAGCAGGCCGCTGCGCTCATCGGAAACGCCCATTCGACGTACCAGAGAGCGCAGCCGGGTATGGCTGACGCTCATCAACATCTGATCGCCAATGGCCTGCAGGAAATACGTTTCGTTGGGCTTCCACTTTCGCGGTTCGGCCTGCCCGACAATGAGCATTCCCGCCGATTGCTGCGTTTCGCGGTCGGTGATCTTTACCCCCACCGCGGTACGCAAGGCCAGATGGCCCAGCACCGAGCCCGGTGTATTTTCTACAACCAAGCCGCCAAGTTCGTCACCTTGCGCTTTTTCCACTTGTGCCAATAGGAATACCACCTGCGCGCCCGGTGCCGGCTTCATGTTGGGTCCACAATATTCCGCGGCAAGGTCGGGCGGGCGGCCCGGCCCACCGATGACCGCCAGGGCGCGGCTCACCCGAAGGTATTCGCCGATTTCCGTGACTGCGGTATTCAGCATGGCGCGGGGCGTTTGTTGACGAAAAATCTTCTGATTGACCTCAGAAATTTTGGAAAGGTCGCGAAGGGTGTCCGCATTGTAGGTGCCGGTCTTGACTGCGCTCGTCTTGGCCACTTCGGCGGTTGGCGGACTGGCCGGCGCCGCTACCGCCGGCGCGGATTTTTTCACCGGCACACCTTGCGGCCAGAAATTTGCCGCCGCGTACAGATTCTGCAAGCGAGGGTTTTTGTCCTCTTCCCCAGGGAACAGCTCGGCAATTTTGTGCAGGCGATCAAGCGCTTTGTTTTGCAGCGAATACTGTATGAAGATTTCAGTCTGAACGATCAGGTCTTCGAGCGCCTGCGTTCGCCGACCTTCTTCCGTTACCGGAGCACTCGACTCTTCAGCACTACGCGGTCCGGCCTGCGGTACGGTTTCCGACGTGGAGATCGACGTGCCCGACCGGGTCAGCCGGCTGGCAATTCTTTGAATGAACGCGGGATCGGCCTTCCCTTTCAGCCGCTCCAGGCGTTCTTGATTGCGATAGTCGTACGAATCGATATCCACTAGGCGTTCCAGCGCATCGCATGCTTTGCGGACCTCGCCTCCTGCCAGATACGCGTCGAACAAACGAATCATAATTTCGAAATACTTTGATTCGCGATTCAGTTCATTATAAAGGGAGGCCCAGAATTCCAGGAGCACGCTGGACTCCGGATGGCGCCCGGCCACATCGTCTAGCTGCGCGGCAAATTCATTTTGCTTTTTGTCGGCGAACATCTTGCGCTTCAGGACGGTAAGCACTTCGACGGCTTTGTTTCCCGATCCCGCCGTGGCGTACTGGTCCGCCAGTTGGAACAACCGCAGCAGCCCGGCGTTTTTCTCGCGCAGTAGCTTTTCCAGGACCTGTCTCGCGCGATCCAGTTGGCCTGAACGAGTCAGCGCTTCAGAAAACGTCTCCAGGAAAACCGGATCGGCTTCCGTGGCCGCAAATGGCTCCAGCAATTTCGCCGCTTCGGCGGCATCGCCTTTTCTCAGCTTTGCCGCGCCGTACAAAAGAGCAACGCTGCGTTCCTGCGGCGCTAGCGCGTGGGCCCGCGCCAGATAGTTCAGAGACTCTTGGGTCGCCCCGCTGGCCGTCGCCAGTTGCCCGGCGCGCAACAGCGCGCGCGCCGCTAAGGTGCTGCGGTTATTCTTCTCCGCCGCTTCCGCCAGCTTCACTTGTCGGGAAAGATTCTCCGGCTCGAGTTGCGCCATTCGCTCAAGGCAAAACAGGGCATCTTCCTCACGGCCAGCCAGCGTGAAAAGCTCAGCAGCTTTCCCGTATTGCTCGGTCGCTTCCTCGAGTCTGTTTTGCTTTTGTTGCAGGAACGCATAGCGCGCGATGCGTTCCGGCGGCTGATTCCCGGATAAATTCTTTAGAAACCGATTGTAGATCGCCAGCGCTTTGCTCTCGTCCCTCGGATCGATCAGCAGATCGAAGAACATTCCGTAATACACGGCGGCGCGTTCCGGCTGTTCCTGGCGCGCGTAGAGATCGCCCAGCGCCTGAGTGGCCTCGGGATGGACCGGTGCATCTTCCAGCACCGCAAGATACGCGTCGATGGCATCCTCGATGCGATTCTTTTCGAGGAATTTCTTCGCGCGTTCCAGTTGCTTGTTGACGTCGCCCATTCCTACGGTTTGCCTTTGCGGAGCCTGGAGGTGGCGTGCGGACGCCGTGCGGTGCTGGGTTGGCGGGCTTCGCTCTTAGACTATATACCGTCCGAAAAATAGCGGCAAAACATCAGCTTAGCCTGATGCGGAATCATGCACCTTTGCGGCGTTCGACGCCCAGCATCAAATCACCCAAGCTGCCTCAAGGCCGGCCAAATTGAATCAGCGCATCCAATTTTTCCGCCGCCAAGCCCGCGTTAATCGCGCGCTCCGCTTTTTCCACCCCTTCGCGGAAGTCCAACGCTACACCGGCGGCAACCAACGCGGCCGAAGCGTTTACGACGACGATGTCTCTTCGCGCGCGGTCCTGATCGTCGTCGATGATTCCGTTGAACATCTTGTCAATCACTGCGACGTTCTCATCCACAGAACCTCCGCGAATCGCCGCCAGCGGCACAGTTACCTTGCCGAATGATTCCGGCGTCACTTCGTATTTCTTCACATGGTCACCGCGGAGTTCCGCGACGATCGTCGGTCCGGCCAGCGAAATCTCGTCCAACTTTCCAGCCCCATGGACTACAAATGCATGTTCTGTTCCCAACGCCGCGAGTGTCGCCGCAACAACATCCAGAACTTCGGCTGAAAACACGCCAAGAACCTGGGCTTGCGCGTTCGCGGGGTTCGTTAGCGGGCCGAGTAAATTAAAAACCGTGCGGCCGCCGAGTTGTTTTCGCGCCGGCAAGGCGAATCTGGCCGCGGTGTGCGCGCTCTGGGCAAACAAGAATCCGATACCAATTTCGCGGATGCCCCGGCCTATCCGCTCGAATGGCAGGTCGATACAGACTCCCAGCGCTTCCAGGACGTCGGCACTGCCACACTTCGAACTGGCCGCGCGGTTTCCATGCTTCGCCACACGCGCACCGGCTGCCGAAGCCACGATAGCCGCGGCGGTCGAAATGTTGAACGTGCCGGAATCATCGCCACCGGTCCCACAGGTATCTATCATTCGCGCCGGCAAGCTCTGGCCGTCGGCAAAGACCTTCGCAGCGTGCCGCCGCATCGCCCGCGCGAATCCCGTCAGCTCTTCGGCGCGGTATGGACGAGCGCTCAATGCGCTCAGCAGCTGCACAATTTCGGACGTTTCCAGCCGCCCGTTCAGCAGCTCCTCCATCAATTCTTCCGCTTCCGCGCCGCTCAGCAAGTGCCCTTTTACCGTGTGGGCGAACAAACGACGAGTCATGCGCGCCCCGCGCGCGTGGCCGGGCTCTGTCCAGTCCGCGCGGATTGTTTCCAAATGTCGGTCATTTTGCCGCGTTCTTGCTCCCCTGTCTGGTTCCGAGTAAACTTCTATGTTTCGACGAATGGAAAATTCTATCACCTGCTGGTGTTCCGCAACCGAACACGATCGGATCATGGATGAAGATTCACGAATACCAAGCTAAAGCTATCCTCGCACGCTATGGCGTAACCACTCCCCGCGGTGAGGTAGCCTTCACCAAAGACGAAGCCCGCGAAGGTGCGCAGCGGCTCAAATCCAATATTGTGGTTGTGAAAGCTCAGATTCACGCCGGTGGCCGCGGCAAAGCGGGTGGAGTCAAGTTGGCCCATTCGCCCGACGAAGCTGCCGAAATCGCTACCCGCATGCTGGGCATGAACCTGGTCACGATTCAAACCGGACCGGCAGGTCGCATCGTCAAGCGTCTGTTGATCGAAGAGGGCCTCGATATCGATCGAGAACTGTACCTCAGTCTGCTGGTAGATCGCTCCTCCGCACATGTCATCTTCCTGGCCAGCGCCGCGGGTGGCATGGAAATCGAAGAAGTCGCCAAGAGCGATCCTTCATCGATTCTTCGCGAGACCATTCATCCGGCCGTTGGCCTGCAACCGTATCAGGCAAGAAAGCTGGCCTTCGGCCTCGGGCTTTCCGGAGAAGCCGCCAATCGTGCTGCGCCCTTTTTCCAGGCTCTGTATCGCGCGTTCGTGGACACTGACGCCTCCATGCTGGAGATTAATCCTTGCGTTTTAACCGGTGACGGAAGGCTGGTCGCCCTGGACGCGAAAATGACTTTCGATGACAACGGCCTTTTCCGACACACCGACCTGCGCGGCCTGCGCGACCTCGACGAAGAGGATCCGCTCGAGGTGGAAGCGTCGAAGTATGGGCTGAACTACATCAAGCTCGACGGCAACGTCGCGTGCATGGTCAACGGCGCGGGGCTCGCGATGGCGACCATGGATATCATCAAGTATTCCGGCGGCTCCCCCGCGAATTTCCTGGATGTCGGAGGCGGTGCATCCGCCGAGCAAGTGAAGAATGCATTTCGCATTCTTCTGAGCGATGCCGGCGTGAAGGCCGTATTCATCAATATTTTCGGCGGAATCCTGCGCTGCGACGTACTGGCCACGGGCGTCGTCGCTGCCGCAAAAGACCTTCACGTGAAAATTCCAGTGGTGGTCCGCATGGAAGGCACCAATGTCGAACTGGGCCAGCAAATCCTCCGTGAATCGGGCCTCAATTTCACCATCGCCAATGGCATGAAGGACGGCGCACAAAAGGTCGTGGCGCTCGCTGGAGGTGCGCGGTGAGTGTTTTAGTCAACGAAAAAACAAGATTAATCGTGCAAGGATTCACCGGACGTGAAGGCACTTTCCACGCGCAACAAATGATCGAGTATGGAACCAACGTGGTTGGCGGCGTTACTCCCGGGAAAGGCGGCAGCAAACACTTGGAGCGCCCGGTATTCAACACGGTTGCCGAAGCAGTCAAAGGGACCGGCGCAAACGCCTCAGTGATTTTCGTCCCGCCACCCTATTCCGCCGATGCCATCCTCGAAGCTGCAGACGCCGAAGTTCCTCTCGTGGTTTGCATCACCGAAGGAATCCCGGTTATCGACATGGTGCGCGTTACTGCCGTAATTGATCGAGCCAAGACTCGCCTGATCGGGCCGAACTGCCCCGGCGTGATCTCTCCGGGTAAATGCAAAATTGGCATCATGCCTGGGCGTATACACAAGCAAGGCAACGTAGGAGTCGTCAGTCGCAGCGGCACTCTGACTTACGAAGCGGTCGATCAACTCACCCGCCTCGGCATCGGCCAATCTACCTGCATCGGCATCGGCGGCGACCCGATCATTGGTACGTCGTTTCTCGAGGCTATCAAGCTCTTCAACGAAGATCCTGGCACTTACGCAGTAATTCTGATTGGCGAAATCGGCGGTGACGCCGAAGAGACCGCTGCCGGGTGGATCAAGGCCAATATGAAGAAGCCCGTGGTCGGTTTTATCGCCGGGCAGACCGCGCCTCCAGGCCGCCGCATGGGTCACGCCGGAGCGATCATTTCGGGCGGCCAAGGCACAGCAAAAGATAAATACGCTGCGATGAACACGGCAGGAATTCGCACTGTCGAAACTCCGGCCGATCTAGGCTCCACTCTGGCGGCAACTCTGAAATAATCTCGTGGCTGTCGAGTAGTGGTCCCGACCGGGTCGGGACCATCTTTTGAATCTCTTGGAGGAATCTTCTCTCGTGGCACTCGAACGCACTTTCGCGATCATCAAGCCGGACGCAGTCGCGGCCGGCCAGCAGGGCGAAATTCTGTCGCGCATTCACAAGGCGGGCTTCACAATCGTCGCCATCAAATCCATGCGCCTGACCAAAGTAGAAGCTGGCGGCTTCTACGCGGTTCACAAAGCTCGTCCGTTCTTCGGTGAGCTGACTGATTTCATGTCGTCGGGGAAAATCATCGCATTGGTGCTGGAAGCGGATAGCGCCATCCTCAAATGGCGCGACACCATGGGCGCCACCGATCCTAAGAAAGCGGCACCGGGCACCATTCGCCACGACCTCGGCACCAGCATCGGCAATAACTGCACACATGGCTCTGACGCGCCGGAAACCGCCGCGTTTGAAATCGGCTACTTCTTTTCCGGCATTGAACTGGTCTAGGAGGAAACACCTAATCGAAATTTCCCAAAACTCCAAAAAGGTCATCCAGCCCGGTCCTTCTTGCTACAACCTTTTTCGCTCTCCTGCGTCCATTCAGGTGTAGGCTGTTCTCATAAAATCAGCCGGAGGTTTCTATGCTCCGTCGCGACTTCCTTCGTCACAGTTCTCGCGCCGCCGCCGGCGCTCTCCTCTCCTCCACCGCGATCGCCAGGCGAGTTGCCGCCATTCCAGCTTCCCCTCGCAAATTTTCGGCCGCCGACACTGTCACCCTAGGCCGCACTGGAATCACTACCTCGCGCCTTGCCATGGGCACTGGCACCGTGGGTTCCGGACATCATTCGCACCAGACGGCACTGGGCATTAACGGCCTGTCGCGCCTGCTGCTCAATGGCTACGACAATGGCCTGCGTCTTTTCGACGCCGCCGATTCCTATGGCAGCCATCCCCACGTTGCCGAGGCTCTCAAACACGTTGACCGCACAAAAGTCACGGTCCTCACCAAATCCTGGGCGCGCAACGCTCCTGAAATGCGGGCGGACCTCGACCGCTTCCGCAGCGAACTCGGCACCGACCATCTCGACATCGTTCTAATGCACTGCCTCACGGAAGCAGATTGGACCACGCGCTACCAGCCTGTAATGGACGTGCTCTCCGAAGCGAAACAAAAAGGCATCATTCGCGCGCATGGTTGCTCCTGTCACTCCATCGAAGCCCTGCGCGCCGCCGCCAAATCGCCGTGGGTCGAGGTCGATCTAGCGCGAGTCAATCCGACCGGAGCTTTTATGGACTCTGATCCCGACACGGTCATCAGCGTTCTAGGCGAAATGAAGGCTTCCAGCAAGGCTGTCATCGGCATGAAAATCCTCGGCCAGGGCACCCTCCGCGATCGCCAGGATGAAGCGCTCCGTTTCGCCCTCGGCCTCGGCATTCTCGACGCTTTCACCATCGGCGCAGAAACCATCACGGAGCAAAATGACCTCTTGCGCCGGATCGCCGCCGCTTGAACATATCCTGCGGCTGACACGGGTGGTTAGCCAGCAGAGACAGTGGCCAACCAGCCGCTTGAGGTTCATTCATAACCTGGCTGCCGACCTGGTCCAAAGCCTGGGAATAGTATGTGCGTATCCTTCTCGATGCCCACGCGCTCCTCTGGTGGGTGACTGGTGATCCGGCGTTGCGATCCGGACCGGCAAAACTGCTGTCCCGTCATTCCCTCCATCGGTTCGGTTACACTCTCTCTGTGGAGCCAACGCAACAACTCGGACGCCTGCTGCTTTCGGTCGGAGCGATGCTCTTCATCATCGGCGCTCTTTTCTACTTTGGGAGAAGACTTCCCTTCCGCCTCGGCCGTTTGCCTGGCGACATCATTCATCGCGGCGAGCACGGCACTTTTTATTTTCCACTCGTCTCCTGCCTGGTAATCAGCGTGGGCATCAGCCTGATTCTTTGGCTCATCAACCATCTTCGCCGCTAAATCCATCGCCCCTGCAAATCAAGACACCCGGCTGACGCCATCTGCGATTTGTGTCAAACTAATAGCTCCAAGACAGCGATTTTGCGCAGTCTGACTGTGCTCCCGTCGCGCAACTCATTGGAAAAACTTGAGGCCCGCGGCTATTTTCTTTCTGCCCCGGCCGGCAAACAGGTACATGGACCCGAAGTTCCAGCGAAATTTCTGCATCATCGCGCACATCGATCATGGCAAGTCCACTCTGGCCGACCGCCTGATCGAAATGACCGGCGGTCTGTCCGAACGCGAAATGCACGCGCAGGTCCTCGATTCCATGGACCTCGAACGCGAACGTGGCATCACCATCAAAGCCAAAAGCATCCGCTTGCACTACAAAGCGAAGGACGGAAATCTATACCGCCTGAATTTGATAGACACTCCCGGCCACGTCGATTTTTCCTACGAGGTTTCCCGCGCCCTGTCTGCCTGCGAAGGCGCGCTGCTGGTCGTCGATGCCTCACAGGGCGTCGAAGCGCAAACCGTCGCCAATACCTTCCTAGCCGCCGCGAACAATCTCACCATCGTGCCGGTCATCAACAAGATCGATCTCCCTGCCGCGCAAACCGAATTCGTCAAAGAGCAGATCGAAAACGTCCTGGCGATTCCCGCGCATGACGCGCTGGCCATCAGCGCCAAGAGCGGTCTAGGCGTCGAAGAAGTTCTCGAAGCCGTCATTCACCGCGTTCCCGCGCCTAAGGGCAGCGCAGCAAATCCACTGCAAGCGCTCATTTTCGATTCGTGGTTCGATCCCTACCGCGGTGCGGTCGTTCTCGTTCGCGTGATGGAAGGCCGCATCAGCAATCGTATGAAGATTCGTCTCTGCGCTGGCGACGACACTTACGAGGTCGAGCAACTCGGAGCCCTCACTCCTAAGCCCATCGCTCTCGAAGAACTCGAAGCCGGTGATGTCGGCTTTATCGTCGCCAATATCAAGCGCGTCGCCGACGCTCGGATGGGCGATACGGTAATCGAAGCCGGAAGCATCGCCCCTCCCCTTCCCGGTTTCGAAGCCACCAAGCCGATGGTCTTTGCCGGGCTGTTCCCCGTTCTCGCCGACGACTACGAACCGCTGCGTGACGCCCTCGGCAAACTTCAGCTCAACGATGCGGCATTTTTTTACGAACCGGAAAACTCGGTGGCGCTGGGCTTCGGTTTTCGCTGCGGATTTCTCGGTCTGCTGCACATGGAAATCGTGCAGGAACGGCTGGAGCGCGAATTCGGGCTCAACCTGATCACTACTGCCCCCAGCGTGCGCTATCGCATCACGCGCGTCGGTGGCGCCACCGTCGAAGTGGACAGCCCCGCAAAATTTCCCAATCCCAGCGACATTGAAATGATCGAAGAACCCATCATCAAGGCCATGATCATCACCGACGATCAATCCGTCGGCGGCATTCTCGCACTGTGCCAGGAGAAGCGCGGAATTCAGAGAAATTTTGAATATCTTTCCCCCACACGCGTGATGTTAACTTACGAATTGCCACTCAACGAAATCGTTCTCGATTTTTACGACCGCCTCAAATCCGTTTCCCGCGGATACGCTTCTCTCGATTACCATCTAGAAGGTTACAAGGAATCAGATCTGGTCAAACTCGATCTCTTGGTAGGTGGCGAACCGGTGGACGCGCTTGCCATGATCACTCATCGCGACACGTCCTACGAACGCGGTCGCGAGTTGGTCAGCCGCCTGCGTAAACTCATTCCCCGCCAGATGTTCGAAGTCCCTATTCAAGCCGCTATCGGCAGCCGCGTCATCGCACGCGAAACCGTCGCCGCCATGCGCAAAAACGTTCTCGCCAAATGCTACGGCGGCGACATCTCCCGCAAACGCAAATTATTGGAAAAACAAAAAGAAGGCAAACGCCGCATGAAGCGCGTCGGCCAGGTGGACATTCCGCAAGAAGCTTTCCTCGCCGTCTTGAAAGTCTCCTCCACCGAGGGGGAAGACTAGGCCGAGTGACCCAGACTTATTCGCACTTGCACCAGGAGCAGAGCTAGTCCTTCTTCCTGACCTCGGCCGTCAATCGGCCGCGCTGCAGGCGGATGGCCACCGCGTCTCCAATCGCAACTTGCTCGGTCGAACGCAAGACGTTGCCCGCCGCGTCTGTCGCGATCGCGTAGCCACGCTCCAGCGCCTTCAGCGGGCCGCGTTCCTGCAACTGCAAACTGAGCCGCTCCAGCCGTTCGCGTTTTTTCTGCAGCAGTCGTTCCGCGCACGTTTCCAGCGACTGGCGGCCACTATCCAGCCGCAACCGCAACGCCGCGATCTTGATCCGAAAATCAAATCGCGCAATGCGCAAATGAGCCACTGTAAATCGCTTGCGCGATTGTTCCAAGCGGGCCTTCAATCCCAACGCCACACGCGAAGTCAATTCATCCGCGCGCTGCCGGCGCTGCCGCAGCAAATCCAGCGGTCGCCGGAACCCACGCCGTCCCGCCAGTTCGTGCACCCGTCGGCTCAACACTAGAATCCGGTACCGCAGCTGCTCCCCCAGAGCATCCTGCAAACTTTTCACGTGCAGGTCGAATTCGCGCCGCGTCTGCAGCACAATTTCCGCCGCCGCCGAAGGTGTGGACGCCCGCACGTCCGCCACAAAATCCGCAATCGTAAAATCGGTCTCGTGCCCCACGCCCGAAATCACGGGTATCTTCGATTCAAAAATCGCCCGCGCCACAATCTCTTCGTTGAAAGCCCATAAATCTTCCATGGACCCGCCGCCGCGTGCCACAATCAGCACATCCACCGTCTTTTGCAGATTGAAAAATTTGATGGCCTTTACAATTTCTTGCGCCGATCCTTCGCCTTGCACCCGTACTGGAAAAAGCATCAGGCACACATTGGGAAACCGCCGTCGCAAAATTCGCACTACATCGCGTACTGCGGCGCCCGCCGGCGACGTAATCAAACCGATCCGGCTCGGCAACACCGGCAACGGCTTCTTGTGCTTGGCGTCGAACAACCCTTCCGTCTCCAGCCGTTTCTTCAGTTGCTCGAACGACAGTTGCAGCGCCCCACGGCCCACCGGCTCCAACGACTCCACATAGATCTGGTATTCTCCGCGCGCCTCATACACGCTGATCGATCCGCGCACGCTCACTTTCAGTCCGTCTTCCGGGCGGATTCTTACGCCGCGCATCTGCTGCTTGAACCACACGCAGCGCACCTGCGCTTTCTCGTCCTTCAGCGTGAAATAAAAATGCCCGGACTGCGCCGGACGGCAATTCGAAATCTCGCCTTCCACCAGAATGTCCGTGAAATGTTTGGCCAGCAGGTCACGGACCTGCGCGGTCAGCTCGCTCACTGTCAGCGATCGTCGGTCCGGCTGCAAATTAAATGTCAGTTGGCTCATGTTCTTGAATTCGCCACAACCGTCACGGTAGCACACGCTGGTCCTGGGCCCCCAACGACGATCCTGTTTATCCTGAATGATCCTCTCGTGTGTGTGCTGTCTCCTAATGTACCGGCCGCGCCTTAGCCCGGGCCGGCTGTTGATAGACCAGGCAACAGGTTTCCATCTCGCGCATTTCGCGAGATGAACCGAAGTGTGCACCTTTGCCAGATCGTCGCCGCCAGATTATCGTAGAAGCTTGATCCCACGGGTAAACATATTGATTAGAGAAACTGTATGTTCGTTCTTTGCTGCCGCTATCTTGCTGGCCCTTCCAACAGGCGCGCAAATCTCCGTCAGTGGAAACCTCCAGTTGAAACGGATCTTGCCTTCCGCGAAGCATGTCGTCGAGGAAGTCCGCTCCTATCGCCTCGCCAACGAAGACCGCATCATGCGCGAGTTGGGCGAATTCCTCTCCATCCCCAACGTCGCCAGCGACACCAAAAACATTCAGCAAAATGCCGACCGCCTGAAGGGGATGCTCGAAGCTCGTGGCATCGAAACACATCTCTTGTCTATCGAAGGCCGTGGCCCAGTCGTTTTCGGCAAGCTGGAAGCCGAAAACGCGAAGCGCACCGTCATCTTCTACGCACACTACGATGGCCAACCAGTCGATCCCTCCGCCTGGTCCGATAAGTCGCCATTCGAACCGGTGCTGCGCGACAATTCGATCGAGGCCGGCGGCAAGCGTATTCTTTTCCCACTATCGACATCCGGAGCCGCCAACTCCTATCAAGACGAATGGCGCATCTACGCCCGCTCCGCTTCCGACGATAAATCTCCTATCGTGGCCATTCTTGCCGCCCTCGATGCTCTGCGCGACAAAAATATTCCTCTTGGCGTCAACCTCAAATTCATTCTCGAAGGCGAAGAAGAAGCCGGTTCCGCCCATCTCCAGCAAACGGTGCAGCTGCACAAGAATCTTCTCAAAGCCGACTTGCTGATCACCGGCGACGGACCGGTTCATCCGTCCGGCAGGCCGCTCGTTTTCTTCGGCAATCGCGGCGACATCGGTCTGGATGTCACCACCTACGGTCCGATTCGCTCCTTGCACAGTGGCCACTACGGTAATTGGGCGCCCAATCCCGCCATGCGACTATCGAAATTGCTCGCTACGATGAAAGACGCTAATGGCCGCGTGCTGATTCCCGGCTACTACGACGATATCGAACCGCTCAGTGCATTAGAACAAAGTGCCCTCAATGCCATGCCAGCGAACGAGGCGGACCTGCAGCAGGAACTTGGCATCGCCAAGGCCGATGGCGGCGGCAAGAAGTTGATGGAGCTGCTGCAGGAACCATCTCTGAATATCCGTGGCCTCCGCAGCGGCAATGTCGGCGAACAAGCCACCAACATCGTGCCCGACAAAGCCGAAGCATCCATCGACGCTCGCCTTGTCAAAGGGGAAGACCCGGCAAAGAAGTTCGCGCAAATCGCAAATTTTATCCGCAAGCAGGGATTTTTTGTCGTGGACCACGACCCGACCCTCGATGAGCGCCGCGAACATCCTTTGATCGCTAAAGTGATCGACGAAGGCGGCTATCGCGCCTCGCGTACCCGCATGGACCTGCCCGTTTCGAAAGCGCTGGTCCGCGTCATCGAAGAAGCCACCGATGGCCAAACCGTAGTCGCTCCCATGCTCGGCGGCAGTGCTCCCATGTACATCTTTGAAGATCTCGGCCTGCCCTGGATTGGTGTCCCCATCGTCAACTACGACAACCACCAGCACAGCTCCGATGAAAATCTCCGCCTCGGCAACCTCTGGCAAGGCATCGAAACCTACGCCGTGCTGCTCTCCGACCTCGACTGGTGACAACTTCGGCAGCCCAAAATCGCTCCAGCAGTCTAACTGCGAAGTTCATTTGGAGCGAAGCAAGGAATCTGCCATTCCTTTTCCTTCCGCCATCATAATTCGAGGAAATTCTGCAACAACTGCTTACCCGACTCCGTCAGCACGGACTCCGGATGGAACTGCACGCCTTCCAGCTTGTGCCGCCGGTGCCGAACGCCCATGATGATTCCATCCGAGGTTTCCGCAGTCACCGTCAATTCGCGCGGCAGGGATTTTCGTTCCACGATCAGGGAGTGATAACGCGTGGCGGTAAACGGTTCAGGCAGGTTCCGAAAAACGCCTTTACCATCATGCTGAATCTCGCTGGTTTTGCCGTGAAACAGTTTGGGAGCGCGAATTATTTTTCCGCCGTACGCCGCACCCAATGCCTGGTGGCCCAGACAAACTCCCAGAATCGGAAATTTTCCCGCCAGCCGCTGGATTAACTCGACCGAGATTCCCGCTTCCTGCGGCGTACATGGCCCCGGTGAAATCACGATTCGCTCCGGCTGGCGGCGAGCAATTTCTTCAACGGAAATCTTGTCGTTGCGATGCACTTCCACTTCGCAACCCAGTTCGCCAAGATACTGCGCCAGGTTGTAAGTAAACGAATCGTAGTTGTCGAGCAGCAGAATCATTCACTTGCCTTCAATTGTTTCACCTTCGCTTGTGCGCCGCTTCTAGCGCGCTTTGCAGCGCTTTCGACTTGTTCACCGATTCTTGGTATTCGGCGTTTGGCGTGGAATCCGCAACGATCCCCCCGCCGGCCTGGACATACGCCACACCGTTCTTGATGACCATGGTGCGCAAAGCGATACACGAATCGAGGTTCCCGGCAAAGTCCAGATACAAAATTCCGCCTGCGTAAATTCCGCGCCGCGTTTTTTCCAGTTCCTCGATAATTTCCATCGCCCGCACTTTTGGAGCGCCGGAAACCGTGCCCGCCGGAAAACACGCCATCAGCGCGTCGAAGCAGTCCACGTCAGGACGCAACTGCCCGCGCAGACTCGACACCAGGTGCATGACGTGTGAATAGCGCTCCACGGTCATCAGCTTTTCGACTTTTACGCTGCCGTACTCGCACACCCGCCCCAGATCATTGCGCCCCAGGTCCACTAGCATGATATGTTCAGCGCGCTCTTTTTCATTCGCCAGCATCTCCCGCTCCAGCCGCGCGTCCTCCGCTTCATCTTTTCCGCGCCACCGGGTTCCCGCAATCGGCCGGTAAAACACCTCGCGCCCCTGCACCTTGACCAGCATTTCCGGAGAACTACCGACCACCGCAACATCGTTTAGTTGCAGAAAGAAAAGATACGGCGAAGGATTCAGAGCCCGCAGTTCACGATAAATCTGAAAGGGTTCGGCTTCCGTTTTTGCTGAAAATCGTTGGCTGATCACCACCTGAAAAACATCTCCTGCTCGAATATATTCTTTGGCTTTCCGAACTGCCGCCAGATACGCCGGTTTCTTGAAATTCGAAGCAACCTCCGGAGCCGGTGTTTGTTCTCTGCCCGATTTTCCTTTTCGTTCTTCGGCGGCGACCGGCTGTTCCAGCAGTTTGCGCGTCCGCTCGATTTCCCTCACGGCCGCATCGTACTTCTCTTGCAACGACGCTTTGCCGTCGGTAAGCACGTTGCGGACAATCCACAAACGGTGCTGCACATGATCGAATGCGACCAAGCCGTGATAGAACATCAGCATTGCGTCGAACAGTCCGATTTCATCGCGCAGCTTTTTCGGCAGGCGTTCGATCAATCGCACCATGTCGTAACTGAAATAGCCAATCGCTCCGGCAATCAACGGCGGCAATCCCGGCAAGCGAACCGGCCGGAAGCGTTGGATGCGTTCGCGAAGGAAGGAAACCGGATCCTTTTCTTCCCAGATCACGCGGTCGTGGGTCTCCAGAACGCATGCGCCATTGGCGTAGCGAAAAATTTCTTCGGGATGTGCCCCCGCAAAGGTGTAGCGCGCGATTTTTTCCCCGCCTTCCACCGACTCCAGAAGGAATGAGTAGCGTGCAGCTTGTGCGATGCGCAAATATGCGCTGACCGGCGTGAGCAGATCGGCGGAGAATACATCGTAGGCGGGAATAAGGTTTCCCTTTTTGGCGAGGCGCGAGAATTCGGCGAAGCTAGGCTGGATCATTTGAACCGCAGTCAATTGTCAGTTACTCGTATTCGGTTTCAGCACAAAACAGAGCGCCGCATTGAGAGTTAATCTCGACGAATAATTATCCACTAAATTCTGTGATTGCGCTTGCCGTCGATCCGGCACTATTTTCGACTGCGGGAAATCTCCTCAGACCGCAATTTCCCCATCACCGCTCGGCGCATGGCGGCTTCCGGGGCAGGCTGCCCTACAAACAGCTCCCATTGCGCAAAGCCTTGCGCCAAAAACATTTCCACGCCCGAAATCACGCGAATTCTCTTGCGTGAGGCGATCCGCAGCAATTCGGTGAAGCGGGGCCGGTAAATCAAATCCAGGACGAATTTGCAATTTAATTCTTGCGGTGAAAGCGGCGACACTCCGACCCGCGGATACATGCCGACAGGCGTCGCATTTACGATGACTTCGAAACGTGCGCTGCTCAGGTATTTGCGGGACATCATCTGCCCATTGCAGGCTTTGGCAAGTTCCCGCGCGGCAGAGTCACGCCGAGCACAAATCAAAACTTCCGCTCCCAGGTTGGCCAGAGCCAGCGCAGCGGCCCGCGCCGAGCCTCCCGCTCCAAAAATCAGGGCCCTGCTGCCCGGCAGATGCAGTTTCCCTGCTAGCGCGCGCAACACCCCGAGGTAATCCGTGTTGGAGCCATGCAGCTTTCCGTTTTTCGCTACAACCACGGTGTTCACCGCGCCGATCTTCTCCGCTATCGGCTCACACTCAGCGAGATGCTTCAGGATGGCTTGTTTGTGCGGTATGGTTACGCTGAATCCGCGCAGGCCGAAATCCGGAATCGCTTTGAGAAATTCGCTCAAATCTTCCACCAGGAAGGGCAGAAACATGGCATCACGTTTCGCCGCAACGTATCCGGTATTGTGCAATAGCGGCGAAAGCGAATGTCCAATCGGATTGCCGATCACGCCGTAGATTCCCGTCTTAGGCGTAACCTTATCCGCGCGATACAAACGTTTGAATTCGTGGAGGCTTACTTGACCGGGTGCCGTGGCAGTGGCAACGGGCGCGTACGCCAGCGCGCTGCCTTCCCGCAACGCCAATAGCCGGGCAGGCAGCCCGACCTCTCCTATCGGTACGCTCACCAAGTCCGATGATTCATGGGCCAGCCGCAACAATCGCAGACTATCGGACAGGCTTTGCGCCCGGGTGGCAATTTTGACAGCGTCTGATTCTCCTCTATGCACATGCAGCGCCCGGCTGGGCAGGGGCGGCGTCCGTTCGAAATCATGAAACGACAACAAGAACTTGGGAGGAATCGGCAGCGACCTCGCCGACCGCCCCGGCAGCTCACCTAGTGTCTCTATCTCCAGGTCACACCACTGACACCCAGATTCCCGTGCCTGGCTCAGCCAATACAGTTCGGCCTGTGCACCGCCCGCCAACTTCCCACCTCCTAGAATTCGCCGGCAGGTGGCCACAAGAGTGAGTCCTCTACAGGGCAGCCTGCGAACCGCCCTAAGAAACCTGGTCCGCTCGCGATCCGAATCTAGCCAATCGAACCGCAACTCCACGGTCCGCGTGTAGCGCATGGCACGGCGCAGATCCCTCACTGCTTCCCTGGCTTTGCCAGTAGCAACTACGGCACAAACGCGATCTGTGAACGGCCGCTTGGATTTCCTGAGGTTTGGCATATTATTGAAAACAAAAGATATAGCATGACCGTATCAATTTTGTAAAGCGGCTCCCGCCAATTTCTTGACGGTACTGGAACGCGTTGCTATTTTCGGGTTGGATAGTCCCCGCACGGCCCTCTGGGCGTGTCATTGAAGGAGTCTTGTCATGCGCGCAACTGTCGCAGGTTTGTGTCTTTCGCTGGCGTTCGGTGCAGCAACATGCATGGGGCAGGAAGCCAAGGTTGCCGTCACCCCGGCGGAACCGCTGAGTCAGCCCTGGCCTACCTCGGTATATTGCTCCGGGTTTTACACCAGCCAAAGAGTTTCCGACGAACTCAGGCTAGTGAGCGGTGAGCAATCCGAATACAAGATTACCTTTGCCTGGCGCGACATCGTGTACCTCAGCAAAGGCGCAAATCAGGGTATCAAAGCCGGTGATCGGTTCTAGGTGGTGCGCGAAAGTACGGACCCTCTGCGGGTGCCGTTTTTCAAATGGCAGGACAAGCTCACCAACGCCATGGGCACGTACTACGTAGACCTTGGGCAATTGGAAGTGATCAAGGCGCTGCCAGACATTGCCATCGCCAAAGTCACCATGAGCTGCGGCTTGATGCAGCGCGGCGACATCACCCGGCCTTTTGTGGAACGCCCCGTCGGCCCGTACAAGGATTCTTCGGAGTTCGACAAATTTGCTCCTGCTAGCGGCAAGCCGGTCGCTATGCTGGTCCGTGGCAGGGATACGCAGCAGATGATTGGCAAGCTGGACACGGTTTATGTGAACCTCGGAACCAGCCAGGGCGTGAAAGTCGGCGATTATTTCCGGATCTTCCGCTATCAAGGCACGCGATCGTACATTCCAGTGGAGAAGGATTATCAGGACCGCCTGTACGGATATGGAAGCAATCCAAGACACTATGGATGGAATGATCTGCCGCGCGAAGTTCTGGGCGAAGGCATTGTGCTGAACGCCAGTCAGAACTCCGCCACGGTTTTAGTGACGCTTACACGTGGGGAAGTTTACGCGGGCGATTACGTGGAACTGGAATAGCTAGATCGCCCATCGAGGCGACTCCCCGAGCCCGCTAGGCGCGAACGCTTCGCGGGTTTTTTTGGATAGAGCGGTCAGCCTGAAACCGCTCCCGTAGATCCTTCCCGAAAGATTTCGCAGGTAAATCCGTAAATTTCAGTTTGCGGGTCGCGCCAGGCATGACGAGGGAGACCGGCCTTATGGCAGGTTTCTGCCAGAAATTCCTCGCGCGAAAGATGGTGTTCGGTGGCCACCTGCGGAAGCAGCAGGCCGCGATGGTCTTCTGTGGCAATCACCAGCCCGTGTTTGCCAATCTGAATGACCTCGGGTGCAATCGGAAACAGATCCGACAATAGTGAAATTTCAATCTCCAGTCCGTGCAACTCCTCGGCGCCGAGCGCGGGAAATCGTGGATCGCGAAAGGCGGCGCCCTGTGCGCAGTGAATAATGTTCTCACCAAGCGAGTCGCGAGGCTCGATCACGCCGATACAACCGCGAAGCTTTCCATGCACCTGGAGCGTCACGAATACGCCAAGCTTGCGCGAAAACGAGCCGGATAGGCCCGGCGGCACGGCTTGGCCGCCCAGCGCGCTGACAATCGCAGTCCGTGCCAGGGCCAGCATAGCGCGCTGCTCTTCGCGGGAGAACTGATTTTCAGGAAGGGACGACATCCTCGGACTTCGCGCTGGCCTCCATCATGCGCAGTTTTCTACGCTGCGTAATTCGGCTGTCCAGCTGACTCCAGAAACGGAAAAAATACTGCGCCGCTGAAATCAGGGCGCTGGCCACCACCAGCCACAGCAGGACATAAGCAAGAGGTTTTAGCGATGTGTAACGAGAACCGGCAATCAGGACCGCCACCGCACACACCTGTAAAACCATCTTTGTCTTGCCCAGCGCCGAAGCGGCAATGGTGAACCCTTCGGCGGAGGCAATGTTGCGCAATCCCAGCACCGTGAATTCGCGCCCGATGATGATGACTACCATCCAGGCGGGAACCAGGTGCATATCCACCAGGGCGATGAACGCCGCAGAAATCAGGAGCTTGTCGGCGATGGGATCCAGCAAAATTCCCAGCGTGGTCACCTGCAACCGCCGGCGGGCAAAATATCCGTCCGCCCAATCGGTGGCCGCGGCGGCCAGCAAGATCAACACGCCCCAGAATTCAAACCGCATGTGAAAACCCCACAGCTCAACGTTCGGGCTGCGAGTCAGCAGCACCACAATCAGGAGGGGCACGAAAAAGATGCGCAGCAACGTGAGTGAATTGGGAAGGTTCATCGGCACAAGCGCCCTTTGACCGCATGGTGGCTCGGAAACGGCGCCAAAACGACTATAAGCCGCGAGTAGGTGGGCGTCAACGGCGGTGGCAAGCGCATTTCCGGGCTGACGGCAGGTACTGAGCGGTCAATGGCGTGACCGCCAAAAATCCTGCCGAGCCCATATACCTATTCGTAACAAGATTGCCCTATAGCTGTGCAAATTCACAAATCGAATCGGCGCAGATTAATACGCCAAAAACTGTATTCATCATGCAGTAATGCACTATAAGTTCCATTTTTACAATTACTTACGGGGAAGATAGCGGAGTTGGGGCGCGTCCCACCGCCGCGAGAATAACTTTTCGGGAAACTACCCCGCGGGGATTTCCACAAAGATTTCCACCGTTCCCAATGTGCCGCCAACGCCCTTTTCAGCTGCCAGAAGTGCCGGAAATCCCGCAAAATCACGTTGTTTTCATTTGTTTACCCGAACGTAACCTTTGGCTCCATGCTCGCGCGGCATCCAGCCCGCTTGCTAGATTGCCCGCGGCCCGCGCAGCAGCCGCGCAGGCAGGAAAAGAATCGCGCTGAGCAGAGCAAACACTCCGCCCAAAGTGATCCCAATGATGCGGAACGGCAAACTCAGCAACCACACAAAGGGATAGGCAACCAGCGCCAGCAATGCCAGCGGCCAGCACACTACAAACAGAATGCACCAGAGAAAAAATGCGGCCATGAACCACCTCTCAATAATCTGAACGACAGTTTCGTCTAAAAAGTTCCGTTCCGCGCGAAGTCCTGCAACTTCAACCGGCGCGCCATGGAGACCGGCACTTCAGCATCAAGCAACATGTGCGAATCCTCCAGCTCGGAATGAGAAACATGCCCGAGCGCATGAACCAGCGCAAGGGTGCGGCCCTCGGCGAGCGGCAAACGCAGAGAAAGTTTCACCGCGGGTTCTTCTGGCAAGGCGTCATCCATGCGCCGCAATAACTGATCGAGGCCTTCGCCGGTGAGCGCCGAAACCAGCGCCGGGGGTTCGCTTCCGTCGGCAGGATGGGCGGCAGATTTTTGCCACTCGAGTTTTTCTTCCCGGGAAAGCAAATCGATCTTGTTCCAAACGTGGAGCGTGCGGCGACCGACAACACCGAGCTCGGCAAGAATCTTTCTCACCGCTTCGTCTAGCTCCTGATGCTGGGCGCTCGAAACATCGCTGATGTGCACGATTAGTGCCGCTTCTTGCACTTCTTCCAGCGTAGCGCGAAATGCGTTTAGCAAACCTTTGGGCAGCGACCGAATAAATCCAACGGTATCGGAAAGCAAAACGCGGCGCCCGGACGGGAGGCGCAGGGCACGAACGGTCGGATCGAGGGTAGCGAACATGCGCGACGATACCAGAACTTCCGCGCGGCTCAGCGTATTGAACAGCGTGGATTTCCCGGCGTTGGTATAGCCGACCAGCGCGATTGTGCCAAGCGGAACAGAGCTGCGCGCCTCGCGCCGCAGAGCGCGTTGTTTACGTACTGCCTCAATGCTTTTCTCGATTTTCGATACGCGATCGCGAATGCGGCGGCGATCGGTTTCCAGTTTCTTTTCGCCGGGGCCGCGCACGCCGATCCGTCCAGCGCCTCCGCCGGCTCCACCGGAGCCACCTGCACCACTCTTGCCGCCAAGGCGGGACATGGCCGCGCCTTTGCCGGTCAGGCGCGGAAGCGTGTAATTCAATTGGGCCAGTTCTACCTGCAATTGCCCTTCTCGGCTGCGCGCGTGGCGCGCAAAAATATCCAGGATCAACTGGGTGCGGTCAATCACCCGGCGTTCGGTATGTTCTTCGATATTGCGCTGCTGCACCGGCGAAAGGTCGCTGTCAAAGATGATCAGCGGCGCATCTTTGAAATTCGCTTCGGCGCGAATCTCATCCAACTTGCCGCGGCCAACAAGAGTTGCTGGATCGGCTTTATCGCGCAATTGAAAAACGGTGCCGGCAATCTCGGCGCCAGCGCTGTGCGCCAGTTCAACGAGCTCTGCCAGAGACTCGCGCTCGGGCGTACCCGCGGCCATGCCGGGAATGCGCGGCGAGCGTTTCCACGCAACTCCTACAAGTAGCGCGCGTTCCGTCGAGGTTATAGCTTGTGTAGTTTTCATTGTTCAGCAAAACGGACCCGGGGCAAATGTGCCATCGCCAAGGAACCAAACTCCACCTTGCCGAGTATACGCCTCGAATATGTACGGTGTGAATTTACGGAAATGCGGTAGGGGTTTTCAAGGTCCGGTGTCCTGGGCAATCCGCTGGGGAATGCGGCGGCGATTGCAAGTACGCGCAGTTTGCAGTTTTTGGAGCGCCGAGTGTTTCGAGTGCTTCCACAACAAACGATGCCGACTCTAGAGTTACAAGCTTGACTGCGCAAGATTAAATCGCGGCAGAACCGTGCCGACCTCTTCCGCGCTGCGGCCAAAACCGTGCTTCTGTCTAGTATTGCTTGGGATTTTCGCTTGCGCGGACGGCTTGACCAAAGACAATCAGGTTGCCGTCCGGTGCGAGCACCAGCAGTTCTCGTTGCCTATAGGGCTTGTCCGCCGGCCCGTGCACGTCGCGCGCGGGCAGCGTGTTCAGTTTGGGTTTGAGTTCGGCGTAGAGCTGATCGACGTCGCGAACATCAATGTAGTAGGCCAATCGGCGATTTCCCGGAGGCGCGGCGTCCGGCCCTTTCTCTTCGAGGAGCCGGAAGCCCACCGTTTCGCGATGAACGTAGGCGTAGCTGGCCATGCGCCACGGCACTTCAAAACCGAGAATGTCCGTGAAGAATTTCAGCGCGCTTTCAAGATCTCGTACATGCATAAATGGCGTGATCTGGATGAAATTCGACATGCTCAAACCCCTCGCGGGAGACTAGCACAACATGAACAACGTGTTTACGGGGTCTCAAGGAGCTAGCAGAGTTGCCAGCCACCTTCGCGCAGAATCTTGCACCGCGGCATCGTCGCCGAATCCGGCCAGCCAATGCACATTCTGTTCGCGCCGGAACCAGGTCAGCTGCCGTTTGGCGTACTGCCGAGTGCCCTGCTGAATGGCGCGCCGAGCTGCCTCTAGTGAGATCTCACCACGAAGATGGCTCCGCAGTTCGCGGTAGCCGATGAAGTTAAACGGTTTCGCGTCTTCTGGGAGCCCGCAGGCCATCAGGCGTTCGACTTCCTCAAGCCAACCGGCTTGCAACATGGCGTCAGTTCGAGCGTGAACCCGTTGATAAAGCGTTTCACGGTTCGGCTGCAGTCCGATTTTCAGAATACGCCAGCCGGTCAGAGGCGTTCTCCCCCCGCGATGCACCTCGGAGAGCGGTTTTTGCGCTAACAGGCAAATTTCTATCGCGCGGATCAGTTTCTGCTCATCGGCTGGCGAAATCTGCGCGGCGGCAGCGCCGTCCAGCCGCGTTAGCATTTCGTGGAGATGTCCGGGACCGTGTTCGAGCGCGGATGCGCGGAGACGGCCACGGATTTCCTCGGAACGCAGCGGAAGATCCGCCAGTCCTTCGAGCAACGCACGCAGATACAGACCGGTTCCGACGGTGAAAACAGGCAGGCGCGACCGCGTTCGCAAGTCATTAAGAACGTCGATTGCTCGTTCGCGAAAGCCACCTGCGGTTGATTCTTGGGCGGGATCGAGAATGTCCAGTAAGTGATGGGGAACCTTGGCGCGTTCGGCGGGAGTGGGCTTAGCCGTGCCAATATCAAATCCGCGATAAAGTTGCGTGGAATCGCAGGCAATCACTTCGCCGTCAGCTTCCCGCGCCAGAAATATTCCCAGCGCCGACTTGCCGGAAGCCGTGGGACCAACGATTGCAACTAGCGGCGGTTGCGGTTCAGAAGCGGTCATCGAAACATCATGCGCCAAGGCATCACGGCAGCGAGCGGCAGGCTGCCCAGAACTTGTTGGCGAACGATTTTCACGGCGCTCCGTTCTCGCCTGGCACCAAATTATAGTAATAGGTAAATCGCAATTCGATGTACGGCCCGCTGAAAGCAGATGGCAACGATTCAAACGGGTTCGATGAACGCACCGAAGACACGGCTGCGCGGTCCAACGGTTCCTTTTGCGACGTGCGAAGGATCACCGGCTCGCCAACCGGCACGCTGCCGTTTCGCATGATCTTGAATTGCAGGGACACCACACCCCGCTCGCCCAAGTTCACCGACTCCGGCATCACCGCAAACCAGTTGCGCTTCACGGTGATATAGACGCGGTGCAGATAATCCCTGAAGTCCACTCCTTCGGTCGGAGTCAGCATCTCCAGGTTGCCATACGCGGTTCCCTGTCCGCCGCTTCTCGGAAGGCCTCCGCCACTGGGCAGTTGCCCTCCGCCACCGACGGCATTTGGCGCGTTGGCCTTCGCGGAATTACGCAAGGAGTCCTCGATCGCGCGGCCTGGCGACGAATTCTTTGGGAGAATGAGTCCATGCGGCGTGGGTTGAGCGTCGGGCGCTTCCAGTTTCGGGGTCGGATTCGGCGGAGCCTCCGTTTTTGGCGCGGGAGCCGTGGGCGGTGGTTGACTTACATTCGGTTGCACCGTTGGCGCGCTCGGCAACTCTCTCGCCGGGACTTTTGGCTGCGGTGCCGGTTCTGGAGTGGGCTCGGGCGGCGCGATCTTGCGCAGCACGCGCGGATCGACTTTGACTGGGGGCGGAGGCGCCACTCGCGGTTCGGGCCGCGGCGTTTCAAAGGCTCCCGGCGGCAGCAGCAAAGTCATCTGCTTGCGCGCAATTTCCTGGTCTGCCGGCGTGGGCTCGCGATGAAATAGACTCGGAACAAAAATCATCACGGCAATCAGCAAAGTTTCGAAAAGCAGCACCGAGACGTACAGCCCGACGGTAAGCCAGCGCTTCTGTCGCCGTTTTACTTCGCGAAGTACCGCATCGGCAAGGAAGTTCACCTCGCCGGTTAGAAAAACGTCCTTCGCCACCAGCTCTTCCGACACTGGCGGCGGCGGTGGAACGACTTCCGGCGGAGCCGCGCCGAGTGGCACCGTAATGCGCTCGTCCAACTCCGACGGCTGGGGAGGCAAAGCGTGTGGTTCTTCCATCACCCGGTAAGCTTCGGGATTCACATCGCGCGGCACAATAAATCGTTTGGCAATCGATTCCAGCGGCAGATTGGCGGGAATCTTCGAGATCGCCTCGAGTGGCGCGAACGGCAATCCGGAAGGGACCAAGGTCCGGTCATCGAGCGTGGAAGGGCGACGCCGCGAGGTGGGCTCCAGCGTGGATGGTCGGGCATCGAACGGTACCAGGGACCGTGGGATCATTGCTCGTCTTTTCTCGGATGGTGAAACGCAGGCAAATCCGCCGCCGGATGGCTGCCTGTTGGTTGGACGCGCCTGGCGTGCTCCTGGATGCATGCCATCACTCGGGTTGCTAGTTCAAGAGCGGCACGCCCCGCCGTGCCGTTGGTCTTTGGTTCTTTTCGCGTGCGCACCGCTTCTAGGAACGCTTCCAGTTCCGCGCGCAGGGGTTCCGTTCCGGCGGCGAGCAATTTCTCGAAGGCAAACTCCGGCTGCGGCCCGAGCCGCTTCACGCCAACGCGCAACGCATCGCGGCGGGCATAATCGAGGGAAATGTATTCATGCTGTTGAAAGAAACGCACCTTGCGGACGCGCTCAGTCGAAACGCGACTGGCGGTAACGTTGGCGACCGCACCCCCTGCAAATTCCAGTCGCGCGTGAGCGATATCCACTTTGTCGCTGAGCACAGGAATCCCGACGGCTTTCACTTCGGTCACCGGTTCGCCGACCAGCGCCAGCAGGATGTCCAGATCATGGATCATCAGGTCATAGATCACGTCCACATCCAGGCTGCGCGGAGAGAAAACTCCCAGCCGGTGAACCTCGAAAAATAGTGGACGATTAATGATCGGTTCCACCGCGAGCACTGCGGGATTGAAGCGTTCCACATGGCCGACTTGCAGAATGCGCGACGTTTTCTTCGCGGTGGAGAGTAGCGCATCGGCATCGGTGAGACTTTTCGCCATAGGTTTTTCAACCATCACATCGACGCCGAGCTCCATCAGCGCACATCCCACTTCGGCATGTGCGATGGTCGGCACGGCTACGCTAGCGGCATCCACTCGCCCTCGCATCTGCTGCAAAGAAGAGAACGCCTGGGTCGTGAATTCTTGCGCGAAGGCCGCGGCACGGGCGCCGTCGGTATCGAATACTCCCCCCAGTTCCGCGGATTCCATTTCGCGATAGACGCGCGCGTGATTGCGCCCAAATTCACCACATCCGACAACGGCCACACGTGTGCGCTTGATTTCTCCGGTGGGCCTCATTGCTTCTCTCTTCCGCCTCCAGACGCCTTTGGTTCCGCAGCGGTGGCCGGCGGAAATGCCTGAATTGCGATTCCTGCGTCGTTTGCCGCAGCAATCAATTCTGTGCGGTCGAACAGCAGGGTCCGCTGCGCGTCTATGGCAAGAGCAGTCGCGCCAGCCGCCTTCATGGCAGCGATTGTCGGCAGCCCAACCACCGGGACATCAAATCGCATATCCTGCTGGGGCTTGCTTACCTTTATGACCACCAGAGGTTTGCGCGCGGCAAGGCGCGCCGCTCGCGCGATGGTTTCGTCGGTTCCTTCCATGGCCTCAACCGCGACGCACGCCTGGCTTGAAACCACCACCGTCTGCCCGATATCCATCCCCGCAATGTTCCGAGCAACTCCCAAACCGTAAGCCATGTCCGCGCATTCCTCTTCACTCGGCACGCGCTGCGTCAGCACGCCGGTCTCTGGCAGCAACGGCTTCAGGAACACGGTCGAATCCACCAATCGAATTCCCTCATCCTCGAGCACTTTCGCAACCGTGCCGATCAGCGAGTCGGTATTTTTCTTGGGCAGCGCAAACAGCAGCTTGGCCAGCTTCCAGTCTGGACGAATGGCGCTGAAAATCTTATTGTGCTTCACTTGCCCGGCCATCACCGCTTTGGTTACGCCTTCCTGATGCAGCAACTCAATAGTTTTCGAGAGTTCGCCAAGACTCACCCAGTGCAGCCGTAGCCCATGTTTTGCCAGCCCCGGATCGGCCTCTTCCTTGATGGCAATCACCGCCATCTCAATTCCCTGGCTGCGCGCGGCTTCCAGCACCAAAAACGGAAATCTTCCGCTACCGGCGATCAGTCCCCATCCGCTGCTGCCGCAGTCGTCGCTGGAAATGTTTGTGATCATTTAGAAAGACAGCCAGCCTATTTCACAATGCCGCGCTCGGCGGCTTCGATAAATTTCACCAGTTCGCGCACGTCGTCGGAGTCTGAATAATCCCGCCGCAGCGTGTCCAAAGCCTGTGTGGTGTTCAGTTTCGAACGCAGTAGCGTTCGAAACGCCCGTTGCAGCGTCTTCAGACGCTCGGCGGAAAAACCGCGTCGCTCCAGCCCAATCGCGTTGGCACCGAATGATTTTGTCTTGCGCTCGGTGACAATGCGCGAGAACGGCGGAACATCTTGGGTAATCACCGTGGAAGCCCCCACATACGCGTAACGCCCGACGCGGCAAAACTGGTGGACCGGTGACAGCGCTCCAATAGTCGTAAAATCCTCGATGGTCACGTGGCCGGCTAATGTCGCCGCGTTCACAAACAAATTGTTGCTGCCGATCTGGCAATCGTGGCCAATATGCGCATAAGCCAGGAAAAAATTCTCGTCGCCGATGCGGGTGACTCCGCCGCCTTTCTTCGTTCCGCGGCTGACCGTCACATACTCCCGGAAAATGTTCTTTTCGCCCGCCTGCAACTCCGTTCGTTCGCCAGAAAATGTATAGTCCTGCGGATCCCCTCCAATCACGCAAAATGGATAAAAAACATTCGCCGCGCCAAATCGCGAAGGCCCTTGTACCACCGCGTGGTGATAGAGAACGCAACTCTCGCCTAGCTCGACATCGTCGCCCACCACGGCAAAGGGGCCAACAATTACATTTGCAGCTAGCGTCGCCGATATAGCAATCGAGGCCGTCGGATGGATTGCCGGTGTGCTCATTTTGCCGCGTCTTTTTCCTTTGCGGGAGCCATGTCGCGGTCCACCATTTTGCACATCAACGTCGCTTCCGCGGCCAGCTTTCCATCCACCATCGCTTTTCCTTCCAGCTTGCAAAAATCACCGCGCCACGACAGAACGTTCATTTCAATTCGCAACTGCTCTCCCGGAACCACCGGCCGCCGGAATCGCGCGCCGTCCACCGCCACGAAAAACAGCAGCTTGTTGGCCCGGTCTGGAACTTCCAGCAAAAGCAGCAAGCCACCCGTCTGCGCCATCGATTCGATGATCAGCACGCCCGGCATCACCGGCCGGCCCGGGAAATGTCCTTGAAAATGCGATTCCGTGGCCGTGACGTTCTTGATTCCAACCACTCGCTTTAGCCGTTCGATCTCCAGAATTCCGTCCACCATGAGAAACGGATAGCGATGCGGCAGATATTTCTGGATTTCCACCACGTCCATAATCATCCGAACACTCCGTCGCGGCGCCCCGCACTGCGGCCTTTCCGCTTCTACGACAAAACTATCATTATAAGCGATGCTGGCGTACTCGCGCTGCCAAGATTGTTGCCGAACTATGGACAGGAGCGCCCGTACAGCGGTCGTCCTCTGGTCCGCGATTTGCCTCCGCTTTCCTGGGTTGTTAGCATCGGCGGGTCATGCCTACGGTTACAAAACCAAAAGCCCTCCTCGGATGGCTGAGGCGGCGACTGCCGCAGATGCTCCGCACGCTGGAAACGTTCACGCGCACTGAATCCCCCAGCACCGAAAAAATCGCCGCCGATCAGTGCGCTCGAGTCATTGCCGGCGAATGGAAGAAGCGCGGCGTGGTGGTCGAGTTGCTGCTGCAGAAACATCGCGGCGCGCACATCCGCGTCACCACGTCATCCGGCAAGGCCAATGCCGGGGGACAGCTTCTAGTGCTCGGCCACTACGACACGGTGTATGCCAGCGGCACGCTATCCACAATGCCGTTTCGAACCAGCGCGGGCAGGATTTATGGTCCAGGCGTTTTCGATATGAAGGCCGGAATCGTGCAAGCGCTCTTTGCCCTGGACGCTATTCAACATTTTCACGACAGTCTTTCGAAACGCATCGTTTTCCTATGGACCTCCGACGAAGAAATCGGTAGCCAATCCTCCCGCAAAATTCTGGAATCCGAAGCAAGACGTAGCGACGCGGTGTTCGTCCTTGAACCATCGCTCGGCCCCAAAGGATTGTTAAAAACCGCGCGTAAAGGTGTCGGCGAAGCGGAAATCACCGTTCGCGGACGTGCTTCTCACGCCGGCTTGGCGCCCGAAAAAGGCGTCAACGCCATTCACGAACTGGCATTGCAAATAGCGCGAGTGACGGAATGGAACGATCCATCGAATGGCATTTCTATCAATGCCGGACTGGTGGAGGGCGGGACGCGCCCCAACGTAATTCCGGACTCCGCCAAAGTCGTTCTGGACCTCCGCGCCTTGCGCATCGCCGACATGCAAAAAATCGAAAGGCGCTTACGCAGTCTCGGGCCCATACTGCACGGCGCCAAGTTGAAAGTGCGGGGCGGATTCAGTCGCGCGCCGCTCGAACGTAAGTGCAGCTCGGAACTTTTCCAGCGCGCGTCACAACTTGCAACGCAGATGGGTTTCGCGATTGGCGAAGCCGTAGCCGGCGGCGGCTCAGACGGCAATCTGACTGCCGCCCTGGGCATCCCGACTCTGGACGGGCTCGGAGCCGTCGGCGATGGCGCGCACTCACCGGGAGAATATGTCTTCGCATGCACCATGCCACAACGCGCAGCACTTCTTGCGACGCTGTTGATCAGCGGTTGAGTTCTTCACGCCGCAGCGCAATCTGAATAGGGTTCTTTGCCACACCAATCAGTTGCCGTAGGTCTTTCGCAGATATTCCGCAGTGTCGTGCGTCAACTCAACGTAGTCGCTGCGAATTACCGCTTTAAGCGCGGCTTCCGGCGCCTCTCCTGCCGCCAGGCGATCCAGTATCCGATCCGCGTCGCTCATACCGCCGGATTGCACTATAAATTCCAGATTTGCCAGCGCCCACGCGTAGGCCGCCGCAGCGTCGGCGCCCGATAACTTCATCCAGTCGCCGTCGAAATGCCTGCTGCCCAGCGCTGGGTCGCTGCGGTAGATGGCAAGTAGCGCGGCGGCGTTGCTGTCGCTGCGCTTTCCTTCCATCCATTGCGCCAAACCTTCCTGAATCCACGTCGGGGCATGGCCCCGAGTCTTCTGCTGCACAAAACTGTGCGTAAGTTCGTGCTTCAGCACGCGAGACAAATCCGGCGTGACGCTATTCAGCCCTTGTACCGGCACCCGGATTCGCCCGTCGTTCAACGCGCCAACCCAGTTCGGCACTTGTGTGATGTCCGCGAACACCTGCTGCGTGTACAAAATCACGCCGATGGAATCGGGAGGCGAATAGCTCAGCTCTGATTCGATGGCTCCGTAATGCCGTTCCAGGGTGCGCAGCACATCCCGCGCCAGGTCAGGCTCTGAAGCTCCGCTATAACGCAGCATGAAATGGCTGCTCTCGTTCTCCTTGTACTGTTCTTCTTCCTGCTTGTCGCGCTCCGCTTTCTTCAATGCCGCTTCCACTTCCGCATCCGGACGCAGTGATTGGGCATGTTTCCACTCGGTGACCGCCTGATCGAGTTTGTTTAACCCGAAGTACGCCCAGCCGGCGAGTTTGGAAACTTCGGGGTCTTCCGGCGCGACGCGCCGGGCGCGTTCCAGATAGTCCAGCGATTGCGTGTACTGGCTGCGCCGCAAATACAGGTAGGCCACGTCCATCAGCAGCACCGGATGCTCCGGTTGATAAATCAGCGCCGTACGCGCGTCGGCCAGCGCAAGGTCCAAGTCTCCATGCAGCAACTCGAATTGTGACGCCGCGTGATGGGCCATCGCGGCGTTCTGATTCGCCAGCCCCTGCCCCGATCTGGCCTCATTCTCCAGTTGCGCCACGTAGTTTCGGTCCACTTCGCCGTTCTGAACCACGCGCGATTCGATTTCATTCTTATTGGGAGACAGGGCTGCGGCGGCGGCATCCGAGTCAGGCGGCTTCAGCGAAAGCTTCGAGGCTCCCGGCGAGCCCTCCGAGGATGGCAAGCCGCCCCGCTCGACATGATCGACGATCGCGCTGGGCAGGGTTAGCGTGCCGGAGGCTGTCTCGTATGTAACTTTGTCGCCAGCCTGGGTAACGCTCAACGCCACGATCCGGCGCCCGTTCTTCAGAACGATCGTGTCGCCAGGGGTATTGGCACCCACCAGGAGGCAGGCAATGGCTACCAAGCTGGCTCTGCAAATTTTCCAGGTCCGGCCCATCTTTTGAATCTACCCCAGAGAAACGCCCGTATCGAGGCAACCTTGCCGCTTTATGCCCTATCTGAATACACTGCCAGCATGTATTCCCGGTTCCTGTTCCTTTCTCTGATCATCGTCTTGTGCGCAGTGTCTCTTACAGCGCAACAGGCTCCGCCTCGCGACCCTCATGAACTGCTGGCTGCACTCAATCGCCTGCAGGTCGATCCTGCCGCAATCTACAAGATTGATATTGCGGACCGCATCGAGTTGCGCCGCGGTGACGGCAAGCTTCTTCTGGAGGAAGGCTACCTGGCGTTTTTCGAGCCCCTGGATGGCAAGGTCACCGGCGCCGTATTTTCCGGACGCGGCCACGTCCTTGCCGCTCCGCGCGACCCTGCCGAGAAACAGCAGATCGCGAATTTTCTGGGCGCTCCGGTGATCGATCAGGACTTTAGCACCGCATACCTCCGCTTTACCGATGAGACCCCGACCGAGCTGCTGCACGATTTTCAATTGGCGAAAATCGGACCGCAGACCAATTCGGCGTTGCCCGAGGCCTGGCGCGCGGCGGTGCTGGCGCGCAATCCATCGCACTCTTTGCGGATCTTATCGGAAGGCTTTTCGCGCTTTCCACAACCATACTTCGTCGCGTCGCTGGGCGGCGGTCCCGCTGGTCCGGTTAATTTCATTTATGACCAACTACGCGACGAACCGCTAATGTTTGCTCAGGTACGGAAATCCGGCGACAGCGAATTCTACGACGTTTGGACCTGCTATCGTCTTGCTGGAACTCCCACCTTCTCTCCTGCCCTTCGTGTGGTTCACTATCAGATTGAATCAACGATTCACACCGACAATTCCCTTTCTGCCACCGCCACGGTCCGCTTGCATGCTGATCGTTCCGGCGAACGCCTGCTAGCTTTTCAGTTTTCCAGCTCGCTGGCCATCGAATCGGCCACCATGGCTGGAAAATTACTGTCCACTTTTCCCGATCAGCATGCTACCGCCTCCGAAGCACAGCTTTCCGGCAGTAATCAGACGCTCTACGTGTTGCTGCCCGACGATCCGAAACCCGGCGCTGAATTCGAACTCACCTTTCGCTATCACGGAAACGTCATTCGCGATGCTGGCAACGGGGTGCTGTTTGTCGGCGCCCGTGAGTGCTGGTATCCGCATCTGGGTGACGCTTCGGAATTCTCTGCCTACGACTTGACGTTTCATTGGCCGCGCAAGCTTCGTCTGGCTGCTACCGGCGTAAAGCTGGACGAACGGGAAGACGGCGACGTGCGCACCGGCCATTGGCGAACCGAAAAACCTGCCAACGTGGCGGGCTTTAATCTCGGCGAATACGCCTTCGCGTCGCTGGCCGGCGCCGGCTACTCCATCGACGTTTATGCGAACCGCCAGCTTGAGCAGGCGCTGGTGAACCGCCTTGGCCAATCCGTGCCGGACCTCGGCGATCTGCTCCCGCGAACCTTGGGCGACCCCTCCGCTGAACATCTACGCCTGCCCATGTCTGAGCCCAGCCCTGCCGATGCCATGAAAAAATTTGCTCGGGACATCGATTCTTCCATTCGCTTTTACGAAACCTATTCTGGACCTTTCCCGGTCCACCAGCTCAGCGTCTCGCAAATTCCCGGAACCTTTGGCCAGGGCTGGCCTGGACTCCTCTACATCTCCACTTACTCTTTCCTGCCCCCCGAAACACAGGAGCGCGCCGGAATTTCCTCCAGCGGCCAGGAGCATTTTCACGATCTCGTTCCTTTTCACGAAGTGGCTCACCAATGGTGGGGCAACGTCGTCGGTTGGTCCAGTTATCGCGACCAGTGGATTGACGAGGCCATTGCCACTTATTTGTCGCTGCTTTTCGCCGACAGCCAGAAGGTTCCGGAACACAAATTGCGCCTGTGGTTGGATCGTTTCCGCAAAGGTCTGGTTGACAAGGATGGAGCGGAAATTGCGCCCGCCGATGTCGGCAGCTTGGAACTCGGCTCGCGCCTCAATTCCTCGCGTACGCCGGGCGGATACGACCGACTGGTGTATGGTAAGGGTGCGTGGGTCTTTCACATGCTGCGCGAAATGCTGCGCGAACCCACCAGCAAAAATCCTGATGCACGCTTTATCGGCTTGCTGCATTCGCTGCAAGCCAAGTACGCCTATCGGGCCCTTTCCACCGACGATTTGCAACGGGAGATTGAAAGGGTAATGACGCCTTCCATGGCCATTGAGGGTCGCCCTTCGATGGAATGGTTTTTCGCCGATTGGGTGCGCGGAACCGGCGTTCCCCATTACCGCGTGGAATATTCCGCCAAGCGGTCAGAAAAGGGATTTGTGATAAAGGGAAAACTGGTTCAGAGCGGCGTAGCGAGTTCCTTCGTTACGCCCGTCCCCATTTATACCAGCAATGGCAGCTACCTGGGCCGCGTCATCGCGGGGGAGCACGAGACCCCGTTTCATTTCATCTCGGCCCGCGAACCTGGAAGATTACTCATCGATCCGCAGATGACGTTGCTCTGCGTTATCGATCATTAAGCTCGATTTTCTTGTACAATGGGATAATCGATCAGCGGCCTAGGTGGCCTATCCGCATCTGCCGACGCTGGCATGCAATTGTTTCCGCTCACAGCCTCGTTCCGTAAACGTCTTTTTCCTTAAACAACGGGCTCTTCTGCGAAATGTGAGCCTTGCCATCCGGCCCCATCGAATAGACATAGCCCAGCGGATCTGTCGGCTCTCCGCCAATCAAGCCGGCGTGTACCAGTTCGCGTAAATTACGCGCCGGACGTCCGGTCTTTGACAAAAACTGTTGCGCGATCTCATTGATGTGCTCGATGTCCTCCTCACATTGCAGCAATTGCAAATTGATGCGCGCGTTTTCCTTGATCGAGTCATCGTTGCTCGATTCAAAGACCTCAGACCACAACATTGCTGCCGTCTCTCGCGAGTCGCCTTTTTCCAGCAGTCGCGCGGCCATGATTTTCATCCACGGCTTCGCTCCGGGCTTCTTGCTTCCGTCAAGGTATGCTTGGCCCGCCTTAGCGTAGTCATGCATCTCCAGATAATAAACATTTCCCAGATCCTGATTCAGCCGCCAGAATTCCGGATTAGCTTGGAGACCCCGCTCCAACAGTCGTACGGCGAGGTCTGGTCGGCCGGCTCCTCGCGGCGGCGGCTCGCTCAAAAACGTCGCGCCGAAGCGGTACGCAGGGAGAAGATTCGGATCGAGTGTCGTAGCCAAGTCCAGCAACGGCCACAAACTCTCCAAGTTAGTGTCCAGGACCAGTCGTTTGCCGCCGTAATACTGCACCGCGCGGGTCCAGTAAATATCCGCGGCCAGGGTGCTGTATTCGAGCATCGCTAGTTTCATCAGTCTCGGCGAACGCACCAGCACTTCGTCTTGCTCCTGGTGCAGGACGTCGCGCTCGGCGGTCACGATGCGCTGCAGCCGCCACACACCGGTGAATCCTGCCGGCAGAACCAGCAGTAGCAACCATGCTCTTGATTTGCCGCCGGTCACTTCAAATCCTTCCGCGAAAAAATCACTGCTGCTGCCGTCAGCACAATTGCGCAGTACAAAACCGTGTACATCGTCGTGTGCAATACGAGGCTTCCTGGGACCATTCGACCGTGGGCAGCCGCACCCATTACATCGTAGTTTCCAAAATTCGGCAGAAGGTAAGAAAGGATCGCGAATAATTTCTGCGACTGAGGATTCAACTGCGTGGCCTGCAGGCTTCGCAATTCGGAAACAAAAAGCCCAGCGACGTACAAACCACCGGTAAAAAGGATGGCCAGCAGCGGTGACGTGAAGCACGAAAACAACATGGCCAGAGCCACCACTAGCGCCAGTTTCAGCAAAATCAGATAGACCGCTACCAGAACTACCACGTCGCCGCGCGCGATTGAGTGCTTCACAAGCAGCAGCGCCAGAAACAGACCGCCAGCCATTGCCGCCGTATTCACCGTGAGCGTCAACAAGAGCCCACTGAACTTGCCCAGCAGAAATTCCCATCGCCGCAACGGTTTTGCCAGCACTGCGTGTAGCGTGCGCTTGTCGATCTCTTTCGAAACCAATCCCACGCCGGTAAAAATCGCGATCAGCAAACCAATCAGCGAGATTGCGCTTAAGCCGAGGCTGATTACCACCACTGTCTCGACATCCACCGAAATTTGCCCCACCAACACCGCTGAAGCGATCATCAGGAGCGCAAAAAAAACCAGGTTATACAGCACCCTGTCGCGCACCGCTTCGCGAAACGCGTTCCTCGCAACGATCAGCATGCGACTCATTTTCCGCTCACCTCGACGGCCGCCGCCTGCGCCCGATCTTTCCCCACCAGCTCCAGGAAGAAATCTTCCAGAGTCGGTTTGATCTGCGTCACCGAAATCACTTTCGCGCCCACGCCGCGCAGTTCTTCCATCGCCGAATACAATTCGGCTTCGCCAACGCTCATTCGGAGAGCCGCGCCGGAACTCGTCGCCTTCGTTCGAATTTTCTCCACCTGCCCGCTGCTCTCCGCAAGCTCAAACACGATTTCCATGCCCAGCGATTTCACTCCGACGATGGCTCCCGGAGCTCCCACTCCACGCAGTTTGCCGCCCGCGATCACTGCCACCCGATCGCATAGCGTCTCTGCGTCCGACAAAATATGCGTGGAAAACAGAATCG
>Ga0126381_100000512_pt1 | contig 42592 bp, 33 predicted proteins | sample PanSoiMetPlot_28_FD_96465 | JGI IMG/M metagenome (GOLD analysis project Ga0126381, IMG submission 96465) | Tropical forest soil microbial communities from Panama - MetaG Plot_28 | ecosystem: Environmental > Terrestrial > Soil > Tropical forest > Bulk soil | place: Panama | collected 2016-02-17 | reverse complement strand
TGCTGTACGCTTGGGTGATAATCACAACCTATAATGAACATCTCGGCTCCTTTCTTCCTGAGCCCTTGGTCGTTGCACTACCAAGTTTACTCAGGCCGAGGGGAGCCGATGCCTTCATGAAATCAATTATTCGCTCAAACACGCACGCTCCGGATCAGACAGGTAAACAGCCTCGACTTCTCCACTGAAAGGTCGACCTCGCCGCCCCTGGCCGTTGCGATCTTACCCGAGAGTCATTTTCATGGGGTTTCGCGGGCCGCAGGCCCTAATAGGACAGGTAAGCAAACGAGCTAAGGTGGGTCAACGTTCGGGGACGGAAATGAACGTTACCGTGCTAAGAGCCTTCTAACAGTCCCGACATGCTCTTCTGGGCTCGAACTGCGATTCGAAGATCTGAGTTACGCTGAATTCAAACTATGTGATTCACTGGGCCCGACGGATGCGAACGGTACGCCTGTCCGGCCTTAGTCTCAGGGCCAGGAACTCGGGACCCAGAAAGCCGGAGCAGCTCGCAGCCGCTCCCTAATTCCTAATTCTCCCAATACAGGGGCTGATCAATTTCTTTTTGCCAGCCAGAGGACTAGATAGGTTGTAAAATAGCCCGCGTCTCGGCATCCTTCCGTCTGGCAAGGTAATTGCGAGAGGGTAAACCAGGAGTGCTTTGGAGGACCCGTGCTGCCTGTAGGTTTCGTTGGGTGGCGAGGTATGGTCGGCAGCGTTCTCCTGCAGAGAATGCAGGAGGAGAGCGACCTCTCAGGCCTCGAGCCCGTCTTCTTCTCGACGTCCAACGTCGGAGGTCCTGCGCCCGGTCTAGCCGGTGCGGAGGGCGTCCTCAAAAACGCCAAGAACTTGGACGAGTTAGCCGGTTGCGAGATTCTCATCAGTTGTCAGGGCGGGGAATACACGACCGAGATATACGGCCCGCTGCGCGAAAGTGGGTGGAAAGGATATTGGATTGATGCCGCTTCGACGCTACGCATGAGCAATGAAGCTGTAATTGTCCTCGATCCCGTGAACGCCGGCGTCATCGAAGACGGCCTTGCCCGCGGCGTGAGAACTTTCGCTGGCGGCAATTGCACGGTCAGCTTGATGTTGATGGCTGTAAGCGCGCTCTTCAAGGCGAGACTGGTCGAATGGATGACGACTACCACTTATCAGGCAGCTTCCGGCGCTGGCGCCGCCAAAATGTTAGAACTGGTCAAGCAGATGGAGTGCCTCACAGACCCAACGCGCGCCACACCATCGGAAAATGCCTTGGAAGTAGATCGCTTGATGATCGAAGCACAGCGCAGGTCGAGCCTGCCCACGAAAGAGATCGGCGCTGCTCTTGCGGGCAGCCTGTTACCCTGGATCGACCGAGATATGCCGGGCGGGCAGACGCGCGAAGAGTGGAAAGGCATGGCGGAAACGAACAAGATCATGGGTCTAAAGCCGCCGGTGCCGGTCGACGGCATCTGCGTGCGCGTCGGAACGATGCGATGCCACAGTCAGGCACTCTGCATCAAGTTGACCAAGGACGTCCCGCTCCATGACATCGAGCAAATGCTGGCAAACAGCAACCCTTGGGTTCGAGTGATTCCGAATGACAAGGATTCGACCTTACGATGTCTTACGCCCACTGCGGTCTCAGGAACACTGAATGTGCCGATAGGTCGGCTGCATAAGCTGAAACTTGGCTCCGAGTTCCTTGGCGCTTTTACGGTCGGGGATCAATTGCTATGGGGGGCGGCGGAACCACTGCGTAGAACGCTGGACATCCTCCGAAGTCACCTCGAATAAGGGAGAACCTGTAAGCTCACTTAAGATCTTAAATTCAAGATTGGTTCGCGTTGTCAGACCTTGCTACAAGAAACCTTTGACGACAGTCACGCTAGCTGGTTTGTAGTCGTTGTGGATAATTCCGGGCGGCTCGCACCGTCGCTAGACAAGCCTGTTTGGAACAGTGCTTTCCCTCTGTTTCCTACGATTTAAGTGCCGCAGTCTCCAAACACACCGGAACGCCCAATTGAAATTCACGGTGTACGGTCTCAAGAGCTGTCCTCATATCGTTCTTCGGTACAAGAAAAGAAACACTGCACTCCGAAGATCCTTGCGCGATTGCGAGGATATTTACGTGATCGCGGTCAAGGGCGCCAAACATGCGCCCGACAATTCCGGATACTCCGCACAACTTTTCCCCTATTGCCGCGACGATTGCAACATCCGGATCGAGAGTGATGTGTTCCGCTCGTTCGAGTGCCAGTTCTGAGGCAAACTCGCGGCGCAGCCCTTCGACCGCGCGTCCCGCGATAGAAGACGGAACGACCAGGCAAATGCGGTTCTGCGAAGACGATTGCGAAATGAGAAGCACATCAGCTTGAATGGCTGAAGTCGTTTTGAATATCCTACCCAAAACGTCTGGCACACCGACAAAACCCGGTCCTCCGACGGTAATCAACGTAAGGTTGCAAATTGCGGTAAGTGCTTTGACCCCCCCTCCACTCTCGTGCGCCTTGGGCGTGATTTTCGTCCCCCCCCGGTCTGGGGCGAAAGTATTACGGATCCAAATTGGAGTGCCGGACTGCATCACCGGCCGAAGAGTTTTCGGGTGCAAGACCTTTGCCCCAAAGTAGGAGAGCTCCGCCGCTTCGCGGTATGAAATTTCGGGTATTGTTTTTGCGCCAGGCACGAGGCGTGGATCGACTGTCAATACCCCGTCCACGTCTGACCAAATGACCACTTCATGTGCGTCCAGCGCTGCTCCTAAGATGGTCGCGGAATAGTCCGAGCCGTTGCGGCCGAGGGTGGTGACGACGCCTTCCACTGTCGCGCCGATAAACCCGGTCACGACGGGAACAACTCCCTGCTGTAGGAAGGGACGCACGCGCGCTTGGCAACGCTCGCGCGTTAGATCCATCAAAGGCTCAGCGGCACCGTGAGCGGAATCGGTCACGACGAGCTCGGCTGCATCAATCGCTTTGCTCGCAACTCCGCGTTCTTCCAGGGCGGCTGCGACGAGAGGAGCAGAAACGCGCTCCCCAAGGCTTGATATCGAGTCGAGTGTCCGTGGCGTTAATTCGCCCAAAAGGATCGTGCCCTTGCACAAGCCGTCGGCCACTCGAAAGATATTCTTCATCATACTCGCTACGCGCTTCAGGCGCGCCGTCGAATGAATCAAGACGGCGGCGGCCGCTTCGTGCTGTGCACGCAGTTCCTCCAAGATCTTTGCAACTGTCTTTCGATCTCTGGACTCAGCGGCTTTGGCTGCGGCGACTAATTTATTGGTCACACCACTCATCGCAGAGACGACTACGACGACGGTGCTCTCGTGCATTTCCGTTCGAATGATGTCGGCTACTCTTCCTATACAGGCTCCATCTCCAACTGATGTCCCGCCAAATTTCAGGAGTCGGAGCATTCTCCTGGGCCGCTCCGTTCGTCGGCGCTCTAGGAAACTGCGGGTCCCCTCTTCGCGCACAATACCGGCTCGGCGTCGAGCCGAAGAGGCCATTTCAAATGTCAGCTTCTGCTCTTTGGCAGGGCTTGCCTCTTGATTTCCGCCAGTCTCAATTCCCATAGATCCTCTATCTACCTTCGGCTCCTCACGATCTGTTGCTGTCCTTCAGGGCCGTTCCATGTTTTTTCTGGGTCTAGCACGAAGAGCCTTATATTCTCATTTTCGACACGATTTTCTGGGCCGACCTCTAATACGAGGAGAAGATGCACCACAACCGCAGAGTCCTTGGCTGTAGCACCTACCTGTGTCGCAATCAGATTGCCAAGGGGCCTAGGAGGACGGTGAAAAGGAGGGCTTGCCCTGATTCCTCTAAACTATTGAATATAAATAAGTTATTATTGACGGCAAGCTGAACTGGACTTCCTGGGGATCGGGTGCTCATCAATGGGGCACTAGGACTGAAAATGGTTGCCATCATTTGCCCGCAGGCTTCCAGATCGGCTCGAAGTGTGGCGGGCTCTATCTAGCGCTCTGCGCGAGCCCGAATATTTAGGCTAGATCTCAAGGCAAAAAGCCTACGCAGCCCCTCGCAAACCTTGATAAGGAACTCAGTCTGTCGACGGTAGCGAATCAGAGGCGAATGCCTTGAATTACGCCCTAAGACATGATTGAACTCGCCAATTAAACAGCCCGTTTAAACGGTGGGGCGGAACCGCTCCTGAAGAACACAAGCACTCAGCAATATCATCAGCACCTGATCGTTTGCCACGCCGGATCCTTCATCCATGGTGTGAAGATTGTCCAGGATGCTCACTACTTTCTTCTGATTGAAAAAGGGCAACGCGGCAAGAAGGGGGCCGCGAAGCGTATCCTGCATAAGCACACTGAGTCGGCCCTGAGGATTCAGAGCCGCAGGGGGGCTAAGGAATGCGTGTTTGGGACGACGATAAACAGTTTCCGTAATTACGTCGCGTGCCGATTCTCTCAGAACGTACTTCTGCGTCCCTCCGCGAATCTTCTGAGTTACAGGTTGAGAGCGGACCACTTCGAACAGTCGATGGTCTAGAAACGGCACGCGCCCCTCAATGGAGTGAGCCATCTCCATGCGGTCACCAAGGAGCGTGAGCATGTAGTTGGCCAGCCTCGTTTTAGTCCACAGGTAGAGCGACTGATGCAACGGATGCCGTCCCGCAAGTTGCCCTCGGATATCGATATCGTTAAAGAAACTGCGATACCCTTCCTGCTCCTTGAACGTTTCAAAGAAGTCGTCGGACAGAATCGCGTGCATCTTCACCGATTGTGTAGAAGAGGTTTCGATCCAACCGGGCACGAATCCCAACAGGCCCCGGATCCCTTCGAGCGATCGCCCGTTTCCACTCGACGGGCTGGCCTTGCAAGTACTTGGACCGACTTTCTCGAGCTTGGAAGGAAGCAATCCGGCACCATTCCGGTTGCGCGCGAGCATGTCCCGGCGGAAATGAAGATACCCGCCGAGCATCTCGTCGGAACCTTCACCGGTCAACACCACTTTATAACCTGCCTGACGTACTGCGCGGCTCAAGAGGAACTTGGCGACGCCGTGCGCGTTGACACACAAAGTCTCCGCTTGCTGAATGGCTTCGGCAAAATTATCGGCGATCTCATCCTGTCGGATGGGGATGGCAATAAACTGTGCTCCCGCCTTGGCGGCCATTTCCCGGGCAACTGCCGCCTCATCATACTCGGGCCGATCAAAACTTAAGGTGAAAGCGCGAATGGGCTCTGGGTGGTGCCGTGCTGCTAGCCCCAGGATGGCACAGGAATCGATTCCGCCGCTGAGGTAACAGGCTACAGGAACATCGGCCCGCAACCGCATGCGGACCGCCTCTTCAAGGGCGTGGCGGAATTCTTCGGCATATTCTGCATCCGATCGAGGTGGCCCACTCTCTGACTCCTTCGGGTAATCAAGATCCCAATACTTGTACAACTGGGAACGCTTTTCAGTTGTCACCATGTAATGGCCAGGCGGAATCTGAAATACACCTTCGAAGAGCGTACGGGATTGATGCCCGCCGAATTCAAGCGAATGATAAACGGATTCTCCATTCCAGCGGGCCGGGACTCCCGCAGCGAAGAGAGCTTTCACCTCGGAAGCGAGATAGAGCTTGTTCTCATGGAATGCGTAGAACAGCGGCTTAATCCCAAACCGGTCTCGAGCAGCAAACATCGTCCGGTTCACGCTGTCCCACAGCACGATTGCGAATTCACCTCGCAAATGTTGCAAACAATGAGCGCCGAAATCCTCGTAAAGATGGAGGGCGACTTCGCTGTCCGAACGGGTCCTGAGTCGATGTCCAGCTTCTTCGAGGTGCTTTTGGATCGCCTCATAACCGTAGAATTCGCCGTTCACAATAATGCGAAGGCTTTCATCTTCGTTGGCAATGGGTTGATCTCCGGTCGTCAGATCGATAATGCTGAGCCTAGCGTGGCCTAGACCAACGCTGCCATCCGCAGCGATCCAATGACGTTGACCATCAGGGCCGCGATGACGGAGGTTCTGGGTTGCTCTCGCCAGGGCCTCCGCCGATATGGATCCGTTCTTCGAAAAAATTGCAACTATTCCGCACATCCTATCGCTTCAGCTCCTCTACCAGATTAGAGAGAGACAATCCATAGCGCGGCCGCATCCGAAACTACACAAAAACCCTTTCCGGCGGTCCGTGTTTATTCAGCTAATCAGCCGAGCAATTGAGTTGCCAACCGCCGGCCATAAGTCCCTCTATATCTATAAGATGCGATGATGCACGACGGCGATATGGAAACCGATTTACCACTGGTGGCAACCGCTTGCTCAATGCCGCCCGAGGCCGATTCAGGAAGGCCCAAAAGAATAGACAACTCGGTCGCCTTCGAGCGACGCGTAGGCGATCCTAGCACGCTCGCTTTCAGGTCCCTCGATGCGCCACTGCCCACCGTCCTGGATAAGCTTCATTTCTGCCCGAGCTCGCCACCAATGGTCCACTTCTCCTGGCAAGGCTTCCCAGATGGCACAGCGATCGCTGACCTGGCGAAGGTGATCCAGTAGCAACTTGTATACGCTTTGAGGGAGCTGATCTATAAGGTAGTCAGGATGCGTGACGAAGCTCAACAAACCGTGCCTTCGCCGAATCAGATCCACCTGTTTTTTCCATAATTCAATGGAATAGTCGTTCAAAATATGAAAAATTGAATAGTCCTGGCTAGCCGTTAACGGAATTTCCAGAATGTTTCCAACAAAAAACGGCATCACGGTGCAACAGCCTCCTCGTTGTGGCTCCAAATGCGCTACGTTTGCCACTGACATATCGTAGGAGAACTCGAAGGCATCGTACCAGTCCAGGTTATGGTACATAGCACCGGCGCGAAAGCCTCGAGCATTGTACTTTTTGACATATTCGTTGATCTTCTTTGCGCGGCGCAGGAATTCGCTCTTTTCCTGAAAAAGGTGGCCGTCATGATTCAAATCATGGACATTCAATTCAAATCCGCGCGATCGTACTTCGTTGACATAACTTTCGGGCACTTCATAACGCTGCTCCGGCACTACCTGGAATGAGGCGCGAAACCCATGCGACAGGTCGATATCCATCAAGGAGGAGCAGAAGTCTCGGCCCGTAGCTGTCTCCACGTCATGCGTTAGGATTAGGCAACTGGATGCCCCGCGGGGCCAAAACCAGATGAAAGGAACCCGGTCGCAACCCTCGGCAATCATTGTCATTCGGAGAAGCGTTTCGTACAAAGAGTCCACGGTGAAGTCGACTGGCCAATGCGGGAACTGCAGTGTTTTCCAATCCTTGAGGTAGGCTCTCTGAAGGTATCGGCGAAACCAAACTGGGAGAATCTCTCGCACGGAATAATAGCACTCGCGTATCCACTTCTGCTGAGTTAGCCTTTTAGCCCCGCCCTCGGACTTTTTCAGATAACGTTCTCTCCGCAGGTTCTCAATCACGTTTCCGATCTCAAATGGCAACCGGAGTTCGCCGTTGTCGATACTTGTAGCTTTCGAAACATCGAATCGTCTGAAATTCGAGACATCGCTGGCGACACCCTGAGAACATTCCCCGTAGCAAACAAGGTCCGAACCGTAGCAAAAGAAACCAGCCCCATTCTCTTGGTCCGCAGAAGGACCCACGACGTGGGATCTCAGCGGGGTCTTGTAGTATTCGGACAAAATATTCGGCATGGTCTGCCTTTTTTGCGTCAATCAGTTCAGCCTACGTGGCGATACAGAAGACTCCCCGCGACACCCAGCAAGCGGTCCGGCAAGAATCTGCAAATGCTCTGGCCCCAGCGAGATTTCCTGGCTTGGGTAAAGTTTAGGGACTTGTCGGAAGGGAAGGCCCAATATGTCAGCGCCCGCGCGGTGGGCGTCCAGTGGTTCTTGAAAACAATCAGGCCTTAGTCATCGCTATCTGATCTTCCGAGATCAAACACCCTGGACCCGACCGACTTGGCTTTGAGAATCCCACGCCACAGAAGGAGAGGGACGGCCCCTAGCTAGATGGCGAAACCTTCCGTCCGAGCACCATACTTGAAATAACTAGCGTCCTTGAATGCAAGATGAGCAGTGCTGCTATCGGAACATCATTTTTATATGCGACTCGTAAATCGGCGACGTCTCCCAGGCATTCGCAAACATTCTTGTACCAAACATAGGGTGCCGGAGCGAGGCCGTGACGTCCCCTGGTCCGAACCATCAGCCGGTAGAAGTCCCTAAGAAGCTTTTCGGACATTCCGCATAGTTCCACTACGCCGACCCGCTCGGCGTGCAAGATTCTTCGTTGGACACAGTTCTTATGAAGTCCCATGAAGATCATCGGGTTCGATAATTCCAAGTCGATGTGATGCAAGATGTAACTAGCTGTCGGCTTGAACCCAACCTTCTGCACCTTGCTTCCAAAGCGATGTCCAGCTGGCCGTAACTCAACGTATTTCCATTGTTCGCTCAACTTGGGTTTCTGTAACTCTAAAAGTAAAACTTCAAATTGATCCTCAGCCTCACATAAGGGAGCACAGCGATCTGAGAAAGGAAGAGAGACAATTCGATTGCCTGTGAGCCAACTCCTGACTCGACAGAATGCGAACCCGTTTGACAATTCCTTTGCAGGCGGAGAAGTGGAGAAAACGACCGGCTCGTATCCGTAGGTAAGTTGTAAGGCCCTGAGCCAACCCACTGAGTGAAACACCGACTCACCTGAATGACGTTGCACGAGGTCTTGCCACCGCGGGTCCCTTAGGGGGGCCACCTCGTGGAGGCAATATGCTGCGAATGCTGTACCAGTCATGAGAATCAGCCCCACCATGCGCCTGCAAACGATCAGGCGATCGCGCAAATAGGAATAAGATGCCCCGGCTATTGATAACTTCGAATTTGTCGCAAGAAGCCATAAACAATAGGGAACGCCAGCCGGTCCGCCATGTGCATGGCCTGCGCATTCAACGCAGCTTCGCCACAAAATCTTGACGGTTGGCGTTCTGAAATATTATCAGGGAAACCTATCTTCGAAGAACGGAGAGAATAAGGAAATCCGCGGAAGGGAACGCTCGTCTATCCTCGAACTCAGGGTACCGCCGAATCCGCATGCCGTTTTCGGAATCGTTGGGATTCAACCCCAAAAGGCAGCCTCAACACTGTCAGCATGACCTTCTCTGACTTTCATCTCAACTGCCGACTTCTTCCTTTCTCTTTTCAAGGCCATCCACAAGTGTGTACGCTTCCCGCTCCTTTTGCTCATTGGATTCGACAATTGCACCAAGAAACTTGGCAGAGAAACTCTCTTGCAGGAGAGCGATGTTGGGCATTACACAGTGCCCCCCGATGTGCCCGGGGAAGGTGTTGGTGGGCAGGTAGGCGATCTCCTTGATGAAGGAATTCACGTCGTCGAAAGTAGCATCACACTGCGCTGCCATGCGCTCTATTTCCTGAGCCCAGCCAACCAACACGCCTAGCCATGTTGTTTCTATGAGTTTGCTCAGTTCCCCGGCCTCCGGATTGGGAAACTCCGCAACCTTGAACCCCGCGCCTGAAAAGTGTGCGCTTGCTTGCTTGTTGGATGCATCATCAAACCCGGCCACAAACTTCTTGTAAAAGAACATGTCTTGAACCATCTTCGCGTGCTTGCCGCGCACAGGACTGTACACGACCTTACTCTTGACCCGTTCCTGCACCTTTCTTGTTGAACCTACGGCTACCGTGCTGTTGATAATGGTTAAGTCTGATCGGTATTTTTCAATGTAGGCAACTGTTGTTCCTACAAAATCTGGGATTTGAAACGGATAGCATACATGCAGTACAGAGCACGGCTCCTCGATGTGTACCGGTGCAATGTCTATTCCCTTGCAGTCATAGACTCGTCCCAGGATTTCCAAGAGAGGGCGACCGATCTCTCCCATCCCTGCAACGATTACGATTTCTTCGGACACTTGGTTTTACCGTCCTTTTCTTAAAGATTTGGTGTTCCGAGTCAATAAGTATCCGCTTCCCGATTTGTGTTTCTGAGAAACGGTATCCTTCATCGTTCTTCAAGGAAGAAAACTTCTGCTTCAGTGCCCAAGGCCTTGTAAGCCTCCAAAATTCTCCGCTTCAGTTTAGAGTCTCACGCCCGGGCACTACCGGCATGGATGAGGGCCACTACGAAGTTCCCACTGGCAACCGATTATAAAGATCTTTCAAGCCACTTGAATTATTCTCCCAGCTGCATCGCGCCAGGAAACTCCTCGCATTCGAGATTTGCCGCTCTCGGCGCGACTTATCGCGATACAAACTGAGGATGGCTCCAACCATGGAATCGACATTTTCAGCCTCAAAAAATGTCACCATTTCCGGCGTGAAATAATATTGTATTGCCTTCAGTCTTGGGACCACGGCCGGAATGCCCAAAACGATATAGTCAATCAGTTTGGAAGGAAGCATCAATTCAGTCGCCACGTTTACGCGGTTCGCTACAATTCCCACGTCCATCCTCTCTAATTTCTTCGCCAGCTCGTCCCATGGGACGCCCCTTTGGAAATGAACGTGATCGGCTATACCGAGAGATTCGCTTAAGCGCTTGCACTCCTCGCAATTGTCCCCAACGCCGATAAAGTGAAGCTCAAAGCCTGGAATCTCCTTTACAAGTCTTGCGGCCGCATGGACGATTAGATCGTTGCCGAGCCTTTTCGAGATTGTCCCGTGATTGACTACTCTGAATCCATCTGCCCGGTCGGGATGCTGAATCGACCGCTCCGAGGGGCTAAACCTTGGCATGGTGACGACCGTAGCTATTTTTTCGGCTGGAATGCCGCGCTTTATAACCGAGTCGCGTTGGACATGGTTTACGCAGATGATGTTTTGCGCCATAGCGCAGGATATCCACTCTTCAAATCGGAGAGCTCCAACGAGCAATCGAGATGTGCTCCCAAACTTAGCTTGGTAGGTCTCAATGACCGTGTCATGGACATCCAGAATGACCCTGCAACCAAAGAGACGGGGTATGAGAGCCACAAAAACGAGAAGGTTCGGCATGTTGTGAACGTGAAAAATTCTTGTCTCCGTTTGAAAGAACAAGCGAGTGCAAGCTGCAAATGCATGGACTATAAAGCTGAAATAAGCGAAGAGGTACTGAAGCTTGTTCTTGCCACCGTATTCGACAACATCCAACTCTTTCACCGTGACACCAGAGAGAGTATACGTAGTGTGTGTCGCTTTCTCTTTCGGCACTAAGATACACACTTCGTATCCCCAGTTGACCAATGATTCTGCTTCGAGTCGCACACGACCATCAAACGGATAGCGAGTGAAAGCCACCATGCAGACTCGCTTCCGCTTGGCTCCGTTCACTGATTGAGGATAAAGTGGTGAATTCATGAATCTAAACGACCTGCAATCCTGGTGTTCTATAATCCAGAACGGTGTCGCCTTGCCACGGTATGTCCGAATACATGGGCTTCGCAACTTCCCTTGGCGAGTCAAGGGAGAATCGGGCCCCTCGATGATATACTCGCACCAGAAACGGAGGATGATCGTGTGACGACGGGCCTGTTAACTTCAAACGCGTGCCAGCCTCTGTGAATTCCACATCTTGAAAGCGTACCGAACGCCTGTTCCGGAACCAAGTCACAATTTCCTGAGCTGTCCCAAACCACACGCGGTAGCGCTGCAACTCATCCAATAATGAGCCATAAAAGTCGCCCCACAATCTTTCCGGCGAAAGGCTTCTGGTGTGCCAGTTCACAGTCACAACCCCGCCCATCATTGCTGTGGTCTCTAGCAGTTGTCTGCAGGAATGCAAGGCTTTCGCCTCGGATAAGTTCATGCGGCTCGGATAAAACATGGCCGTGTCCTGAATGTTTAGCGGGAGTTCCAGCAAATGGCTTGCTTCCAGTGGAGAGAATACTTGCGTCGTTCCAGCTCGGAACCCCAACGCGTCGTTGTAGCCAAAGGTGGAATCGTATGAGAAACCCGCACAGTCGAGGATCTTCGGCGATTGCTGGCCAAAGTAAAGCCAGTGCATGCGAACGCCGACCGTTGATTGGCCCGTTAGCTCTCGAATTTGCGTCGATTCGAGCTGGGCCTTCCGCAGGTCTCGCCATGCATCGATCCCATGCAGACCTACTTCGCAGCCCTGTTCCATTAACTTGTGTACTTCGCCTTTGTTCTCTAGTACGTCGTATTTCGCCGCTCGGTGCTTGGGTGCTGGACCGGTTCCCAACGAACCTGGACAACCCCTGAAAGGTATGAAGAAATAGGTCGCTTTTAGCCCTTTTTCCATTTCCAGATACCGGTCAAACTCAATCCAAAAATCCTCCATCAGCCCAAGATATACCCAGGGAAGAGAGAAAGCTGCTTTCCAGTTCTGCGCGAGCTGGGACCAGGATTTCCTTGCTTTCAAGAAATCGATCAGGGAGCCGACCGTCGCTCGATAGAGGAACCCCCACATCGTCTTATCGAACTTGTGCTGTCCTATACCGGTAAAGTCTACGTCATGCGACAGGGATGCCATGAAATCATACCCGGCCGGGACAGGAGGGATCTCGAGAAAGGAATTTCCGGAGCTAACCAGAATGGAACGTAACATTGAGATGTGAATGTCCAAGGTTGGAACATGTGCATATGCACGTGGCTGTCCATCAGAGAGCAGAAACCCGACTTCTTGGAACAGATCATACCCGATGCGTACGATTTGTGGCCCAGTCTCGCTGATTTCTAGACCTACAGACTCAGGATGGCCGCAACGCTGGATGAATGAGCGGCCCTTTCCGTGCAAGACACCCGTGTTCCCGAAGATCGGGAACGTATGGCCACCCCACTCGACAAGATCTAATCGTTTGCGAGGTTGAACGGTTATACCCGAGTCGCAATCTATTTCCAGTGGACCGGAATTATAGATTATCAACACTTTGGCATTCACCTTGGCCGGGATTTCCTCCGAGGCGATGATTACAAAATCATAGGGATGCTGCTCGCGGTAAAATTCCCACGGAGTCTTAAACAGCTGAAAGAACTCCTGGACGGCCTTCATCTCATTGTCTTTTGCAATTACTCCGAGCATGTGTGAAATCTTCACTTAGTGCTTCATATGCGGTAGTTCCGCAGCGTATGTTCCAAAACGATCAGGCTAAACAGTATCTTGTGATTGTCTTGCTTCCCGGTCTGGTGTTCCTTGAGGAGACGAGATACTGGTTCGGGATGGAGATATTCGTAGATGCGAGCCTCATCGTCCATAAGAATGGAGTCCAATTCAATCGAAAGAGAATTCCGAAACCACTCATCAACGACGTTCACTGCGAAACCAGCCTTTTTTCGGCGCAGAACCTCGGAGGGCAGGAAACGTTTGCAGACTTGTCGATGGAGCCATTTACGCTTCCCGTTGTGGACCTTCAGAGAGGCGTTAAGGCGTTCGACATATTCGACAATTTCCTTGTCCAAGTATGGAACGCGGACTTCGAGGCTGTGGGCCATAGAAAGCTTGTCGGCGTACATCAAAAGTTCATCTGGCAGTGAATATCTAATTTCCAAGAATTGCAGGCCGCCAAGCTCGTCTGTTCCTGACATCAGCGGCTCAACTTCTCTCCAGTATTGCAAGACCTTATTGCTCGCACCGGGGGGCAAGACGTCGTCGCGAAACAGGCTGTCTGTGAGTTCCTCTGGGATGATGGAAAAAACTTTCTGATATCTTTCCAATCTGGCCGTACCATCCAAAGAGTAAATCCCACGTTTAATCCATCCTTGACGAGAGACACTGCTGCCCATCGATGCCAAAGGCAAACGAATCCAGCTGGGGAGAGCTCGCCAGTACCTTCCGTAATGAACACCGAGGTGGCGAGTATAACCTCCAAATAATTCGTCGGGACCCTGCCCCACAAAAGCAACCTTCACGTCCTGACGTGCCCGCTTGCATACGTGATACATCGGAACGATAGATGATGCTGCTACAGGTTCTTCTAGGGTTCCAAGGATGTGTGGAAGGGAGGCTTCAAAAGACTCTCGCGTGATTTCTACTTGGAAGTTAGGGGCGTCCAAAATCTCCGCTGTCCGAGCGGCAGTCGACAGCTCATCACCTGAAAAACTCTTGCCATATCCCACGGTATACGTGTTATGTGAAGCTCCGGATTGCTTCATCAGAGCGAGTAGTAGTCCTGAGTCGAGACCGCCGCTTAACAACAAGCCAAGCGGAACATCGCTCATCAACTGCCGTTTTACTACCCTTTTGTAGATCTCAAGAATCTCTTCCTCCGCCTCCCTCTGACTTGGCATCGGATCGAAGGGTTGGGGGGCGAAATTCCACCAGCGTTCCAGGCGAGGCTCTTGGCTCTGTCTTATGATTAACCGTGTGCCAGGGGCAAGTTTATAGACCCCCTTGAGTATCGTGAGTGGGGACGGCGTATACCTATAACGCAAGAAGAGGCTTACGGCTGTCATGTCAATTTCCGGCTTTTCTCGGCAGTCCGCCAGCAAGGGCCGAATCTCTGAGGCAAACGAAACTCTGCCGGCACTCAGACGGTAGTAGATTAGCTTTATGCCCATGGGGTCTCGGGCAATCATAAGTTGACGCGCCTTTTCATCCCAAATGGCGAGACCAAACATCCCATTCAAGCGATTCAGGACATCGTTTCCCCATTGCTTGTATCCGTGAATGATTACTTCCGTGTCTGACTTTGTTCGGAATACATGTCCGTAATCCTCTAATTCCTTTTTGAGTTCAGGGAAGTTATAGATTTCACCATTGAATACAACCCAAACGGACTGCGTTTGATCCGACATAGGCTGGTGGCCCCCGCCCAGGTCGATGATAGAGAGGCGCCTGAATCCCAAGCCCACAGAGCCGGAAAAATAGGAACCCTGGTCGTCTGGCCCGCGATGAACCATGCAATTCGTCATTGCGCGGATGCTGTCGGGACAAACGGGAGAATTGTCGCCAAAATTAAATTGTCCGCAAATGCCACACATCGCTAAACCCTCGAGAATCGCACTCGCGCTACGCCTGACAGAATGGCCAGATCCACGAGCTACCAGTCTGACTTGTCATTTCCAACGACTTCGATTCGCCTTGCGTAAATCGAGCGAAGAGATCATCCTACGAATCTGCTCAGTTCTGAGATACTTAATGACGTCAGCAGGCATCGCTCGCTGGCGCCTACGAAGGCATGCCGAGCCATAGCCAAGCAGCATCGCAACGCTTCCGACGACGTAGGGTTGTTCGATTACTCTCGAAAAGCAACTCGCGATCTGAAAAAGCGGATGATAGCCCAAAAGGTAGTTTGTGGTGCCTTGACGAAACTTGGTACCAAGGATAGTGGTGCTACCAGTTGAGACCCGCCGGTGATGCAGCACCCGGATATCCGGAAAAGTCTGAACCTCCCACCCATGCATTCTGGTCATAATTTCGGCAGCGGCGTCAATACCTCCACTGCTCAGTGGGATGTAGCCGCCAAAGGCTTCGTAGGCCTGCCGTCGGAATAGTTGAACGGCGCCGGCTACGCTGTTTAAGCTCATACGCTGAGGCACAAACCTGTCTTCCTTGAACTCAAGAATAATTCCTCCTGCCAACCCCAACTTCGGGTTTGCACGGAACTTTTCAAGCACTTGTTCAAAGTAGTCCGGTTCAAAGGTAACATCTGCATCGAGATTTCCAACAAAGTCATAAGGAATGGAGCTGAGTTCGCGGTAACCAGCTTGAAAGGCTTTTACCTTGGACCCAAAACTCTTGTGCTCTGGTTTTTGCGACAGCCCCGCGCTCATCAATTGGATGAAAGGATATCTATCTAGATATCTTCGCACAAGATTATCCGTTCGGTCCGTCGACTCATCGCTAACAATGATCCACTTCTGCGGAACGATCGTCTGACGGAGAACTGACTCAATTGTCTTCTCTATGTAGCCTTCCTCATTTCTTGCAGGCGTAACCAGCGCATATCTTTCTCTTTTCATGGTTTAGACCTGCGCATCGAATCTACTGGTTTCAGCCGGCGAATACCTGGGCCATCCGAGGCAGGACTTTTGGCGCTTTCTCATCGTGATTGCGCTCCAGTTTCAGCTTGGATTCTTGTCCGCAAGTTTGAACCTTCGTTGTGTTTCTCAAAGACCCATTTTGCGCAGGCGACCGCCCTTTTTAGTTTCAGGCCAATCTCCTCACGGTTCGATGTAGCGCTAAAAAGTAACAGTGAATAGCCAACAATTCGAACAATTTGGTGCATTAGAGCGATCATGAGATACGTCAACTGAGAAACCTTGCCGTAATTCTTCTTCCAGTACTGAAAATCAGCCCGCTGCATCTCGACAGAAAAACGGACGGGTGCCCTCGCAGTTGTTCCCCCGCCATAGTGAATTGATTCCGCTTCAGGAAAAAATACGACTCTCCACCCTGCGTCGCGGAAACGCTTGGACCAATCCAGGTCGTCTCCGTACATAAATAATCTCTCGTCCAAAAGGCCGACTTTGTCGAGTGCCTCTCGACGAGTCATCCAGAACCATCCGTTGAGGACATCAACGTCGACAGTACGGCTTCCATCGAAGTAGGGCATCAAGTAACCGCTGACAAATCTGGAATGCGGGAAGAGTTCATCCAAAGCTAGCGCTCGGCAGAACAAACTCCACAATGTCGGCATGCCCATATACGAGCGTTCGGGCTTCCCATTCGTGCCCACCATGCGTGGCCCGAGAAGGCCAATTCCGGGATTCTGCTCCATATAAGCGATCATTCGCCCCAAACAATCCTTCAGAACTCTGACATCCGGATTAATTAAGAAGACGAATTTCCCTGAAGTTTTACGAATCCCGACATTATTGCCCCTGGTAAAACCCAGATTGTCGCTGCTACTGATCAGCGAAACATCGGGATAAGAGTCGCGCACAAGTTCCGGTGTGCCGTCTTCGGAAGCGTTGTCTACAACAATGATCTCTGCTTGAGGGTCTTGTCTGTAACAAGCGAGTGAATCTAGGCACTCAGTGATAAACTTCTTGCAATTCCACGTGACAATCACGATTGATAGTAACTTCATGGATGATATCTCCAGGAGCGGCGCTATCGCACTGACCGGCCTTAATTACCAGGTCGCTGCAAGGCTTCTTGTGACCTTTGTTCGATGTAATCGCGAAGACCGTCTTGCCAGGAGCGAAAAAAGTTCAATCCCTTTGTTTTTAGGCTGCAGTTATCTAGGACGGAATAGGTCGGTCGCGGGACTTTTGATGGAAACTCGTCGGGCTTGGCAATCTCCAGATTTGCCTTTGTGTTGGTCAGGACGAAGATTTCCCGAGCAAATTCGTACCAGGAACAACTTCCTTCCGATGTAGCATGGTAAAGGCCGTATGCATCAGTGCGGCTGATCGCTACGATCTGCCTCGCGATGTCTACTGTCGGAGTCGGTGAAATGACTTCGCTGTCCACAACCCGCATGCCGCCTCGTTCTTTAGCTAGTTTCAGCATTAGTTCGACAAAGTTAAGCCCTCCCTTTGCTCGACAAGGATTCTTTCCGTAGATCGCCGAGGTGCGTAGGATAAAGTGCTTTTCTGTTGCTGCGCGAATGAAATGCTCACCAGACAGCTTCGAGTTCCCGTAGACATTTAGCGGCCGCGGGACATCGGCCTCCGAGTAGGGGCTCCTGCGTGTTCCATCGAAGACGTAGTCCGTGCTTACATGTATGATGACTGCATTTAGTTGTTTTGCCGCGAGCGCGAGATTCCTCACTCCGATTGCGTTGACCGCAAACGCTTTCTGGGGCTCGTTCTCGCACTTCTCGACGTGGTGCATCGCGGCAGCATTCACGATAAGGCCTGGCTTTGATTCCCGCATTGTATTGAACACCGAATCGGCGTCCGATAGCTCGACATCCTGGTGGGTTAGGGCACTCACTTCGTCGCCGTTCATCTCGAACGCGCGCACGACATCAGCCCCCAATTGTCCATTGGCCCCGATTACGGATATTTTCATTAGATTTGCGCACCGATCATCGAATGAACATCGATGCCATTTTCGATCTTCTTGAACGACTCGATGTTCGAATATGATGGGTTATCCCAGTCTTGGAATTTGTCCATGTTGTCCACCAAGGTTCCGACAATCGACTTCACGTTGCCGGCTGGATGAAAACTTAGGACGTTGCTTGCTTTCTCGGTACTTACTTTGTAATTGCGAAAATCCTGAATATGCTTGATGTTAAGGCTCAGACGGATGTTCAAGCGCTCTTCCACGGCCGATTTAACAAGGTCAGCAACCTCCCCCACCGTATAATTCCCCGAGGCAATGTTAAAGATTCCGGAAAGCGAATAGTTTGCTTCTATTGCGCGTGTGTAGGCAGTTGCGGCGTCCTCGATGCTCAGCAAGGGTCTCCAAATAGAAGGGTTGTTAACGGTAATGGCGCGCTCCCGAACGGCGCTCTTGAACATCGTATTAACAATCAAGTCGAAACGCATTCGCGGGCTGTACCCCGAAATCGTTCCCTTCCGAAGAGCGATCACTGAGAACTTGGCGTCAGCCAACTGCATTGCCGCCTGTTCGCCTTGTAGTTTCGAGATTCCATAGGGGTAATTTGAACTAACTGGGCGGGTTTCGTCGAACAGCTCATTTTCTGTATAGCCGTACACCGAGCAGGAGGAGGCGTATATATAGCGCCTCACTTGGGCATTCTTTGCCGTATACGCCAGATAAGCTGGCGCCGCTGCGTTAAAGATAAAATTCTTGCTCGGTGAAAACTCTGCCATCGGATCATTGGAGAGGCCGGCGAGAAAAATCACCTGCTCGTATGGCTCCAGATCTTCCACCGATAGCTGAAAGATGTCCTTGTTCAAGATACCAACTTGGCGGGGAAGGTGGTTGCCAAACCAGAAAAGATCCACCACATCAACCTTATAACCGCGATCGAGCAGTTTCGGAATCAGGACGCTCCCAACATATCCGGCGCCTCCCGCGATGAGAACTTTCATGAGTCGCTCCTTAAGAGAGTTGGTTTTTGTAATCAATAGCGAAGGTTTGCTGAATTCGGCGACAAGAGCCACTGAGCCAATGTCTGGGCTTTCCGGTCCTTATCGGAGAGTTGTGCCCCTGACGCTGTTACTGGCCACTGAATCCCAATCTCTGGGTCATTCCAAAGAATCCCCGCTTCGGCATTCCCATTGTATAAGCCAGTACACTTGTACTGAAGTTCCGCGAAGTCCGAAAGTATGCAGAAGCCACGGGCGAAACCCGCGGGTGCCCAAACTTGTTTTCTGTTCTCGGCCGACGCCTCTATACCGACCCATTTTCCTAATGTTGGTGATCCCTTGCGGACATCGACGGCCACAAGGAACGCGGTGCCTTGCGTAACGCGCATCAATTTGCCCATTGGGGGTTCCCATTGGAAATGGAGACCTCGAACAACGCCCTTTGCAGACCTCGAGTGATTATCCTGTACAAACTGAGTGGGCAATCCAAGCGCCCGAAACTGGTCTTCTCGGTATGTCTCTGTAAAGAAGCCTCGGCTGTCCTGAAAGATATCCGGAACCACCACCACGACGTCTTGCAACGATGTTGACTCAATGCGGATTTCCATTCACGTCCCTCGATTTTGTCTTGTCAATAGATTGGCGCGGAAACACAGAGCTCAAGGCTGGCCGGCTTAGTCTATTATGACGACCGTTTAATTCTTGATACCTCTGATTCTTCAGACGCGAGGCTGTACTCGCTAACAAAGCCATTTGGTAGCCTGGCCTTGAATTTGAAACTGACAGATTTGAATCTGTCAGCTTCTCTTGCAACTTAGGTGCCGATTCCAAATAAGGAGCGGTGATCGCGGAGATCATCGCAAGGAGTGCCGACCAAGCCACTTCCGTTTGATCAAAGTAGCTGATTCCCCAAAATGCGACCACATGGGCAAACATAGCGGCGCCAAGTAGCCACAAGAGCCGCTCCTTGTAGGGGTCGTCTTTTTCTACGGCTCGTCTAGCCCTTCCGATCCTCGAAAAGCTCCAATAGATCACACCTAGAAAGCACAAGAACGCAGCCAACCCCCCGGTGACCCCCTCTTCTACGTAGCGATTGGAGGTGTCCCACATGTCAGATCCCCATTTTGAATTGGCGTCAGTCCCTAAGAGCCACCATTCGGGAAAGTGTCTAACAAAATTGTCGACAAGCATCGCCCGGTGATAGCTCGAAGAGCCACCCGCCATGCTCACCCGCGCGATCAAAAACCATACCGGGGCCTGCATCACGAGAATGAGGCTAAGTAACAAAACAACAACGCCCCAGCGCACCGTACGCATGCGTCTTCTCAGTGGCCAAAAGAAGATAGCTGCTATGCCCGCAATCCACGAAATGATGGGAGTGCTGCTGGCTGCGGTTGCGACCATGAGTGTAGCTCCGACCGCGCTCACGATTGCAAGAAGTCTCGCCTTCCCCTTCTGCCATAGGGCTACCATCAGCGGCAGCGTGGTTGCTCCAAAAGCCCCCGCGAGCAAAGAGTGCTGGAACACGGCCTGGGAACGAATCCTCCCCTCTCGAACCTCCGAAAGAACGTTAACTCCACCTAAGAAGCCAAAAACGTCACGGCCGGTGAACTGCTCCTGCACCATGCAAAGAGCCAGTACAATTGTCAGGAACGCAAAGCACTTGATCGCCTTCTTGATGTCTTCCTCATCTCGAATCATGAACCGTAACAGAAGGTAGGCGCCCAGCCCATCCCAAAGGTAGCCAACTTGATTTACCACGGCTCCCATTTCCTGAAAGAGAAGGGTGAACGCGAGAACGTGCAGCGAAGCCCAGAGAAGGAACGCCTTATCAATGGAATTCCATCCGCCCGCAAGGAGTTTGTCTTGCGTCGTAAGCCTCGAGAAAGCCATCCGAGCTAGCCCAGCGAGAATGATAATTCGCAGGACGAACAGATGAACTCCTCCCACTACCATCTGTTGCCCCTCAGGGATCAAAAAGGTGCTCAGGAGAAAGGGCAAGTGAATGTTCTTGCGCGAGAGTAGAAAAATCAGGAGGATGACAACAAGCATCGTGGCCAAGACAAGTGGATGCAAAACCGTCCCTGCCGAACCGCCTCCGAACCTGAAATGATCTGGCTGCATTACCTTGCCTTGTTCGGGCATCTCCGGAAACAGGCAATATATCGAACTTGCCTATTCCCTGACACGGATCCAACGTCCAGACGCCGGCTCGTACTGCTTAACAAGCCTTGCAGGGTTGCCGGCGATCACACTAAAAGGAGGAAAACTCTTGGTTACAACTGAGTTTGCACCTACGACGCTGTTCTGACCCAAAACGAGTTCGCCCTTGGAACAGAACACCACTGCATTGTGGCCCAACCATGAGTTGCGTCCGATTGTAATTCTTCCTCCAGATGTTGTGCCTTGCGCATGAATCGGCAGGTTCACGTCAGAGTACTCGTGGTTGTGATCCATCAGAAGAACTGAAGGCGCTAGTAAGACATCGGCTTCGAGATGAATGCAATTCTTAGCCGAAATGACGGATCTTCTCCCAATTTGGCACCCATCACCGAGGATGATGGCGGGTTCACTATCCTGAGATCCATCCGGGACATTGAACCAAACATCAGGTGCGACATAAATGTCGTTGCCAAAGATTATTCGTTGGGCTTTTGATTTTGCGATCTCGCAAGTATAGTGGATGGAGACCCCTCGCCCAAATTTACGAAAAGGATAAGTCAGCTGCATCCACGTGGTTGTTGCTTTGGTTAGAATTCGTCCCGGCAAAAGCAGGGGGTCCCTGCTTAGGTTTCTAGTTTTCTGCATCATGAGCCAAGGGCGTTTCTGGATTGTTTTCAGCGAGCGGGCTTCTACGCCACGGCAGCAAAGTTTCCAAGAGCGCAGCTCTTTCTTCGGGAGTTGCGGCTCCAGTCAGCATTACCGCCGGTAGGGCTACTATTAGGCAGGCAATCACAATTTCGCTGAGTCTGGCTGCCGCAGTAAGTCGCTCACTGGTTCCCGGGTGCATAGGAATCATCGTCGCCAAAAGGCCGACAGCAATGATTATGAGAGTGGCGAACGTGATCTTTAGCGTGTCGCGCACAACTTGATGGGCACGGAATCCCCTGAAGGTTGAAGACATAACGAAAAACATGAAGATCACCCCCACCACCTCCGCTGTAGCCAAGCCTATGAGAAGTCCGTAGAATCCGATTTCCCTTCCCATAAGGACAACGACAACCAAAATCGCAATCCGCACTAGTTGTCGGATGTTGTCCAGCAACGCTCGCCCGGTGGTACGATATAGAACCAATTGCAATAGGGAAATCGCCTTGAAGAGTCCGGCAAGGGAAACCAGCGCGATTGAAACCGCAAAGTAGCGACCCCATTGACCCGTCCACGCGAGGACAACTGTTGAGCCAAATGCTGAAACAAAAGCGAGCGGTGGCAATGTGACTGCAATCATCGCCTTGAACGATCTCTCTAGGAAACGGTGAATTTGCTTTGTAGACCCAGAGGCGAACACGACTGTTCCCCCTGATAGCAGTGGAGGGGCAAGAGCGTCCTGAGCGACGAGAGCTGCGGTTGTTACGCGAGTCGCGACGGCATACACACCAGCCTCATCCGCGCCGAAAAACCTCAGGATAAAAATAGGCAAAATCGCAAGATATAACACCTCAAGAATATTAATCAGTTGGAAGCTTCCCGCAAACCGAACCAATTCTGGGAAAACGCTCTTGGTGAAATAAGAAAATTTGATATGTATCTCTGGTACGATTCGGCTAGATACGATGTAGCACAAAAAGATGTAGCACAGTTCCGAAATGCCCATAATTGCCGACATAGCCAGGAGTCCATACCCAAACTGAAGGACTACGACAATCGCAACTGCTTCGCATACTGTCGTAATTATGTTGAACCTTCTAGCTAAATCCACTCGTTGCCCGCCCATTACAATCGCTTCGTACGCCGCTCCAAAGTTTGCCACCGTCAAAATCAACGCGAGGATAGCGATGGAGCCTGACGCTTGCGAAAGAAATTCCGGCGGCACGCCGCTGGCCTTAGCCAAGCCGGATGATAGGACCGCGATCGGGATCAGGCCAACGACTGAGAGAATCAGGATCGAAATACTACCAGTACTAACGAGCTTGCTTGCCGTCTCAAAATTTCCGCTTCCCGTCGCCTCAGCGACATATTTTTGAAAGGCCGACTTGATTCCCGCGGTTCCAAAACGCAGGTAGGTGACTGTCGTCATGACGATGGACCAAATCCCGTATCCACCGAGGCCGAGGTGATGGATGACAATCGGTACTGTGACTAATCTCGTGAGAACTTGGGTCCCGCTGGCTACGATCCCCAAAACGGTGCTCTTGCCGATTGCTCTCGCTAAGTGGCGGTGAGAAGAGGCCCGCGCAAATTCCGTTTGGACAGACAAAGCGTTAAGCCTAGATTGGTGCAGATTAACTTGCATTATTACGAGTACTGGAACTCAGCAAGATTGAAGTTCACCAAGAACTTTATGAAACCACTGCTAGACGGATGAGGTGTGTCTTATTGGACGACCGCCTGTAAGGTGCGCGGTGGATTTGGCGGGGGGCCAGAAGACTCGAATGCCCCCATAGTCCAGGGTCCAGCGCCAGCTGCTGGACGTGGAACGCGTAGCTGATCTAAGAGGAGACCTGTCATATTGAGCGAGCCAAAATTCGATCCAGTTAGATACGCAGCCGATGTGGCGTCCGTGAGCTGATACTTTGGCGAGGTTGTTAAACTGAGTTTCGGGTCCCCGGTAACGCTGCAAGCCGAGCCACACGAGGCTGCTAAACCAAAGCCAAGGTTTGAACTTGCGGTAACTGTTCCACCACCATTTGAAATCGCGCAGTTCATACCATCAAAAATATTGTTCTTCACAGTTACAACGGATCCCATTTCTAAATGCACCGCGCAGTTCAGAGAGCTAAATTGGCCAGGACTAAAATAAGTATTGTTGTAGATGTTACAGGTAGATCCCTCGCACTCGGTCATTGTGTTTCCGCCAGCACCTGTTGAAATATCGGAAGAAGAATCTTCATTAACCACGACGTTGTTAAACTCATTTACTTGGATGGAGGTGGGTGCGGTACACGAAGAACCGCCGTCGCATTCTACGTAAACCAGGGCCGTCATGTATGCGCCGAGCGTGCCGTGGAAGTAATTACCATCAATCGTGAAATTGCTAATAGTCGCGCCAGGTTGCTGCGTATAAAGATGAATGAATTCGTGGTGGTTGGGGTCCCCGGGAACATCCCAGTTGGCCATATTCGAGAAATCGTTTCCGTGAATGGAACCGCTCGTAATTGTGGAGTTGCTTTGTCCGGCCCCAATCTGTGCTCCCACTTCGATGTTGGTCATCCAGTTGTTGTCTACGTGCATTCCGGCATTTGAGCCCTCGTAGGCAAGGAGGACGCCGTTGAAGGAACCATCGATTTGATTGTTGTGAACGTTTATGTTTCCACCGCCAGAACTGGAAAGCCAAAAAACACAGGCGCTGTTGTTTACTCCAGCTGTCGTTTCGTTGGTTGAGCTATTTTGCACAGGCACAAACAAATGCTGACAATAGAGGTTCTGGACCTCCACATCATGCGTGCCATTTCCTAAACTTATTCCGCGGCTGCCAGAAGCGTGATTTGTTAGGGCCGCCCCGTTCGCGGTTGCTTGGATGGTTCCATTGCAAGCTACATCCTGACTGTTCACGTATCCACAGGGAGTCGAGGAGGGACTTCCGTCAATCTGAATGAAACCGTTACCGGTAACCGTGATGAAACCGTTCGAACCCCAGTAAGGTGCGGTGGCCAGGGCCCCACTCTCAAATTGAATCCGTATTACGTTCGCGGCAGTGCCGCTCCCTTGGACAGTCAAGGCTCCAGACGTGCCGGCAGGGAAGGAGAAAGTTCCGCAAAGGTGAACTGTAGTTCCCGGACCGATCTGTGCTGAGCCGCTTCCCCAGTTTACCGAGTTGTTGAAGAAAGTATAGGCGTAGGCATTTGAGCAACTGGTCCCGTTGGCTGTCCCGGCCGCGCTTTGCGCTAGATAGATATTGGTCGCCGATGCGGCTGCACCGGGTGCGAATAGTAGACCGCCAAGGAGTGCAAAAACGCCCGCACATAACGCTAGGTCTAGGGTTAAGCGACGAAACCGGCTTGTGGAACTCGAAACCCGGTCAGCTTTTTGTCGTTCCACTTACTCACTCTCCCATCAGACCGCGTTCGCTGGGCCGCCGGTCAAGACTTCGCCATCTTTGGCAACCTAGCAAACTCCCTCGCAGGCCTGCAACTGGACACTGGGTGCAATGGAGGACAGGGGCGATAACCTGTACCGGACCATGCGCCTCCTGTCCCTATCGGCACCGAGCCATGCCTCTCGCAGTAGTTTAGGTTAACGCGAGGTGTCTTCGCACGCAACTAGCGCGTAGGCCTAAGGTTCTATCCCCTTCACTTCCAGATCGTTGCGATTCCAAAGATGCGTCTTAACTGTTGCCGCCGAAGATATTTTCTAAGCTGGCCCTCCGTGGCCCGGGGAGTCCGACGGATTATACCTCTTAAATAACCATATGCCATGCCAACACTGCGGATGACCAGGGGAGGGTAGAAAATGTGACGGATGCATTTTAAGCCAAAGAACAAAGGATGATAGCCAACGACGTAATCGGCCTCGCCGTCGATTATCGCGAAACCCCAGCCGCCCCACATCTTGCCACTCACGCGATGATGAAAAAGTCTTATTCCGGGAAAAGTCTGGGTTTTCCATCCCACTTGGTTAGCTTTGATTTCTTCAACCGTGTCCCATCCGAGACTTCGCCAAAGCCCGCCAAGGACCTCCCAACATTCCCTGCGATAGATTTTTGTAGCGCCGCGAACATGGAAGGAAGGAGCCTTCTCTACCTGCCAGTGTTCCCCGAACTTCGTGTAGACTGTGCCTCCACCGATTCCAAGGGCAGGCAAATCGCGAAATTGCTCGAAACATCGCTCGAAGTAATCTGGGCCAAATGTCACGTCACCGTCCAGGTTGACGAGGAATTCCCAGCCCTGCACACGAAGAAGAGGAAGCGCACTTAGAAACCCTTCCACTCCGCCGCCGGTTGAACGATAGCCACGGTCTTCACGTCGGGTGAACCGAATCCAAGGATGTTCTTGCGCATATCTGGCGACCACCGCGGCGGTGGAGTCTGACGAGCCATCGTCCACGATGATCCATTCTGAAGGGCGAATCGTTTGGTTTAAGACTGATTCAATCACACCGGTGATGAACCGCTCCTCATTACGAACTGACGTGATGACGCAGTATTTGACATGCCTGTTGATGGCCACAAGCCGTTCTTCCCTTTTAGGAAAGATGTCTTGGCCAAGAGAATTCACTTTGCGATTTACCCTAAACAAATCAGGTAGCTGGACTGTTTGGCGCTTACTTGTCCCAGAGCCGCTAATAAAAAACACACATTGTTACTTGATTGAGAAGATCAAAATCCACCCGAGTCGAAGGCGACCGTTTGCATTCGCGTTAGAAGGTTCCATTGATCGCTTTTGATTTTGACTTCTCGCGCATGAGCACTTCGTGATGGAAAATAGATTTCTTGAGAAGTTGTGGCCAGTGCAGCCAGTCGTAGCCACCTTCCAACTTGGCAAGAAAGAGTTCCTTATCGTCAAAACCATTCACGGGAAGGCGCGGCAAGAAGAATCGATTGCTTGCCTGGCTCGCCCGACCGAGGATTGTCGAAACGCCGTTGTCATAACCACAGTTGCATAGGACGTCTTCGAGGTACTGTGTGTAGTCCTTGTCTTCTTCGGGAAAGCCGTGGGGATACGCGAAAGACTCGACGGGCAGTCCGAGGCGGTCCTCCAGGGTTTCTTTCGAACGGACAAGCTCGTACTCAATCTGATCCGGGCCGAGAGAGCGCAGATCAGGGTGAGTCACGGTGTGAGAGCCAAAACAAATTCCCTGCGACTGTAGTTCCCGTACATCCCTCCAGGTCAAGAAGTCTGCCCCGCCCATACGGACCGGCGAATTCTGAATCCGATCAGTGGTAAGAAAAATCGTAGCGTTAAATCCATGCTGTTTCAGGACAGGCAGGGCATCGCTGCAAAAGTCCCGGTAGCCGTCGTCAAAGGTAATCACCGCCCTCTTCCGCAAGTCTGCTCCTGCCTGCAAACCATCTAAGGCCTCATCGAGGCTAATTGTTCGGTATCCCCAATTGTGCAACCAGCGCATCTGCTGTGAAAAAATCTGAGGCGGGGTATTGATATGAAAATATGGATGAGACATTCCGAAGAGGTTCTCGGAAATGCTGTGATACATCAGAATTGGCACCCTTGACCCGCGATCCGGTCCGAAGCTTAGCACCAACGGATAGGACAAGTACACGCTGATCCAGCGATCGATGCGAGGCATGTTGGGATGGCTGCGAAGGTCGATGCTTCAGATCAGTTGGCCGATATGAGTCTTGCGACGCATTTAAGGGGCGGATCGATCTTTCCCACTTACTCTGTGTAAGAACTGCGAGTATTATCTAGCGGCTGCCACGTTGGCGTGGCTGAATTCGACAATTTTGTCTACAACAAAGCTCTGTTGGGCCTCAGTAAGTTGAGGATACATCGGCAACGAAACTATCTCTTGCGCTATTCGTTCCGTCACAGGAAAACTCCCAGCTTCATAGCCAAGGTGCTCGTAAGCCTTCTGCTGATGAAGCGGTATGGGGTAATGAATCCCAGTGCCGATCCCCGACTCGCCAAGAAAAGCCAGAAATGTTTCACGCTCCCGCACACGCACAACGTATAGATGAAACACTCCCTTCGTCCAGGGGCTCTCCACGGGGAGGTTGACAGAATCCTTAGCCTTCTCGAGAAGTTGATGGTACCGGCGCGCTAGAAGGCGGCGTGACTCATTCCACTTATCCAGATGATGCAGTTTGGCTCGGAGCCATCCTGCTTGAATGGAATCCAAGCGGCCGTTATACCCTTCCAATTCGTGGTAATACTTCTTGATCTGGCCATGATCACGAATCATCTTCAACCGCTGCGCAAGGGCGGCGTCACTCGTCGTTATTGCACCACCCTCACCGCAAGCACCCAGGTTTTTGCCGGGATAAAAACTAAAGGCCGCGGCCAGGCCCATGGAACCGGCCCGCTTCCACGTTTTGTCCTTCTCTGAATAATATTCCGCGCCGTGGGCTTGGCAAGCATCTTCCACTACGATGAGGTTGAATTTTTCCGCAAGCTCGAGGATGGGATCCATGTCAGCGGTCTGCCCATAGAGATGCACGGGAACGATGGCAGCAACACGCTTCCCCGACTTACGTTCTACGAGACGTCCAGTGCTGGAATCAAAGTCACACGCTTTCTCCAGATACTCCCGGAGCTTAATAGGGTCCATCGTGAACGTACGCTCATCAATATCAACAAACGCGATGCCCGCGCCAGCTTGAGAAATGGCCTCGGTGGTCGCAATGAAGGTATGGGGAACCGTAACTACGAGGTCGCCGTCTCCAATGCCTGCAGCCAGAAACGTAAACCGCAGAGCGTCCGTGCCACTGTTCACGCCCACGCAGTACTTTGCATGGCAGAAGGCAGCAAACTCCCGCTCGAACTCTTCGACCATCGGCCCGCCGATGAAGCCTGCCGTGTCCAATGCCTTGTTTACGACAGCAAGCATCTCTTCACGCAACTCCTTGTGAGGTGAAATCAAGTCCAAAAAAGGAACATTCGCAGGATTAGCCATATTTACTTTGTCTCCATTTCAAGAAATCGTAGGAATTTTGCTGGATTGCCGGCCACGATTGCGTTCGGGGGCACATCTTTGGTAACCACGCTGCCAGCCCCAATAATGGCATTTTCGCCGATAGTGACCTTGGAAAGAATTGTGGAACCCGAGCCGATCGAAGCACCCTTCTTTACCACGGTCCTTTCAACGCCCCAGTCGCTTTCTGTTTGAAGTCGGCCATCGCCAGTTGTTGCGCGGGGGTAAGAGTCGTTGATGAAGGTGACGCTGTGACCGATAAAAACGTAATCTTCAACGGTCACGCCTTCACAAATAAACGTATGACTGGAGACTTTGCAGTTCTTGCCAACTGAGGCATTCTTTTGAATTTCGACGAACGCCCCGATCTTGGTATTGTCACCGACTTCGCAGCCATAAAGGTTAATGAATTTAGACAGTTTAACGTTTTGGCCAAGTTTAACGTCCGGGGCCACACAAAGGAAGTCTGTCATAGCCGAACGATCTTTCCCTTTTGCTGCAGAGACTGATCGGCAGCTTCTAGAGTCTTAACCACTAGCCAACCTGCAACTCCATCATTGATCGGCTTCTTGTTGTTCCTGATACAATCTACGAAGTAGGCAGCCTCCTGCTTGAGCGCTTCGAGCTGTTCGACGCGCGGAGCCCACATGTCGCCCGAGCGGTAGCTAACGAGGAGCTTGTACCTGCCCTCGCCTGCGACAGTTTGTATTCCCTTATCGTAAATCCTGATCTTCTCGTCGGCCTCAAGATCGTTCCAAACGAGCATCTTCTTCTCCCCGCCAATGAGAGTCGTGCGCACCTTCACGGGTGAGAGCCAGTTCACGTTGATGTGGCCAATTACGTTGTTGGGGTAGTAGATCGTGAGGTACGCCACATCGGCCAATCCATTTAAGTGGCGTTCACCTGTTGCGACTACAGCTTCCGGTCTTTCACTAATCAGGAAGTCCATAATCGAAAGATCGTGCGGCGCCAAATCCCAGATTACGTTTACATCGTGCTGGAAAAGGCCGAGGTTCACACGGGTGGAATCGTAATAGTACATCTTCCCTAGAGCGTCCTCGTCGATTAATTGCTTGATCCGCCTGACCGCTCCCGTAAAAAGAAAGGTGTGGTCGACCATGATCTTGAGATGCTTGCGATCGGCGAGTTCGATGAGCTCTTCTGCTTCTGCCGATGTGCACGTGAATGGTTTCTCCACGAATACATGCTTGCCATTTTCCAATGCCGCTTTGGCCAGTTCGTAATGAGTCCAAACTGGCGTTACCACTGCAATGGCGTCAATCTCGGTCGAACGAATGAGATCGTTGATGTCAGTTGAAACGTGCATGTCGGGAAAATGTTGCCGCACCCGTTGCAGCGACTTAATGCTCTGATCGCACACGCTTACAACCCTCGAGCATTCTTGGCCATGAAAGTTACGAACTATATTAGGCCCCCAATAGCCATAGCCAATGACACCAATGCGAAGGGCATCGTTACCGCTGTCAAGGTTGAGATGGAAGTGCGTAGAAGTTTGCGTGTTGAGACTAGTAGCCACTGTATTCACCTTGCCTTTATAAATCTAATTCGTTGCATCGCGGGAGATCCAAGCCTTGTGTGCAGCCTAAGATCCCGGGAACCGAATGAAGTAAAAAGCCGTTTTGCAAACCCTTCAGTGAAATTCGCCTTCCCTGCAGCTCTAATGCGCGCCATCACCCGAAAAGACTGCAAACGGGGTCTGAAGGAGAATCTTTAGGTCCCATAAAAGCGACCAATTTCTTAGGTAATGCAGGTCCATGCGGACCATGTCATCGAACGTTGTCTTGCTCCGTCCTTGTACCTGCCAAAGACCTGTGATTCCTGGCTTGATTTCCAACACGCGACGACGGTGCCAAACCTCGTAAGCCTTGAACTCGTACTCCAAAGGAGGACGCGGACCCACAAGAGACATCGCACCAGTAAACACATTCCAAAATTGAGGCAGTTCGTCCAAACTTGTCTTGCGAAGGAACGCGCCAACACGAGTAATACGCGGATCTTTCTGCAGCTTGAATACCTGCTTCTCCTCGATTGTTACTCCCCTTTGGAACTGTCCAGCGATAAATCGGCTGACATATTCTTCATGAATTTTGCTGTCGCAGTTCGTCCGCATGGAGCGAAACTTCAAGAGCCGGAATCTTTTCCCATGCTGGCCCAAGCGGTCCTGACGGAAGAGCACCGGGCCCTTGGATGTCAGCTTGATTGCCAGGGCGATCAGCACAAACAACGGGGAAAGCAAGATAAGCGCGCAGGCACTTCCGAGGACATCCATGAGGCGCTTGGCGCCCAAGGCTAGTCTCTGTGATGTTGCCTTGCGAGAGAGATCCGGATAGAGGGCAATGTTTTCGGAATCGTTCGAATTCCCATTTCCACGTTCTTCGGGGAAAAAATGGAACGAAACAAAGATAAGCGATGCTTTTTCCGGCCCCAGCACACTGGAAAATACCCTGCGAAACCTCTCGGACATGACACGACGGATTTCTTGTGAACTTGCCTGACCCACCTCTGTACCGATTACGCCGATGAGTGTGTTTTGGACGTACCATCCGACGATATCAGTCTCGCGGGTAATGCTGCAGACGGCCTGTGTGAGCCGGGTTGAGTGGCTCGCCCCCTCCATACCAGAAAGCGCATTTTGCACGTCCAGTAACATTAGGACATAGCGCTTGTCCCCCCGCTCCGCTCGCCGTCGCTCCAGATAAAGCATCGACACAAATGCGCCTTCGTCCAAGACACCTCGAGTCGAGACATTCTGGGCGGGGGATGCGGACGGACGCACCGCCAGTTCGAATCGGTTTGGTTCCCCGGCTGCTGTTCGAAATGGGCCCATAGTCTTTTGTCTCAATTCCTTGCCAGGACTGGTTCCATCGCAGGGCGTTCCTGCAAGACTCTGGATGTCAACGCCTTCCGAGCTTTGCTTACCGGCGTGACCCAAGTACGATCAATCTCCACGGCCACAGAGCGACGCAAGAGGGTCAGGGACAAAACAATTCGGTGACTTCCTTTGAAATGAATCAAGATCCCTTCCAGATTGCTCAGGCTCCCGTAAGTCACGCGAACTTGATCACCGACCTCGAGATAGGGCCAGGGCTGGCTCGATAAGCCCGAAGCGAGAGCTTGCCGGATCGACTCAAGCTCGTTTTCGGACACAGGTGTCGGAGTACCGCCAGCCCCCACAATCTGCTGTACGCCCGGGGTCATCAGGAGAGGGCCGCGATTATGAAAGTCGAATCGGCTGAAGAGATAGCCCGGGAAGAGGGGTTGTTCAACCTCTTTCCGTCGATCCGACCACTGGCGAACACTCTTATAAAGAGGCAGGAAACACTCGTAGCCCCGGGCCTCAAGGTGGCCGAGGACCAACGCCTCACGCCTGCAGCGCACTTGAAGCGCGAACCAAGGCAACGGGGACGCAACTCGGTCTTGGAAGCCGTTCGAATAGGTCAAGGACGTCGCTCCGCTGGGCCAGAAACGGAAAGCTAGGTACCTTCTGTCTCTTGGCAGGCTACCGCCACAAAAGTCCCACTGACGGCTGTTACCTGGAGCCTAGTCTGGCAATCAAGGGGCCACTCCCAAAAGTGCTAAAGACTGCCGGCGCAACAGTCCGTGTCTTGTAAATCATTGCAAAGAAGGGAGATATTTGATGCCGAAGCATGACAGATAGTCATCTTGGCGGGAGGTAAGGAACAGACGGAGAAAGTCTCTGCTCCTTTGTTGAAAAAAGATTCCAGAGCAAACAGTCGAAATTCTTTGCCACATTTTGGAAGGCTTAGTTCTCTAAGGAGATCGCTAAAACTCGGAAATTGCGGCGCATCTAGCTGAAATCACAGGCTATATTGAGTGTTGGCGTTTGCCATCGATCTGGCTTATCAGTTGCTAGCACCAAGAGCCTATGGGGGTTTTTTGCAACCAGTACGTCGTTCAGCTTGACAAGCTCGACACCCCAAGCAATCTTATCCAGAATATGCCCATGAAAGGCGTTGAGGAGACGATTCTAGAGCCAGGGATGAGCTCGGTGCCTCTGACACCGAGAAATCAGCACTCCTCGCGCATCTGCATGGTCGCATACACATTCTATGAAACGGACAGCCGCGCAATGCGTTATGCGGAGGCGCTTGTACATAGAGGGGATGACGTCGAAGTTTTTGCTCTTCGCAGGCCAGGCACACCGCGAACCGAGGTCTTGTGCGGGGTGCGCGTGCACCGACTACAAGGCCGGCAATTCAACGAGAAGGGCCGCTTCTCCTATCTCTGGCGCATCGTCCTTTTTTTGATGCGTGCCCTGTTTCAAGTTTCTGCGCGGGACTTGCGGCAAAAATATGATTTCGTTCACATTCACTCCGTGCCCGATTTTTTGGTGTTATCTGCCCTGGTCCCGCGTTTGAGAGGAACACCAGTCATTCTGGACATCCGCGATATCCTTCCGGAGTTCTATGCCAGCAAATTTGGCGTTTCGGGCAAGTCACTGGGCTTCCGTTTTCTCTGTCTCGTGGAACGTGTCTGCGCTAGGTTTGCAACCCATGTCATCGTCGCCAATCATGCGTGGCAGGAACGCCTATTGTCTCGCTCCGTCAAGTCCGGCGAATGCACCGTCATGCTCAATGTCCCAGATCGATCGATCTTCGTTCGAAGTCCGAGAAGCGGCGGCCCTAGAGACCGTTTCTTGCTCATCTATCACGGTACTTTGAATTGGCATCAGGGTCTGGACATCGCTGTAAGGGCTTTCGCTCGAATTAAGGACCTAGCCCCAAAGGCGGACTTCCATATCTATGGCGACGGGCCATCGAGGCCTGAGCTTTTAGTCCTGATCGAGAAGCATCATCTTGAGAACCGTGTAGTCGTCCATGAACGGAGACCGGTGCGCGAGATTTCTGCAGTACTCGAGACTGCCGACCTGGGAATCGTTCCCAAGCGCAAAGACGATTTCGGCAATGAGGCCTTCAGTACGAAAATCCTTGAATTCATGGCGATGGGCGTTCCTGTCATCGTGTCCGATACCAAGATAGACCGATGCTATTTCGACAGCTCCGTTGTTCGCTTCTTTCGCGGCGAAGACGAAGAAGACCTGGCTCATTGCATGCTCGATCTTATCCAACACCCTGAGAAACGACAGACATTAGTCGAACATGCCCAAGAATTTGTGGCCAACAATGATTGGTCACTCAGAAAGCACGAATATTTTAGTCTCGTCGACCGGCTTCAGCAGACATTTAGGCGCTCTTTTCTCGGGAGAGTTCGGCCATCGGCTTCCCACGAATCTTTTGGGTTCTCACGATCATCTGCCTTGCCAGAGGCTCCAGTCCCAGCAGCGCAGGGACCATGCATGGCCCTCTCCCACGACGGCTCCAACGTACCGCCGGTCGGGGCGCAAGGAGCGCAGACTCCAACGGGCGTTGTCGGCACTGTGCAACCGTTCCGGCAGCCCGGGGGTGAGTGAAACATAAAAGCTTTCAAGTGGAATGTGCAATCCCCGTGCTTTGGCCTTTACGTACGCTTCCTTGCGCGTCCAACAAAGGAAAAAACCTTCGGCCTGCAAAGCTTCTGGTAAGGCCCGGAGCTCCTGCACTTCTTGCGGGGCAAAGTAACGCTCGGCGATGCCCCTTCCGCCAAAATCAGAGCGCACAAGTTCCACATCTACACCCAGATCACGACCGAGGCTGAAGGCAAACAACGCTAATCCATGCGAGTGTGAAACATTGAAGCGGATCGGGAGACGAAGAAATTCGGGAGACAGCGAAGGTTTTCCATGCGGTGCATATTCGAATCGGATCTCGCGCGCAGTGCAGCCCACATATCTACCCAACAGTTCGCGGAGGACTCCGCGGCTAACCACAAAGCGATTTCGGTCTGATACTGAGAAATAGCGATTCGCCCGAGCTTCTTCATCGGAGGCGAGCGTGGATCGAAGGTCGGCAAAGAGCGGCTCTCCGCAATCCAAATAAGCCCGCCAGACGTGGATCTCCCCTAGTTCAAGATCAAGTTCTTGCGGATCCGGAGACCAGAGCTCGCAATCGGACATAGCCCATGATCTTATTTCATTCTCCCCCAACGGCGCGAACGCTTTTGTTTGGGCGATGCCAGCGACTCCCGCGGCGGAGGATTCCGGGTCGAGAACGCGGCCCCTGCTGGCTTCGGCACGATCAGGTCACACGCGGAGCTCAAATCGAACGTAGCCCGAGTGACTCAACGTACACGGAATGCGGAACTTTTGGGCAAAACATTTCCGCCGGATGCTAAGGTGAACCTTATCACTTGTAAACTAATGATGTAACCTATTTATTTACATGGAGTTACGTAAAGACGAGAGTGGTCAGCTGATTGCTCGATCCGGGGCCACGAGGTCTCGTGTTTTATTGTAGGCAAAAGGATCGTCCCGCTGGTGGCTCGCACGCCGATCTGAACATCGGCGGTGGTCACAGGCGGGTCGAACTCTCGTAAGCTACAAAGGACAAAACCCGATGTCGAAACTTTCGGCTAACTATCCCCCGGACGCGCTTAGCGTTGCGCAGGATGAAACGACTGAGCAGCTGAGTCGCATTTGGCAGGATGTCCTCGGCATCCCGTCTGTCGGTCCCGACCAAAACTACTTCGACCTAGGAGGAGACTCTCCTCTGGCAGTTCAGCTGTTCGCCAGGATTGAGAAGGTTTTCAACGTCAAGTTGCCTCTTGCCACTCTCTTTGAAGCCCCGACGATCCACGAGCTTTCCCAGATTCTTCGTCGCCAGGCGCCTGAGTCCGGTTGGTCGTCGCTTGTTGCCATCCAACCAAGGGGCTCACGTCCTCCCTTCTTTTGCATCCACCCGCACGGTGGAAATGTGCTCGTGTACCGTGATCTTTCGCGACACCTCGGCGCTGACCAGCCATTTTACGGGTTGCAGTCGTTTGGCTTGGATGGCAGTTGTTCGCTGCTGAGACGAATCGAGGACATGGCCGCGGAATACATAAATGAGATTCAAAAGGTTCAACCGCACGGCCCGTATTTCCTCGGCGGCTACTGCATGGGCGGCACCGTGGCCTACGAGATGGCACAACAACTCCGGTCCGCGGGAGAGCAGATCTCGCTCCTCGCATTGATTGATACCTTGAACTGGGCTGGTACTTCCCTGCCCTCGTTCTGGGAAACATTTATCCATACCAGTGAACGCCTGGGATTTCACGTCGCTAATTTCCTCTCCCTCGATGCTGCTGGTAAGGCCCAATTTTTCCGAGAAAAGGTCGCAGCTCTCCGCGGCAGGATTCCCGTATGGCGGAGTATGCTCCTCAGCAAACTCTCTAATGACTCGCGTTGGGACGGGTCCGAGGCTAAGGTATTGGGTCAGATCTGGAAGGCGAATTTCCAGGCTTGCTTGGACTATGTTCCCAAACCCTATTCCGGCCTGGTCCTAGATATTCGACCGGCCGCTCAGTATCGGAGTTGCAGCAAAGCGGAACTCAGGTGGGATCGATTGGCCCAAGGGCGGCAGGAAATCGTCGTTCTTCCTGTGAATCCGCCCGCAATGCTGATCGAGCCCTTCGTCAACTATCTGGCGCTCGAATTAAGAAAGTCGATCGACCGCGCTCTACGAGCTCCCGAAGGGAGCAAACCTGTTTCGGGATTGGCTGGAATAATTAGCAATCCTGACTGGTAAAAACGGGGCCAGGGCAGACCTTGGCCTCTACTGAGGCAGCCCCTTCGAGGATGGTCCCCTCGAGTCGGCGAACATGGAAAATCGATGAGGCTGGATTCGCCGATAGAAAGCAAGCCTTTGAGGACATGCGGAATGACGGTTTTTGAGATTGATCCGTTGCGGGATTCGCGCTGGAAAGAGTTGGTCGAAAACAATCCAAAGGCCTCCGTTTTCCATCGTTCTGAATGGCTGCAAGCGCTCAAATGTGCTTACGGTTATGAACCCGTGGCGTTGTCCTTGTGTCCTCCAAGCTCACCCTTGACCAATGCCGTGGTGTTTTGTCGCATCAGAAGTAAGTTAACCGGGAAGAGGCTGGTGTCTCTCCCGTTCTCGGACCACTGTGAGCCCTTGGTTGAGAACAAAGACGAAGTCGACTGTCTTGTCACTAACCTTAAGAACGCCGTGAATGACGGTAACTGGAAATATCTGGAAATCAGACCGGTATCTTCAACACCGTGGGAAGCAGTGATGCCGGCGGTCACCTCCGCATACTATTCCCATTCCCTCGATTTAAGACGCAGCGAGGAGCAGCTGTTCAAAAGCTTCCACAAAGACAGCGTGCAACGAAAAATCCGGCGTGCCGACCGTGAGTTACTTCGCTACGAGGAAGGAACCTCGGACACACATTTGTGGCAGTTCTACAAGCTATTGGTCCTTACGCGCCGCAGACACTGTGTCCCGCCACAACCGCTAAAATGGTTTCGCAACCTTATATCCAGCTTCGGAAGTGATCTGAAGATCCGCGTGGCTTTGAAGAATGACACTCCGATCGCAAGTATCCTCACTCTGTCCCATGGTCGAACGATTACTTATAAATATGGTTGCAGCGACTCCAAACTCCAGAACCTTGGCGGAACTGCGTTGTTGTTTTGGCGGACCATAATTGAAGCGAAGGCCAAGGGCTTTGAGCAGTTTGACCTGGGCCGATCTGATACGAACAATCCTGGATTAGTCGAGTTCAAAGATCGCTGGGCAGCTGCACGATCAATCTTGAGTTACAGGAGATACCCCGTCCAATCCATCGCCCCGGAGGAGCGCAAGTGGGCGGGATGGGTTATCCGCCGTCTAGTCTCGTCAGTTCCTGACGCATCCCTCATCACGCTTGGAAACCTCCTATACCGACACATTGGTTAGACTTCGATGATCTCTCATCGACTCGAAGGCCTCAATTTCCGATGGCCTCCGTCAGGGCGAGCGCCGCGTATGCAGTTGCCGCATCGCTCATAAAATGACCGACATTGGACGCCGGATTGCGACTCTTGTTGAGAGAGTACCCCGGCCACGAGCCATCTATCTTGTTTTGGTTGCGAACCAACCAATTCAACCCCTGCGCAACCTGGGCATTTTCGCGCGCTGTACCCTCTTGTCCCAGAACGAACACGGCCAAGCCAGTCGCGTAGCCATCGCTTTTGCTCTCGACCGGCGTTCCATCCTGTCGTATCCATGACCGGACGTAGGCGCGCACGGTTGAGCCACGCCAGCTACGTTTGAGCGATGAAAGACTCCAGCCACCGTCTTCCAGCTGCTTGCTGAGAACTTCCCTGATGATGGATTCTCGTCGTTCCGGCTCAATAAGAAGATTGGGTAGTTTGGTCGACGCGTACAGGAGAACCATTCGATCGAAACTGGACTGTGTCGAATATTCGCTATCCAAATACGCGCGCAATAGCTGGAGATTATTTTGTATATTCGGGGTCGAACGATAATTCTGAGGAGCCGTGCCAACCGCAAGAGCGGCGAGTGCTGCTCCAAAGTACTGAGAGTCTTTCGCCTCCCACGGCCTTAGCCCAAAGTCAAGCCACCGCCAGGCCCCCTTCTTCTCCCCCGTCGTCTGCTGCAGAGCCCACATGTTGTCAAACGCGGCTCGCGTATCGTCGCTGAGTTGTCCGCGACGAGCGTCGTTGACCGCAAGGATCAGGGCATTTAGAACAGCCTCCGTTCCTCGAGATTCGGCCGCTTTGTTGGCGCCATAGTCTTGGTCTCCGTAGTACGGAGAAACCTCCTTCCAAAGGCGCACACGCTTCCTCACGTTATCCAGTAGTCGCTGCTCATTTACCGTAGGGACTTGATCCGCTGAGCCTGGGCGAAGCGAGGCGCGGGAAAGCGCATAAGGCAATACCGTGTGACACGAAACGCAAAAGGTTTCGTGATCGCGCGCAGCGACCTTCCATCCCATCCACCAAGCCTCTCTTTGGTCGAGGTAAGTGGCAGCTGCGCTCGGATTCCAAGACCCAGCGGCTTTAGGCTGGGAATGGGAACAAGCTGCGAAGAGTCCAGCCAGTAGGCCGGCCCCTAGGGCATGCACGACCCTGTAGTTTGAGGCCATGAAGGCGCCCCCCTTTGCAACCTGCCTCGTGCACGGATTTACGCAATTTCACCGACGGATCGGCACGCGACGTGCCAAAGCTTCGCCCGAACCGTCCGCATTGGTCGCAGAGTTTCGAAGGCGTGATGCTAACCTTCACCCTACCACGTCTTTCCGAATGCGGATATTCGAGAAACCTTCGCCTCGCTACCTGCCCAGGAGCTTTATCGACAAGCCCAGTCAGACGAAGTCTAGGCAAGTAATTTTCCAAATTGGGTAATGAAGTTCCCACAGACGAAGGCAGCGGGCTTCTTATCTTATTTGTGCCATTGGACTTATCTGCCCAGCAGCTGGCCATGCGATTGCCTTCTCGAACCGGGACTGGCCGGAGTCTGTCTAACATCCGCAGCCGGCTGATTACCCGACGGGAGGAAACCACGGACATGCTAGAGATTGCCATCATTGGCGCGGGCCCTTACGGCCTTTCAATCGCTGCCCATTTGAGGACTCAGGGCATCCCCTTCCGGATCTTCGGCCGCTTGATGGACAGCTGGCAGTCACATATGCCCAAAGGCATGTTGCTTAAGTCGGATGGCTTCGCGTCGAACATCTATGATCCAGGCAGCAATTTTACCCTGGAAGAGTTTTGCAAGAATCGGGGCATCGAGTATGGCAATACGGGAATTCCAGTCCGCCTTGATACCTTCACGGCCTATGGCATGGCCTTTAAAGACCGAATGGTCCCTCAGCTTGAAGACAAGCTTGTGGTGGATCTCCGTATTTTGCCGAAAGGATTCCAGCTCACGCTGGATGACGGGGAGACGATCGAAGCCAGGCGCGTCATTCTTGCGGTTGGCATCACGAACTTCCAGCATGTGCCGGCCAATTTGTCACACCTAGGGCCGGGCTTTGTCACGCACAGCTATTGGCATCAGGATCTGGAACCGTTCCGGGGCCGCAGCGTTGCGGTTCTGGGAGGTGGGGCTTCCGCAACGGACTTGGCAGGATTGCTTCGCGATGTTGGTGCGGATGTGCAGCTTGTGGCTCGTCAAAGGGAATTGAAGTTCCACGGGAAGCCACAACTCGGCAAGCCACGTTCCTTATGGCAGCGTATTCCGAGTCCGCAATCGGGGCTTGGTCCGGGTTGGCGCTCGCGTTTCTGCGCTAATTCTCCAGCTACGTTTCGCCTACTACCCGAGCGCCTCCGCTTGGAAATCGTGCGAACCCACCTCGGTCCCTCTGGAGGCTGGTTTGCGAAAGAAAAGGTAGTCGGGCGCGTGCCTCTGCTGCTTGGATATTCGACCGAAAGCGCAGACATTAAAAGCGGCAAGGTCCGTCTTTATCTTCGCGGACAGGACGGGGCACCCTGCGAAATTCGAGCCGATCACGTCATTGCAGCAACCGGTTACAAGGTCGAGATGGAGCGCCTGCCCTTCCTGAGTGCCGAGATTAGATCCAGACTCAAGACCGCCGGCGGCTCGCCGGTACTGTCTTCGACATTCGAATCCTCGATCCCGGGCCTCTATTTCGTGGGCCTGGCAGCCGCCAACAGCTTTGGACCGGTTATGCGGTTCGCTTTCGGCGCAGGCTTCGCCGCCGAGCGCCTCCAGAAAGCCATGGCGAAATCGGTCTCATGGGGCAGGGCGTTTGGTACCGCCCCTCAAGTGGTTCCCGCTAAGAATGAAGAAACGGGGACGTTCTAGCAGCGGAAAGACACTCGGCGCCGATGCTTAGCCGCTGCGACAGGGTAAGACAGCCGAATTGGCACGTGAGGATTGCCGCTTTGCTTAACGGTCTTGCAATAGTATGAAGAGAGAAACGATTGCAATTCACGCCGGCTACAACGGCGATCCCACGACCAAGGCCGTGGCTGTACCGATCTACCAGACCATCGCTTTCGAGTTCGACAGCGCCGAGCATGGAGCGGCTCTATTCAATCTGGAAGTCGAGGGGAGTATCTACACGCGGATCGGGAACCCCACCAACACGGTCCTGGAAAAGCGAGTCGCGGCACTTGAGGGAGGCGTGGACGCGCTTAGCGTCAGCTCGGGGATGGCAGCGATCCATTACGCCCTTGCCAACGTCACCGAACTCGGCACCAACGTCGTTTCTCTCCCTCAACTCTACGGTGCCACCTATACCTTTCTGACGCATGTGCTTGGTAAGCAAGGAGTCACGACAAGGTTTTCCGAAACCGACCGTCCAGAGGACGTCGAAACGCTAATTGACAAAGATACAAGAGCGGTCTATTGCGAAAGTGTGGGCAACCCTGCTGGTAATGTCGCAGACATCGAAGGCCTGGCGCGCGTGGCCCACAAACATGGTGTCCCTCTGATCGTGGATAACACCATCGCGACACCCATCTTGCTGAGACCCATCGAATACGGCGCCGATGTGGTCGTGCACTCCATGACCAAGTTCATGGGTGGGCACGGCACAACTTTGGGTGGAATGATCGTTGATGGCGGAAAGTTTCCGTGGGCGGACTACCCCGAACGCTATCACATGATGTGCCAGCCAGAGCCGGCCTACCACGGCGTGGTGTATACGGAGCACTATGGCGCCGCCGCCTTTGTCGCGCGCTGCCGAACGGTTTGCCAGCGAAACACCGGGGCCACGCTGTCGCCCTTCAACGGTTTCCTGTTGCTTCAGGGGATTGAGACTCTTGCTCTCCGTGTCGAACGCCACGTCGAGAATGCACGAAAGGTTGCCGAGTATTTGCGCGGCCATTGCAGGGTGGAATGGGTTAATTATGCCGGCTTTCCTGACAATCCGCTGTATCCCATGGCCCAAAAGTACTTGGGTCCGCATCGCTGTTCTCTGCTGACCTTCGGAGTGAAGGGCGGCTTTCAAGCAGGCACAAAGTGCTTCAACGCTTTTCGACTGTTCAAACGCATGGTCAATATGGGCGACGCGAAGTCCTTGGCATGCCATCCCGCCTCGACGACGCACCGCCAACTCACTCCAGAAGAGCAAGAGAAGGTGGGTGTGACGCCGGAGATGATTCGCCTGAGCGTAGGGATCGAGCACATCGACGATATTTTGGATGATCTGGGACAGGCGCTCGAGAAGACGGCAGTCTGAGATCGGCAACGGCAGATTGCTCTCAAGTCTAGAAGGTGTGCCATGTTGCAAATGATGGACAACGGCCAAACTCCTACGCACTGGGTTGCGAGAAACGCCCATCGCCCAATCGAACCTTCCCGGCGTTGGGGCGGAGGCGCGGAGCCCATTCAGATTGCCCTTATCAACAACATGCCGGACGCGGCTCTCGAGGATACCGAGTCGCAATTCTTCGAGCTCTTGGAGACTGCGGCTGGTCACCTCCCTGTGTGTGTCAGGCTGTATTCATTGCCAAGAATTCCACGAAGCGATCGCGGAAAAGAGCATTTAAAGAACTTCTACTGGGATCTCGATGATCTCTGGGACAGACGATTTGACGCCGCGATCATTTCCGGAACGGAACCTCGCCACTCGGACTTGACCGAGGAGCCCTACTGGTCAGCGATGGTCGATGTTTTCGCATGGGCCGAAGAGCACACCGCTTCCACGGTTTTGTCCTGCCTTGCGGCGCATGCGGCGGTACTCCAGGGCGACGCCATCGGCAGGCACCCGCTGGCAGACAAGCAGTTTGGGATCTTTGACGAAGCGAAGGTCAGTGACCACGAGCTGACCAGTGGGACGTCAGAGCCGTTGCGGTTCCCGCATTCCCGGTGGAATGAGGTGAGGCAGGATGCCCTGACCTCGTGTGGTTATACGGTACTCACAAAATCTAAAGAGGCCGGCGTCAACCTTTTTGTGAAAAAGAGAAAGAAGAGCCTGTTTGTTCACTTCCAAGGACATCCCGAATACGGTGCAGTGACGCTAGCAAAGGAATATCGGAGAGACATAAAGAGATTCCTGCGGAAGGAAAGGCAAACCTACCCCACAATGCCACACGGGTACTTCGACACAGCGGCGGTCGAGGCATTGACCGACTTTCGGGAGCAAGCCCTGTCGCAAAGGGA
>Ga0126381_100000511_pt1 | contig 42613 bp, 36 predicted proteins | sample PanSoiMetPlot_28_FD_96465 | JGI IMG/M metagenome (GOLD analysis project Ga0126381, IMG submission 96465) | Tropical forest soil microbial communities from Panama - MetaG Plot_28 | ecosystem: Environmental > Terrestrial > Soil > Tropical forest > Bulk soil | place: Panama | collected 2016-02-17 | reverse complement strand
TCCACGGACGCCCGCGCAATCCTCCCTGTGGGCCGCACCACCACTCGCGCGTGCGGTTTCCCGGTCGGCGGCTCGACCGGATCCTTCGGTCCCGTTGTCTGCCCCGCCGCGTTCACCGCCGCACTCAGCAATACGATAGCCCCGGCCGCCACCAACTCCCACTGCGTGCCAAACCGTTTTCCTTTGTGATTTGCGCGCATTACCACCTCTCAAAAAAGTTCGCGCTCGCATTCTAGCTCGACTTGCGCCTACTAGCATGTTCGCCGCATCCGTAAAACAGCTCGTCACCCTTCGTGGGAATCTCGGTTCGTCTTAGAAGGCACTTGCCTTTAAGCTAACCATTTGGAGCTCGTCGACGGCCCGTGCCTACTCTGTGATTTCCATTCAGCCAGCGAATCGTATCTTTCTCTTGCTCCTGTCGACGATCGCTTTCGCGGTCATCGGATGCAAGACGCGCGTCAAGCGCCATCCGACCATCCCGGGCTTTCCTCCGTCCTAACCATGCGCGACGTAGAGTTTCTGATGCCTCCGCATCATCGAGTCTCCCGGCTTTTCTCAGACCCTCATTGTCAACGGCGACCGCGTCTCGGAAAAAAACGTCGGCCATTACTACCCCTGGTGGCTCAAATAAATTCGTCACCGCGCTCTTCGACCTGCTCTCACCCATGGAGGAAGCGCTCAAGCAATCCGGCGCGGAAATCCCCAAGGCTGGCGCCAGCGGCTGGTCCGGAAGCCTGCGCCGACTTGCGCACCCGCACCAATCGCTGGGTGGTCTGCTTCCGCTCTAACTCCTTTAGGTTCTGCAGTTACAAAAAAGGGTGGGGTCCTCCCTTTCACCATGACGGCACTTTTTTTCCTCAGGGTTGCACAGCTTTCCTCAGATCAAGCGGTTGCATCGCTCAGCACATCCCCTCATAGTTGCGCCCCGCTCTCATTCATTCTTGGAGGAGCAGAATGCTGTTCGCTATTGTCCGCCGTGGCAGGAAAGCTGGAATGCGACTGTTGCCGCATCGTTATAAAGAAGATGATCGATTTCATGTCACTCTCGGCAAAAGAGACTCGTACATCCCGCTTGCCGATGAACGGGATATTCCCGATTACCTTGCGAACGGCTATTCGCTCTGTATGAGCAACGAGTCCGTGCGATACACGCCCACCTTGATTAGGCCGGCCTCAATTCACGGCTGGAAATAGCTGCTTCGGCCCTTTCGCCAGTTCCATCAACTCCCTTAGGCGAGCGACCTTAAATGGCGGCCGGTCGGGACCGCGAATTCTATCTCGCCAACGCTGAGAGGCGAATGACAAACGGTGAATGACAGAGCCCTCAACAAAGCTGTCGGCTACGAGCTACGAGCCCTAAGGTCTGAGCTTCTTCCTCACTTCCCCTTAGCCAGTGTGATTTGCTCGGCCACGCACAGCCAACGCCCGTCGCGCAGCACCCAGGTATCGATAAAACGTTCATAGCGATGCACTGTTCCGCCGCCGCTGCCTCTGGTGGCGATGTCATCCAAGCCACTGGCAATCACCACGTTTGCTGCGGCCGCGTGTGCTACCAGCACCTGCATCTTCAAACTCACCACGCGCGGCGCTTCTTCTTTGTATCCGGCGACCATGGATTGCTTGTTCCCCAGGCTTCCGTCCGAATCCACAATCACAAAATCGTCCGAAATCATCTTCGCGAGCTTGGCCCAATCGTTCGCCTGCTGAATGGTGAACCATTCCTGCTCCAGCTTGGTCACTGCCCGCTCTGCTTCGGCGTAACCCGCCGCCTTACCGCTTTGCCCTGCTTCGGCCACGGCAATCCATGCCATCAGAATCACCAGGCTGGCCGCAGTCCTTCGCGCCATTCCGTCCCCCATCTCCGGGCCCTCCATGGGCACCATTTCTAGCGCCAGGTTGTGCACGGGATGAATAACGATAATCGCGAATCACCAAGGCGGGAAAGTACTTTATCGGCATTCGCCGCGAAAGACGTACCGCGGAAAGTGCGCTCTGACTAGGGCTCTGGTGCAGACGGCACTACAGGTGGGGGTGCGCCGCCAATAGCCGTTGCTCCGCCGCGACCGGCGTATCGCACGCGTGACTCGCGCACCTGGTCGCTCATGCGCCGCGGCGTCACCACAATCATCAGCTCGGTTTCCTCCGCCGAATTGGTTCGTTGGCCAAACGCATAGCCCAACCCGGGTAGATTCGCCAAACCAGGTATTCCGGTCAGCGATTTGCTTTCGTCGCGATCCAGCAGGCCTGTTATCAACGATGGCTCGTTTTCTTTGAGCCTTACGGTCTGCGAAACCGTCCGATTGGTAATAATCGGAATCCCGTTCACATTGTTTCCCGAAAGCGCGCGGATCTCGAATTCCAGCTGCAACGTAACTTCGCCGTTTTCGTGCACCGCGGGCGTCGCTTTCACCTTTACGCCGAGGTCTATGAATTCCGAACCCGGATAGGGCGTCTGCGTCGAGCCGGTGGTTCCGGAAGCAAAGCTCGATGGATCGAGCAGCACGGTCACAAAGTTATTCGATCCAGAACTCGCCGTTAGTATCGCGTCTGGCAGCCCGCTGGTCGTCAGAACTGCCGTCGTCAATGCCTGCGGTCCTGCCGGTACGCTCAACTCAATCCGCTGAGAAAATTGTCCCGAGCCAAGATTCGCGTAAACGCCCAATGTGCTCGAGCCGTTGTTGGTTACCGCAATGTCGCCGAGACCGTCGTTGGTGAAGTCCGCAATCGCTATCCCTGCTGGTGTGCTCGCGGTGGGCAGCGGAGAACCGGCCGCAGCGGTGAACACGCCGGTCCCATCATTCAGCAGCACCGTCACCGCGTTCGCCGATTGATTTACAATCGCAAAATCCGCGAATCCGTCGGCATTCAAATCGCCCGCCGCGAACGCCACTGGATTCACGCCCGTCGCGACCGGCGATCCGCTGAGTTCGGTGAAGGTTCCATCAAATGAACTGTTGAAACTGGCTTGAAAAATACCGATGTTCTCGGTCGCGGCATTCAGGACGGCGATCTCCGGTTTGCCGGAATTGTCAAACACCCCCGAAACCATGGCGACCGGTCCCTTTTCGGACGTGGGCAGAGCAAATGGGGACTTGGGAAACGGCGTGAATCCGCCCTGGCCGTCTCCGGCAAACACCGAAATGGTATTGTCTCCCTGGTTTGCGACGGCAATGTCCAGGTTGCCATCGTCGTTGAAATCCGCAATGACCACGGCGCTCGGATTTGCTCCTACCGTGAACGGCGATCCCGCCGCTTCGCTAAACGTTCCATCGAAATTCTCGCTGCCTAGCAGCACGCTCACGGTGTTCGATCCGCTGTTGGCGATCACCAGATCGGCGGGTTGCGCCAGATGCGTAGCGTCGGTGGCGCGAAAAATTGCCGATGCGATCGCCGAAGGTGCCTGCTCGTTGCTTCCCAGTTTGAACGGCGATCCTGTTGCCGAGCTGAAGTTTCCATTGTCGTTGTTCAGCAAAATCGAGATCGAGCTATCTCCCTTGTTGGCCACTGCGATATCCGGCTTGGCGTCATTGTTTAGATCGTGCGCAACGACCGCCACGGGATTTTGCCCCACCGGAAAATCGGTTCGCGCAAAAACCGTTGGGGTGACGGCGCCGCCAATGGTCGTGCCCCCCAGGCTCGTCGATAACAGCGACAGCGTCACCGGAAATCGTTCTCCCACAAAAAACGTGGCGGGCTTGCCGTCCTGCGCGCGCATGAAAACCTCCCGCCCGCTTCTCACCAGTGATAGTGCCTGTGAAAATGTTGCCGACGCGTTGGGCATAGTCAGCAAATAAGTGCTTCTCCCGCCACCCACGGGCAGCACGTTTTTCGGATTTGCGACGATTCCCTGCGCGGAAAAAACCTGCGAGATCAGTGTCAGCAGGTTGGTGAGGTCGGTGGCCTGTTCCAATCTAGTGACGTCGATTGTGCTGAGCGGAATCGCCTGCACGTTTGACGGTGGAATAATTCCCAGAGTTATCGCGGCGTTACGGTCCACTTCCAGAAGTTCGATGTCCAGCATGACATCGCGTCGCGCTTGTTGCAGTTCCTTGATCAAGATTCCGGCTAACGCCACTTTGTCCGCCGACTCTCGTAGGGTCAGGCTGTGACTTTTGCTATCCGGCGTAATGCGAGTAGAATTTGTGATCTCGCGCAAAACGCGCACCATTTCCGTCAAGTCTTCCGGTGCCACCGAATCGTCCAGCCGGAAAGTTCTCTCCACTTCCTCGGCAAATTCCTTGCGCTTGGCTATGGTGTCTGAAGCCACGAAAATCAGCGTCGCATTCACTACCCGGTAGAACGTCTGCGATTCGGCGCCCAGCAGTTGCATCGCGGTATAGAAGTCCACTGCGTCCACACGCAGCTTGATATTGCGGGCCGACAATTCAGGATCGAATGCCACGGTAATACCAAACATCCTGGCCACTTGTTCGTATGCGCTCTTCGAGTCGCCGCGCACATTAATCGCTTGCTTTCCCGGCTGCGGCTTCAGCTCGGCCGGTCCCTTCAGTTGGTAGTCCTCTTTGTCGCCCAACGGCAGATATTCCTTCGGCATCTGCCTCATCTGCGAAAGCCGTTCCGCGACGATGGTGTTGCCCGGATCGATCTGCAGGGCCTCGTACATCAGGTTCATTGCCGTGTCGATGTCTCCGGCCAGAGCCGCGCTCTCCGCATGGTCTACCAGCGACTGCACCACTTGCGCCCGGGCGCTCGCCGCTCGCTGACCGATCCGAGCGTCCCCCGGAGCCGCTTTTACCGCTTGCGCGTAGTCTGCCACCGCGTCCTGCATCTTGCCTGCCGCGAGCGCTTTATCTCCGGCGTCGGCGAGTCTTGCTGCTTGTTTCGCATCGTCCTTCGGTCCGGTGGCCGCCGCTTTAGCTTGCGGCTTGCCGGCCGACTGGCTCGCAGCGACCCCGCTCGCCAACCCGCACAAAGCTAGGATGACGGCGGGAAGTGCCGCGGAGCGGATGCCATGCCTTCTAGGCATCGCGCCCTTCGTCGGGAAGCGGGTCCTGGTTTTTTTTTCTGTGACAACGATTCGCATAAGACTCGTGTATTCTAGCCCAAGGAAATAGGACTAGATTAGTCCGATTGACCTTCCGTGACTCAAGCGGTAAACTCGAAACTGTAGTTGCAACTCAGTTTCAACTAGGATTCTTGCCACCCACGTGCTTTCCGCTTTTCTCATCTCTCTCCGCGAAGGCGTCGAAGCCGCCCTGGTTGTAGGCATCATACTCGTTTATCTTGCCGGCACAGGCCGCTCGCACCTGGCGCGCTTTGTCTGGGCCGGAGTGGCGCTGGCTGGCGCACTCAGTCTCGCCGTGGCCATCGCCCTGGATCGCTGGCAGATTAGCGAAGACGGCTTTGAAGGCCTGATGCTGCTGCTGGCCGCGGTGTTTGTCATTTCGATGATCGTTTGGATGAATCGAGTTGCGCGCCATCTGCGAAAAGATATCGAGCAAAAAATCGAAAATTACGCGGTAAAAGCGGGCTCAGCCGCGGGCTGGGGCATCTTTCTTTTTGTTTTTCTGATGGTGTTGCGCGAAGGCGCGGAATTGGCGCTGATCTTGCGCGCGGTGGAGCTTTCAAGCGAAGGGATTCAGACCTGGATCGGCACGATTGCCGGTCTTGGCGCGGCGATGGCGGTCGGGTTGTTTTTCTTTAAAGGCACGCTGAAAATTCCGCTGCACCGATTTTTTGCGGCGACCACTGTGATTTTGTGGCTGGTGGCTGCGCAACTTGCGCTGACTGGCTTGCATGAGCTTAGCGAAGCGCAATGGCTGCCTTCCAGCAAACAGGAAATGGCGCTGATCGGGCCGATTGTACGCAATGAGATTTTCTTCTTTGTATTCATTTTTGGCGCCGCGGTGCTGCTGATTTTGCGAGAGTGGTTGACGGCTTCGCATGCGAAGACGGCTGCAGCGGAGGGAAACGAGGCGGAAAAGAGATTGCGTGCGGCGCAGCAAAAGCGGCAGCGCAACTGGATGCTGGCGGCGGCGTCGGCGTGTCTGGCGGTGATTCTGGTGCTGACCGCGGACTTTATTTACGCACGAGCAAATTCGGTCCCGCCATCGGCGCGCGCGGTTGCGGCGGGCAGCGCTTCGCATGACGAACTGCGGATTCCGCTCAGCGAAGTGCAGGACCAGAATTTGCATCTGTACACCGCGAAGTCCGGTGATCAATCGTTGCGGTTTTTGATTATCAAAAAGCCGCAAGGCTGGGGCGTGGCGCTGGATGCCTGCCGAATCTGTGGCGCGGAAGGTTACCGCCAGGATGGGCAGAACGTGGTTTGCCGGCATTGCGGCTCGGCGATTTATGTGCCGACCATCGGCGAATCAGGCGGGTGCAATCCGGTAGGCGTGCCGTTCCGCGTAGATGGCGGGGAGATTGTGGTGAATGTGAGCGCGCTGGCGAAGGGTTTTGAGGAAGTTCCGAAATAAAAATCAATGTTTCTTAGATTGATTGCTGATAATTTTACGCGACGGCCGCGGCGAAAGCTGCTGACCGCGACGGCACTGTCGTTGGGGATGGCGGTGGCGACGGCGGCACTGAGCGTTTCGCTCGATGTCGGAGATCGCCTTGCGCACGAGTTTCGCTCCCTGGGCGCGAACCTGCTGGTGACTCCGGAAGCGGATTCGCTGCCGCTGGAAATTGGCGGCGTGGATATTCGTCCCGCCAATTCCGGCGCGTATCTACCTGAAGCCGACCTGCCGAAAATCAAATCAGTGTTCTGGCACAACAACATCATCGCCTTCGCGCCGGAGCTGGAAGTCCGCGCTGAGGCTCTGCCGAATACCGTCAGGGATCAGAGCGCCGTTCAGCTCGGAAACTGGATACTCGATGCTCCTGTAATTGGTACATGGGCGAACCACACCATCGCTCTTGCGGACGGCGGGCAGTTTTCTACCGGTGTCGCCAAAACCAACCCGTGGTGGCGAATCGATGGCAGATGGTTTTCCGAAGGGAAATTGGAGTGCGTAGTCGGGATTAAGTTCGCTCGAAGCCATCGCTTGAAGGTCGGAGATGCCGTTTCACTGGCTATCGGAGACGTCTTCAAGGCTCCGGCCGGACACGTCATTACCGGCATTGTTTCGAGCGGTGGCTCCGAAGACGACGCGATCCTTGTTCCCCTGCAGACAGCCCAGAAATTGGCAGACAAGCCCCGTCAATACCGGAAGCTATACGTATCGGCCTTGACCAAGCCGGAAGATGATTTTGCGCGGCGCGACCCGAAGACCATGAAGCCGGATGAGTTGGAGCGGTGGTCATGCTCGCCTTATGTGTCGTCGATTGCGTATTCGATCAAGCAGGTGTTGCCGGGTTCGGATGTGCGGGTGATTCACCGCGTGGCCGACGGCGAAGGAAAAATTCTCACGCGAGTGCATACGCTGCTGTGGCTGGTGACATTTGCGTCGCTGCTGGCGGCGGCGCTGGCGGTGGGAGCTTCGTCTGCCGCGAGCGTGATTGAGCGGCGCACGGAGATCGGATTGATGAAGGCGCTGGGCGCGGGCTCGGGCACCGTCGGCTGGTTGCTTGCCGCTGAACAACTCCTGCTGGCATTTGTCGGCGGTAGCGCGGGCTACGCGCTCGGTCTGCTGCTGGCACGATTCCTGGGCACGAAGATTTTTGGCGTGCCGCCGGAGCCGTCGTTGCTGGTGCTGGGCGTCATACTGGTGCTGGCAGCTACGGTGACGCTTCTTGGCAGCGCAATGCCGCTGCGCCGCGCGGCGAATTATGACCCGGCACCCATCCTGCGGGGAGAATGACCGCGAGGCGAATGGTGAGCTACGCCCGCACAACACGCAGCAAAAAAACCGGTCTAAAGACCGGCCACTACAAAACAGAACCTACCAGCGTCTTTTGTAGTGGCCAACCTTCAGGTCAGTTCTTTTTCTTCGCCCTGGAGCGTGGCAATGGATAGCGGCCGCGTTGCTAATCGAAGCATGTTCTGGCGCGTTCTTCGCCGTTCGCTCTTCGCGAACCGCGGACGCCTCTTCGTCATTCTGGTCGCTCTCGGCGCGGGTGCCGCGATAACTGCGGCATTGTTGAATTTGCAAGTGGATGCGAAGCGGCGCATGAACAGCGATTTCAATATCTTTGGCCCGCGCGCCCTAATCGTGCCTCGCGACGGCAATACCATGCCTGAAACGAACCTGGATCAATTGACAAACGGTGGCGCACTGTTCTACGCCCGTGCGTCGCTCTATGTGGTCGGAACGGTCTCGGTCGCCGGACGCACCGATCAGGAAATTCCCGTTGTTCTGGCGGGCATCCGAGGTTCGCAGAACATCGATGCACCGGGAAGGATTCTTGCGCCATCTAGCGAAAGCCAGCCAATGAAAAAGGGATACTGGTGCGTTGTGGGGAAGCATGTCGCTGAGCGCTTGCGAGTGAAAAACGGCGATGAAATTATCCTGAAGATTGAAAACCGCCAGGAGTGGTGCAAGGCATTCAACGATATTGCGCAGGGCGATGCTAGCGATGATCGAATAATGCCGTCGTTGGGGACCGCGCAGCGCCTTGCGGGCGCTTCCGGACAGATAAGCTTAATGGAGGTAACGTTACACGGCACTGTGAGCCAGCAGGACTTACTGGTCGCGCGGTTGGCAAAGCAGTTCCCCGATGCCGAGGTACGGCCGATGCGGCAATTTTCGCAGGCGCAGATCAAAATCTACGGGAAAATTTCCGGGATATTGACGGCGACGGTGGCGGTGGTGCTGTTGCTGACGGCTTTGTGCGTGATGGCGGCCATGACCAATGTGGCCATGGAACGCAGGAACGACGTTGGCTTGATGAAGGCGATTGGCGGATCGGTGCGGCGGGTGTTGCGGTTGTTCCTGGCGGAAGCGGCCCTGTTGGGGCTGGCTGGCGGTTTGCTAGGAGCGGCGGTGGGCATCCTAATTTCGATTGGGCTGGGTAAAGCGGTGTTTGGCGTGGCCGCGCAGCCGCGGCTCATCGTGTATCCTGTTTCCGTGGCTCTCACCATCATTGTTGCGATTCTAGCGGCTTATCCTCTGCGTCGATTGGTGCATATTCGTCCCGCATCGGTTTTCCGAGGCGAAGAATGATTTCTCGTGGGACACATAACGCTTGCGAAGGCAAAAGCGCCCACCTCGGAAGGCCGCCGCTACAACTGCTCGAAGCGATCCGACTTTATAGCGGACTGAAGCGGGCGGTTTTTTGGAGAGCTGAATGACGGTGCAAACACAAGTGGCGATCGGCGCACCGCGGTTAGCGGCGCAAGTCCAGATCGACGCGCTGGTCAAGCAGTACGGTGAGCTGCGCGCGCTGGGCGGCGTGTCGTTCAATATTGCCGTGGGTGAATGGGTTGCGCTGATGGGGCCGTCCGGCTCCGGCAAGACCACGCTGATCAATATACTTGGCGGCCTGGATACGCTGACTTCTGGCAGTGTGGTAGTGGATGGCGTCGATCTGTCGCGTTTAAACGAAAACGCGCTGGTGCGTTATCGCGCGGAAAAAATCGGATTCGTGTTCCAGCAATTTCATCTGGTGCCGTATCTGAACGCGCTGGAAAACGTGATGCTGGCGCAGTATTTCCATTCGACGACCGACGAGCAGCAAGCCGCCGAAGCGCTGAAACGCGTCGGTCTGGGCGAGCGCCTGACGCATCTGCCCCCACAACTCTCCGGCGGAGAACAGCAACGCGTGGCCATCGCTCGCGCGCTGATCAATCAGCCCAAGCTGATTCTGGCCGACGAACCGACGGGCAATCTGGATGAGGCCAACGAACGGATTGTCATCAATCTTTTCCGCGAGCTGCACAAATCCGGTCACACTATCCTGATGGTCACCCACGACCCCGACATTGCGCGCCAGGCGGACCGGCGCATCGAGCTGGCGCATGGGCATCTTTCGTTTGACACCGCGCAGCATGGGCCGAACCATCCGATGGCTTGTCCATTGGCGGATACTGCGGATTGCTGCACGCCGGTTTCTGCCGACGACGAAATTCGTGTGGATCACTTGTTGGAACAGATTTGGATTTGCGGCGAGGAAGGGAAGCCCGCGCAGGCCGAGCTGCTGCGCGCGGAAGGTCCGGCCGGGCAGCTACCGATCGTTGGCACGGAGCCTGCCGCGCGTTTGCTTGGACGCATGGCGGATTCGCGGCTCGTCGAATTCAACGGGAACAAAGTCGCCGCCGGCGTCTCCGGAACAAACAATCTAGCGAGCGGCGGTGAAGTGCACCTGACGGAATCCGGCGCGCGCCGCGCCCGCGATGTAGTCCGCCGCCACCGGCTGGCTGAGCGCCTTTTCACCGACACGTTTGCCATTGAAGACGCCGAAGCGCAGCAGCAGGCCTGCCGCTTCGAGCACATCATCACGCCCGAGCTGGACCAACGAATCTGCTCTTTTCTGGGTCATCCGAAAACCTGTCCCCATGGCAATCCAATTCCGCCCGGCCGGTGCTGTGAGACCAAGTCCGAACGGGAATGATCCCGCCAGCCCAGGCGATGCGCTGTACTATGCCTTCTCGATTGATTGAGGTGACTTATGACTGAGTCTGCGCTTCTGCTTCTTTTGCGATTTTTTGCCACAGCAGTATGGCTTGCCGAGCCAGGAATCCCGCCACGCTGTTTAGCTTTCGGTTTTGCGCTGTAAAAGGCGATTGCTGACGGTTTTCTGAAAGACTTGACGGAATCGATGCCACTGCCGATTGATCAGCGACGCAAGCCCGCCAGCGTGAAGATTCACGTGAGCAGCGGAGCGGGCGTGGACATTGTTTGGGCCGATGGCCACGCCAGCCACTACGACTTCGTCTTTCTGCGCGACAATTGTCCGTGCGCCACCTGCAACGACGAACGCATCAAGAAAGAATCGCTGGCGCAGAGTTCCCCGGCGTTTGCATCATCGCCCGCGCTGCCGATGTTCAAGGCCAAGCCGCGCGCGCAATCCGCCACGCCGGTCGGGCAGTATGCCATCCAGCTGTCGTTCTCCGACGGCCACTCGACCGGTATTTATTCCTATGATCATCTGCGATCGATCTGCCCGTGTGCGGAGTGCGCCGCGAATCGCAAATAACTACCGCCAGCCTCTGGTTGTAACTTGTAAAATCCCCTTGCTGTGCGAAAATCCCTCGAGAAAATTTGCCGCGGAATGTGTCCGATCTGGCGAGGTGAACTATGTCCTGTGAAGCTCAAGAACTGAAACACGTACCGCTATTCGCGCTGCTCGACGACGAAGAAGCCGCGGTGCTGGCCTCACAAGTGGAGATGAAAAAATTTGCGCCGCGCCAGCGCATTTACAAAATTGGCGACACCGACGGTCACGCTTATGTCATGTTTTCGGGTAAAGTGCGGGTGACCACGGTGGACGAAGATCACCAGGAAGTGATTGTGGATGAGCCGAGCCGCGGCGAATTTTTCGGTTTCGCGTCCATGCTCGAGGGCACGCCGCATCAGACCAACGCCATCGCCCTGGAGGAAACAACCTGCATCGAGGTGGACCGCCGCGACATTACGGTGCTGCTCGAACGCAGGCCGATGGCCGGTATGGACATGCTTACCGTGCTAGGCAAGCAGTTTCATGCCTCGCAGCAATTGGTGCGGCTTCGCGCCATGCGCAATCCCAATGAAGTGATCGAAGGGGACGCAACGGTCGGGGAACGAATCGCCGATCACGTGGCTGGTTTTGGCGGTTCGTGGACGTTTATCATTACATTTTTGACGGTGCTGCTAGCGTATTCGGGGCTCAGCTTGTACCTGGGCAAGCGCTCTTGGGATCCGTACCCGTTCATTTTGCTGAATCTGTTTTTGTCCATGTTGGCGGCAATTCAGGCGCCGGTAATCATGATGAGCCAGAATCGTCAGGACACCAAGGACCGGTTGCGCGGTGAATTGGACTATGACGTGAATCGCCGCGCGGAGTCGGAGATTCAGGGTCTGGCGCGCAAGCTGAATGCGCTGGACGACAAGTTGTCCGACATTCACGACCACCTGCACGGCAACACCATCATGTCGCCACCGTCGGGCCCGCCGCGTCTGGCCTGAGCGAATGGCGTCGCAGCTGGCCCGGTAATTTATTCGCAGCGCACAAAATAATTTTTGTGTTTTCGGAAAAATGCCGAGCTACGCTCAAACTCCTGTCCGCTGCGGGAAAAGGAGTCCCATGCCTATCGAACGCCGCCGCTCGACGCGAATTGCGTTTTCCGCCAGCGCCGAGATTATTGATGAGGAAGAGAACACGCGCAGTGCATCTCAAGTGTGCGACCTCAGTTTGCACGGCTGTTTTGTACGGTTGGCGAATCCGTTTCCGGAAGGCACGTCGGTGACCATCGAGATTTACAAGGATGAGGATTTCCTGGAAACTCCGGCGACGGTCGCATTCTTACAACCGAAGCGCGGAATGGGCCTCACGTTTAACGGCATGGAGCCGCAATTCGCGTCCGTGCTAAAGAAATGGCTGGCGCAATCACCACCGGCGACAGGCCAGGTATAAAGCCAGGGAAACCGGACCTGTCCGAGTGCGCGATTCTCGTTGACGCTGCTGATATGCTGTGGGAGATGGTTGCGGGAAATGCCCGGATGCAATTGCTGCTGCTTTTCTCGAGGCCCGTTTGCTTTTAACCGACTCGCCAGCCATTTTAGTGCTCCTGCCTGTTGCGGCGCTGCTGGTGCCGATCGCCCTGACGCTCCATATCGTTCAAAGGGCGCGGCAGGTTTCTGAGGAAGACCGGGTCGCGCTGTGGTTCTCCTGCGTGCGATTTCTTCGCTGGCTAGTCATAGGCACGCTTCTTGCCTGGTGGGTGACTACGGACCTGGTGCACTGGAAGCCAAGATTCGCATTTTTCCTCCATGTCCATGGGTTGTTATCCGTTCCAGGCGCAAATTACCTGGCCCTCATTTTTTTCTGGCTTCCGCCCATGCTGGTCGTGGTGATTTGTCAGACACTGTTCCAGCCGGTCTATTCTGGCGTCCGCGGAATCGACTGGACCCGCGCCGAACTCGCCCGGCAGATGGCTTACAGTCTGGGGGCCAGCTTTCTCCCGTTGCTTCTGGTGGCTACCGGATTCACGGGAATCTTTGGCAAGGACAGTTTTCGTTCCTTCGCACTCTCGTTTGTTTTGGCGTTTGTCTGTGCCATCTTCTTCGGCCGTCGTCTGCGCAAACTGCTGCAGCTCTCGCCCAACGCGCTGACCACCGGCGAACTGCGCGACCGTGTGTTCTTTCTCGCATCGCAGTTGTGCGTCAAGCTGCAGCAGATTTATCTGCTTCCGCCGAGCAAAAGCCGCCTGGCAAACGCCTTCGCACGCTCTGGCCGCAGCATTCTGCTTACCCACTATCTGCTCAGTCATCTGACCCGCCGCGAAGTGGACGCTGTGGTAGCGCACGAACTGGCACACCTGAAACATGACCACCCGCGCCTGCTTGGTTTTGCCTTGATGGGCGGCTTTGGCGCGGTGGCCTTTTCGTATTTTTCTTTTTCATGGCAGCCGCAATGGAGGCCGCTGTTTGATGTTCTATTCGTGGCCGTTCCGCTTCTTACTTACTATTTTGTGGCACGCCGATTCGAGTTCACCGCCGACGGGACTGCGGTTCGGGTGACCAGTGATCCAGAGGCGATGATCACTGGGCTGATCAAGCTGCATCGCCTCAATCTCCTTCCTCTGCAGTGGGGCAAATGGAACGAAAGGCTGCTCACTCACCCGTCAACGGTGCGGCGAGCTCAGGCCATCGCGCGGCTCGCGCAGCTCTCAGACCGCCGCGTTGCACAACTCCTCGATCCGTCTGCGGAATGTTCATCTTCTTCATCGCATTACGATGGTACTGCCGGCGAGCACTATCCTTTGCCATCGCCGGACAGCCTGAAACAAAAAGTCTTTTCGACGGAGTTCAAACAGTCGCTTTCCGCTCGCTCTTACCTCCTTTCCTTCCTGATCCTGGCGCTCCTGCCTGCTTTGTTGATGAAGGGATTGGACGCTCTACGAATTTTTGATTCCGACGTACTGGTCTTTGCCGCGACGCTCTTTTCTTCCACCGCGGCGTTTCTTTTGCTCTTGAATTTTCTTCCGCTCGTTGGCGGCGGGCGGTTGGAGAGAAAGATGCGCCTGCGCGCCAAAGCGCAAGCGGTGGTTCCTATGGACGTGATGTGCCACGGCCATGCCACGCTGGTGGGGCTCTCCCCGGGTCCGGCGCCGCGCATTTTTGAAGGTAACTACTCGTGGGATGCCGGCTATCTCTATACTTGTGGAGATCGATTGTGCTATTGCGGTGAGGAGACGCGATTCTCGCTGCGGCGGGATCAAATTGTTGCCGTGCAACTCGGTCCCGGCATGCCCGGATGGTTTCGAGCGCGAAGCCTGTACATCGTGTGGCGCGATGCGGAGTCGGGCACCAGTGCCATCTTCAATCTGCGTCCTCTGGCGGTACGATCGGTCCTGAAAATGAATCGCGCCGCGCGGGAACTCGCAGGGCGCATCGAAGCATGGCGAACTGCAAACTCCACAGCCGATTGCACTTCGGGTTTGTCCCAGCTGCTCCCACTGCCCGAAGTTCGCGCCGTCACCGGAACGTCGATCAAGGACGCTTCCAAGCCGCAGCAACTGTTTTCGCTTTTGATCATCGTCGGCTTCCTGTCTGGAATTTTCGCGTCCTTGCTGGGCTTGCCCTTTGCAGCAATTTTCGACCTTGCTGCGGGTGATACTGATTACACCGACTCTTATGCAGGTGTCTCGGGCTGGTATGCAGTACTCTGCTCGGTGGTGCTTTTCCTGTTGCTCATCACCCCGTTGCTGCTTGCGCGAAATGATTCTGTTTCGCTTCCCAGCAAAACTCCGTCCAGTCCACCGCCTCCGCCGCACTCTGCTGCGCCTGTTTAGACGCATTCCTAACCGGCAACCGCAAGCAAACTGGACTTCGCCCACTAAATTTGCGAGCATTTCAACCTGCGAGTTTAAACAGTCTTTTTCATGAACAATGCCCCCAATAGCGCTGCGGCCAGCGGCAGCCGCGGCAACGGAATTCCGCGCGTCATCGTCGCCACCACCGCGCTTCTCACTTTTATTTCCTTCTGGCGAGCCGCCGCAATCGTTCTCAATGACCTGGCTTCGTCGGCGTATTACGCAGGGGGCGAAGCGGAAGGCTACATCGGGAAGACCGCTCCCTGGTTCATCCTGGCCATCATGCTGTTCTCATATGCCGTGCGCGCGGTGTACGTAGAAAGCTGCAGCATGTTCGTGCGCGGCGGAGTTTATCGGGCGGTCAAACAATCGCTTGGCGGGGCTTTGGCGAAATTCAGCGTTTCCGCGCTGATGTTCGACTACATCTTAACCGGCCCGATCAGCGGCGTTTCCGCGGGCCAATATCTTGGTGGACTGCTGAGCGAATTGCTGCCGTATGCCCACCTGACCAGCGGGCCGCTTTCGCCGAGATCGATCGACTTTATCGCCTCCTGCTTCGCTATCATCGTTACCGTTTACTTCTGGTGGGAAAACACCAAAGGCATCCCGGAGTCCAGCGAAAAAGCGCTGCACATCATGAAGCTGGTAACGGTCATGGTGGTCATCCTCATTGGCTGGTGCGCTTACACGATCTACCTTCGCCATTCACCCTTGCCGCCTTTTCCTTATCCAAGCAACCTGCATCTGACGGCAGGTTCTCTTGGCTGGCTGGCGCACAGTTCGCTGCCGCATATGTTTGGCGTCATCGCCATCTTCATCGCCCTCGGCCACTCGGTGCTGGCCATGAGCGGAGAAGAATCGTTGGCTCAGGTGTATCGCGAAATCGAAAGCCCCAAACTGGTCAACCTGAAGAAGGCCGGCCTAGTGATTTTCGTTTACAGCATGGTCTTCACGTCCCTGGTTTCTTTTTTCGCGGTGATGATCATTCCGGACGACGTGCGTCAGGGTTTTTTGGAGAATCTCATTGGTGGCCTGGCGATGAATCTCGCCGGTCCGTTTCTGATCAAGTTGATCTTCCATGCTTTCGTGGTGGTGGTTGGTGCAGTGATTCTCGCCGGCGCGGTGAACACCGCGATAGTCGGTTCGAACGGCGTGCTCAACCGGGTCTCTGAAGACGGCGTACTGAGCGACTGGTTTCGTCAGCCGCATCCGCGCTTTGGCACCAGCTATCGCATCATCAACATCATCGTGCTGCTGCAGATCATTACGATTTTTATCAGCCGCGGTCACGTTACGTTTCTGGCCAACCTGTATGCGTTTGGCGTGATCTGGAGTTTCGCCATGAACGGCTTGGCCGTGCTGGTGCTTCGCTACACCAATCCCGGTCAGCGCGAATTCCAGGTTCCTTTCAATTTCACGATCCGGGGGAAACAAGTTCCGCTGGGCCTGGGGTTGATCACGCTGATCTTATTTCTGATCGCCTGCATCAACCTGTTCACCAAACCGGTTGCCACCGTGGCGGGCGGCGTGTTTTCGATTCTGTTGTATATCGTCTTCACAATTTCCGAAAAACGTGCACGGCACGCCGGTGTAGCTCACATCGAAATGGACCAGTTCAATCTGGAGCTGGAGGGTGAGCTAACGCCGGAAGCTGTCGGTGCGAGGCCCGGCAATATCCTGGTTCCGGTCAGCAATCATTTCAACATGTACCACCTGGGGAACGTGCTGGACCGCGTGAAGCCCGGGCGCCGCGACGTGGTCTGCCTGCACGTGCGCATTCTGCGCCGCTCCGCTTCCGGCGAACAGGAATTTGACGCAGACCAGCTTTTCGGCAGCATCGAACAACACCTGTTTTCGCAGGCCCTTTCCATGGCCGAAAAGCGCGGCAAATCCATCCGGCTGGCAGTGGTTGCGGCCAACGATCTCTGGGACGGTATTTTGCGTGCTGGAAACAGCTTGCAATCCTCGACCATCGTTGTGGGCACATCCAGCCACTGGCAGAGCGAGGAACAGGCACGGCACATCGGCGAATCGTGGGAAAAGCTGCCGGAACCCAAACCGCAATTCAATTTAGAAGTGCATCTGCCAAACGGCGACAAGATATACAAAGTTCTTGGTCCACACGCGCCGAACCTGACCGCCAACGAAGTTAATCTGCTACATCGCCTGTGGCTGCGGTTCAGCGATCAGGTTGCCCCCGAAGAGTTACACCATCACGATGTGGTGCACTTCAGCCTGGAAGAGTTGCAGCGAGAGATCGACGCAGCCCGTGAAGAGCAGGTAGTAGAGCGTCTGCGCGCGCATTTGATTGCCAACCGGAAAAAGAAAACGCCGGGAAGCTAACTCCTCGGCGTTTTCTGGAAGACCATGTATTTCCGCGCTCCGAAAATTTCAAACAGCAGAAGTGCAGTGGCCGCACTTTTTCGCTGCGAGCGGAATTGGCATTGCGCACTGCGGACAAGCCTTTGTGGTTGGCGCGGCGGCCGGCGAAGGTTTCACCAGCCAGCGATTCACCACCCGCAGTAACAGGAAGATCGCCAATGCCACAATCAAGAAATTAATGACGGTGTTCAGGAACAGGCCATAGTTCAGCGTTGGCGATCCCGCCGCCTTTGCGGCGGCGATGGTGGGATACGACGTTTCGCCCAGATTGATGAAGAGGTTAGAAAAATCCACGTGGCCCAGCGCGCGCCCGATCGGCGGCATGATGATATCGTCCACAAACGATGCCACGATTTTTCCGAAAGCCGCGCCAAGGATGATACCAACGGCCATATCGAGCACGTTGCCACGCATGGCAAACGCTTTGAATTCTTTGAGCATGGTTCTTCTCCTTGCGGCCTAACCAAATCTGCGGTTTGGAAGCGGCAGTCGCCCACGAAATGGTTGAGAACGCTCTAGTTTGGCCGAAACACTAACACACAACCTGCTAACCCGCGCAAGAGGAGAAGCAGCCCGCCGATGGAGAGCAGCGTTCCGACCCAGGAGAACGGAACCCGTGAAATCGCGACCATCAAAACGCCGAGCAGCAGCAGGGAAAGGCCGCGGCTCCAGTTCCCCCAGCGCGACCAATCTTGGTCTTTCTCAACGAAACGTTCGTAAGTACCAACCCTACCGCCCGGCTGGTAGAGCGCGCGCGCTCCCCAAATAATCATCGCGATACTGAGAAGCAGCCATCCAATTCCATGTGGATTAAAGCTGTAAGGAAAATGGCCGCTGTGACCGATCCAGAAAACCAGCCCGCCCAGCAGGACAAAAATCACCTCGATGGCCAAGCGGAGAGATTTGTCGGGGGTCAGCAGGGCCATGGAAATTTATGCTTCAATCGAAATAGATGTGCGTTACCCCACACGCTCGATCTTGACGTGATTGATGGTCACCGGCGCGTTGGGGCGGTCATTGCGGTCGCGCGGCAACGTGGAGATTTTGTTGGCTACCTCCTGGCCTTCGACGATTTCTCCAAAAATTGTGTGCTTGTTATCGAGCCAGGGCGTCGCGGCCACGGTGATGAAGAACTGGCTGCCGTTGGTGTGGGGTCCGGAATTAGCCATGGACAGTTTGACGGCCTTGGAATGTTTCAGTGAAGGGTGAAATTCGTCGGCGAATTTGTAACCCGGGCCGCCCATGCCGGAACCGTGCGGACAGCCGCCCTGAATCATGAAATCGGGAATGACGCGGTGAAAGATGAGACCGTCGTAGAAGGGCCGCTTCTCCTTTTTTCCGGTTTTTTCGTTGGTGAACTCCTTCGTGCCTTCGGCCAGGCCGACAAAGTTATCTACGGTCTTGGGAGCCTCCTTGTCGAGCAGCTTGATGACGATGTCGCCTTGCGAAGTCTGAAAAATAGCGTAGGTGCCGACGGGACGAGTCATGCGTTCTCCTTGCAAACTAGGGCTTGATCATCGTACATGAGGAGGAGAGTGCGTTGCCAGTGGAGGCAAAAAATCGCAACGAGCGGAGGAAAAAGAAGAGTAACTTCGAGCCGTCTCGGGCGGCTGGCTTGCCGCCTGGCATTCCAGCACGCTCTGAAAACAGCGAGGGAGGACGCGCTGCCCGCGCCCTCCCTCGCTTGAAGCAATCTAGCTGTTAGCAACTCGAGCGAACGGCTCAGTTCCCCGTCAGCATAGCGCCGGTGGCGGTAATGCCCCCCTGATTCACGGCGATGGTGGTAGTGCAGGGGGCGTGGGTGGTCGGCAAGCCAGCGTTAACCGGCGCGTTGGCGATGGTGGCCACCGTCGGAACCGTCGAACTCCAGTGCGAATTGATGCTGACGTCCTGGGTCGAGGCGTCGCTGAATGTGCCGGTGGCGATGAACTGTTGGGTTGCGCCGGTGCTCACCGTGGCATTCGTCGGGGTAATGGCGACGGAAACCAGGGTTCCCGAGCCGACGGTAACGGTTGTTGGGCCGCTGACGCCGGACAAGGTTGCCGTAACGGTGAGCGTGCCTACCTTCTTCGCGTGGAGAATGCCGTTGCCGCGCATGTTGGCAAGATTATTTTTCGAGGATCGCCAGGATACATTCACCAGTGTAGCCGTGCTGCAGTCGCTATACGTGCCGACGGCTGTAAATTTCAACGAAGTGCCCTTCGCAATGTGCGGGTTAGCGGGCGAGATGGTGATGGAAAGCAGTTGAACCGTGGAGACGGTCAGGGTGGTGCTAGCGCGGGCCGGCTCGGCGATCCCGACAATTTGAATATCCGTCCGCTTCAGCGCGTGCTCGAACAACCCCCCTGCGTGCCCATGTACCAGCCCGGCTATGGCCACCCGCAACGGCGGTTTCGCCTGCGCGTCGAACATCGACGCAGCTAGAGGCAATGACCCGCAAAGCACAGCCGCGAAGCAGAGTACCAGGCGGTACATGGGCGCTCCTCAAAAGATCGTCGCGATGATATCACCCGCCGGAGCAAGCGCGGGCGTACTTACCCCTCGCATTTATCCGCCTGGCATGGCACCAAAGCTCCGGCCCGCCTATTGACACTGGTCTTATAGTAAAGTGCAATTCAACGAGGCCACAGCAGGGTCAGATTCGGACAGCGTGTCTCACCCGGTAAATTTTTAAGGCTAAACATGTTCGGATTAGGCCATTTGTTTTATCCATGGGGCATCTTGCTTCAGGTTCTGGCGCTGGTGCACTTTGTCAAGCGCCGGCCGGAAAACTATTGGCTATGGATCATTTTCATCGGCGGGCCCATTGGGGCCGGGGCCTATCTGTTGGTGGAGGCCATCCCCGATGCCCGTCTGTTGGGTGGCGTGTTTCAGGGATTTGGCCGGCGCTCGAGAATTCAAAAGTTGGAAACGGAGATCCTGGACAATGCTTCGGCGGGGAATTTCGAAGAGTTGGGTGAACTGAACCTTGAAGAGAAAAAGTACGAAAAAGCACGCCAAGCATTCACCAAAGCCATCGACGCCTATGGCACACGAAGAGCCAGCGGCTCGCAGAGCGACGCGCTACACACGTACTATGGTCGCGCCAAGAGTTCGCTGGGGCTCTGCAACTACGCGGAAGCAATTCCGGACCTGGAGCGAGTCGCCTGCGCCGATGTCAAGTTTGATTACTACCGCGCGGCGGGATTGCTCGGCGATGCTTATGCACGCACCGGCGAAATGGACAAGGCCGCACAGTGGTTCGCTCCCGCAATTCAATATTCCACCACACCGGAAACGCTTTACAACTACGCATGGTTTCTAAAAGCGCAGGGAAAAACGGCCGAGGCTCGTGAATGGGCCGAAAAACTGATGGCCAAAAAGCGCACTCTTCCCAACTTCATGCAACGTGTGGCGCGGCCGTGGTTCCGCAAGGGCAAGGCATTGAAGAAGGAGTTGGCCGCAAAGAAGTAAACCGAACCAGGGCTCGAACAACCCCAGTAGCACCGTCGCCGCCCTTAAAGGTGAGCCTTACCAGGATCTCTGTTTCCGCAGCTCGGTGATGTGCGCTACGTGGTGCCGGCCATGCCATGCGTAGAGAAATAGCAGCCAGTCCACTGTGCGTGGACCGTACTCCGGATGGACGAACACGCGTCCGAACTGGTCTGCGGTGAGCGAACGCAACAGGCGGACCCAGCGATCGTGCAATGCCTCTAACAGCACCAGGGAAATCTCAATCGGAGCCGTTTTTGCGTCCGGGAGTTGTGCCCACAGGTTCTCCTCATAAGGCTTGATGGTTGGTTGTTCCTCGGTCAACGCCAGCCGAAGCCGAATATAGGCGTTCAGATGACTATCCGGCACATGATGCACAACTTGCCGGACCGTCCAGCCCCCTTCGCGATAGGGGGTATCCAGTTGCGTTGGAGTCAGATCGCTGACGGCTGCTCGTAACAGGGCCGGAGTCTCGGCGATGACTTCCATCGCCTGTTGGCGCATTAGCGAAGTGACCGCGAGCGGTTGTTCAAACTTGCCAATCGGATAGCGCGCGTCCATGGGGTATAGGTCTCCTGAGGAATGAAAATTGTCGAACGACGTGCGGAAGAGCTGCTCTCTTTGATGGTACCGGATAACGTTTGGTTTCATTCCGTCGAAGCAAAGCAAGATCGACAAAAAGGTTGGAAATGGCGGTTTGCATGGTCCCGTCTCGGTCCCTGACTCGCCGATGGTACAATGCCCGTTCGCATTTGTAACCCTGGGCCGCTGCGCGAATCCAATGTGGGGAGAAATTTCACAATGCAGAATGTAGTCATCATCGGCAGCGGTTGTGCGGGCCTCACGGCGGCCATCTACGCGGCGCGCGCAAATCTGAAGCCGTTGGTTCTGGAGGGCCACGAACCCGGTGGCCAGCTCTCCCTGACTACTCACGTCGAGAATTTCCCCGGTTTTCCCGAGGGCATCATGGGGCCCGAACTCATCGAGAACATGAAAAGGCAGGCCGCGCGATTTGGCGCTGAGTTTAAGTCCGGCGCGGTGACCGAAGCGGACTTGCGCCAACGGCCTTTCCAGGTAACCGCCGGCGGCATTACCTACACAACCAAAACGCTGATCGTAGCGGCAGGAGCCTCCGCGCGGCTGTTGGGATTGAAAGGCGAGAAGGAACTGATCGGCCGCGGTGTCTCGACCTGCGCAACCTGCGATGGGTATTTCTTCCGGGGCAAGCCGATTGCCGTTGTTGGCGGCGGAGACTCCGCCATGGAAGAAGCAAATTTTCTTTCACGCTACGCCAGCAGAGTCCATTTGGTTCACCGTCGCAACGAATTCCGCGCATCGAAGATCATGATCGATCGCGCCAAGGCCAACCCGAAAGTGGAATTTGTGACTCCCTATACCGTCGAAGAAATTCTTTCGCCACAGGGGCTGGTTTCCGGAGTGAAGTTGCGTCATGTGGAAACCAAGGAAACCCGCGAGATCGGACTCGATGGAGTCTTCGTGGCTATCGGCCATGAACCCAACAGCACCGTGTTCAAGGGCAGGCTGGAGATGGATGCCAACGGTTATCTGGTCGCCAAACATGGCAGCATGTCCAACATCCCCGGCGTGTTCATAGCCGGCGACGTACAGGACCACCGGTATCGCCAGGCGGTAACCGCCGCTGGTTCTGGCTGCATGGCCGCCATCGACGCGGAAAAGTTCCTCGAAGAGCACCATCACGCCCAGGCGCACTCGTAACTCTTCGCCGCCTCGCGCATAATAAGCAAGGCCATGGTCCGCTCGACGCTCCTGAAATTATCGGAAAGCAAATCGTTCGCTCGCTGGGTTACCACCAACCGTACCACCCGCAAGATGTCGCATCGCTTTGTTGCCGGGGAAGCGCTCGATGAAGCGCTCTTCGCGGCGCGGACTTGTAACGACCACGGCATGTTGGTCAGCCTGGATTATCTCGGCGAAAACGTCGCCACCGCTGCCGATGCGCAACGCGCCCGCGATGCTTACCTGCAAGTCTTCGATCGCATTGCTGCGGAAAAATTGAACGCCAATGTATCCTGCAAGCTGACGCAGCTCGGCCTGGACATCAGCGCCGAATTTTGCGAAGGTCAGTTGCTCTCCATCGTCGAGCGGGCGGCCTCCTATGGCAATTTTCTGCGAGTGGACATGGAAGGTTCTCTCTACACCACGCGCACTCTCGACGTGGTGAAGCGGGCGCGTTCGCAAAACGCCGCTATTGGCACGGTCATTCAGGCCTATCTCTATCGCAGCGAATCGGACGTGAAGGATTTGTTGGCGTACGGCTGTAGAATCCGATTGTGCAAGGGTGCCTATAAAGAACCGCCCGAAGTAGCTTTTCCCAGAAAGCTGGATGTTGACGCGAATTACGTGAAATTAGTGCGCATCCTTTTGCCCAGCGGCATCTATCACGGCATCGCCACGCACGATCCCAGAATGATAGCCGCCACCATTCGTTGCGCAGCGGAACTGAAAGTCCCCAAGAATGATTTCGAATTTCAGATGCTCTACGGAGTACGCACCGATTTACAGCGTCAGTTGGTGCGCGACGGTTTTCGCGTCCGCATTTACATTCCCTACGGCCAGGATTGGTTCCCCTATTTCATGCGCCGCCTCGCCGAGCGCCCCGCCAATCTGGCCTTCTTTGCTCGCAATTTATTTCGTTGATTTCCAAAGACTAAATTCATGCAGAACATCGCGAATGTTTGGGGCCGCTAGGCTAGGTTGGGGGAGTCGCTTCCCTCACTGCGGGTGCCGGCTGAATCGCGAAACGTATTCGCTTCCGCCGGGCGTCCGCATTTGACGGAGTACGGAGGCAGAACCGTCGTGCCCTGCGAATAAGTCGCCAGAAACCCCAGGCAGCCTGTGTCGCCAGGGTGTTGCAGTAACGCGTCCACCTGCGCCGCGAATTCCGATTAAATACCGTGAATTGCGATTTTGCTACGCTGATTCGCCGGGGTTCAGGGCGAGAATCGTCAAGCCGGCAATGCCCTTGGTTTCCTTCCGTAGCGCTTCGGGTGTGCCGGTTAACGCCGGAAAAGTCGCATAATGCATGGGGATGACGTAGTTCACCCGGAGAAAGCGGCAGGCGTGCGCCGCTTCGCGCGGCCCCATCGTATACAAATCACCGATCGGAAGCAGCGCAACCAGCGGCCGGTAGAGCTCGGCGATCAATTTCATATCTCCAAAAAGTGCGGTGTCTCCAGCGTGATAAAGGGTTACACCGCCTGGCAGATTCACGACATAACCTGAAGGTTCACCGCCGTAGATCCGCGTCCCGTCATCGTCGATGGAGTTGGAATGCATGGCGTGCGTCATCACCACATTGAAATCACCGACCTGTTGCGAGCCGCCCTTATTCATTGGCATGGTTTCTTTTGCCAAGCCCTTGCTCGCCAGCCACAAGCAAGTCTCAAAGTTCGTCACAATCTTCACGCGGAATTGTTTTGCCAGCGCCGGCAGATCGCCCAGGTGATCGGAGTGCGCGTGCGTCAGAAAAATCGCATCCAGCCGGTTTACTTTTTTCAGAGATTCCGGACAGCGCGGATTGGTCATCACCCACGGATCGATTAACGCCACTTGGCCGGACGGTGTCGTCAGCGAAAAAGTGCTGTGGCCAAAATAAGTAATCCGGTTGCCCTTCAGGTCAAGCATGGCGTGTCTTCTCCCAGTGCGAAATTACAGCCTGAGGCTAAAGGGAAATTTGCCTCTAAACAATACCAATGAGCGATTACCGACGGCGATTCGGGCCTTCGACCTGCGCGTCTCATCGTAGAGTTGAGAAACCACAGCCTGCCGGGTACACTTGCCTAGTGGGTTTTCAGGCTACCCGGAAAGCATAAAGAGATTTCGCCGCGGCGCAACGCGCTTTGCCGGTGTATGGATCGAATAAAGGAGAAGTTGAATGGCTTACGTGATTGCCGAGCCGTGTATCGGAACCAAAGATACCGCCTGTGTGGACGTGTGCCCGGTCGACTGCATCCATCCGCGTAAGGACGAACCGGAACACGAGGGCGTGACGCAGCTGTATATCAATCCGACCGAATGCATCGATTGCGGCGCCTGCGTGCCGGTCTGCCCGGTGACCGCAATCTTCGCCCTGGAAGATCTCCCCGAAAAGTGGCAGTCGTTTACCGCCCTGAACTCGGATTGGTACGCGAAAAAGTAATCTCAAATTGAGTTGCCAAGTCCAGCAAAACGGCACGCAACCGCGTGCAGCTTTGCTTTATCGCCCGGCGCGACATGGTTTGGCCGCAAATGCTGTCACAACCCCGCACTACGAACTGACATCTATGCCAGAGTTGAGACTCCACGGCAGCCGCTGTTTTACGAAGGAAAAGGACAGACGTATTGAAAACAACCTCACTAACGATGGTGTGCGCTGGCTTGCTGCTTTGTGCTGGCGGAAATTTTACTGCAGCTCACCAAGGGGTCCCAGTGCCGAAGAGAGCCGCGGCTGCTGGCGCTGGCACGCTCGAAGGCGATTGGGCTGGTACGCTGCAGGTTGGCGACGCCCAGCTACATCTCGTCCTGCACCTCTCTAAAGACGCGCACGGCCAATGGCATGCCACGGTGGATAGTCTCGATCAGGCCGTCTACGGGATGGAAGCCTCCAAGGTGACCCGTGCCGAAGACACCCTGCATTTTGAGCTGGCCTCGGTCGGCGCTCAGTTTCAAGGAAAAATCCTCCCCGATCGCAAATCGACCGCTTCGCGGTCGTCGGTGGTAATAATTCGCGGCGTTTGGGAACAGGGCGGAACAGGTCTCCCGCTGCGATTCGAGAAACGCGCCCCCGGCGCGGCACAGCGTCCGCCGGCTGCGGCGGTTTCCAAAATCGAAGGCACGTGGCAGGGCGCTATCGAAACCGGTAACATGCGCATGCGTCTGCAACTGCATCTTTCTCACAACGACAACGGACAACTCATCGCCTCTCTCGACAGTCTGGATCAAGCCATCCAGGGAATCCCCGCCTCGCAAGTCAGCGAAAAAGCCGGCCAGCTGAAATTGGAACTCTCCGCTTTTGGCGCTGAATACGCCGGAACGCTGAATGCAGCAAGAAATCAGATCGCTGGAAATTGGAGCCAGCGTGGAAATATCGAAAAGCTCGATTTCCGGCGCTCCGATCAAGTTCTGGAATTGCGTCGGCCACAAAATCCAATAAAACCGTATCCGTATAAAGAAGAGGAAGTCTCGTTCGCTTCAGGCAGCGGGAGAGTAACTCTCGCCGGAGCTTTGACGCTTCCGCAGGGAACCGGGCCCTTTCCCGCGGCCGTACTCGTTGGCGGTTCGGGCCCGACCGACCGCGATGAAACTGTCGCCGGCCACAAACCTTTTCTGGTGCTCGCGGATTTGCTGACGCGAAAGGGTGTAGTTGTCCTGCGTTACGACAAACGCGGAGTCGCGCAATCCACTGGCAAGTACGCCGATGCCACCGTGGAGGATTTCGCGCAGGACGTGCAAGCTGCCTGGCAATTCTTAAAATCCCGCAAAGAAGTTGACGCCAAACGCCTGGGTCTTATCGGCTACAGCGAAGGAGCGATCCTCGCTTCGCTTTTGGCCACACCTTCGAGCGACGTGAGCTGGCTGGTGCTGCTTGCTACTCCCGCCACGACCGGGGAAAAAACTCTCCTGCGCCAATCCGAACTCGTCGCCCGCACCGGCGGCCTCCCGGAAGAACAGATCACGAGGAGCCTGGAATTTGACCGCAAAGCCTACGCCGCCGTCCGCGAAGAAAACGACCCAGCGGCACTCGAGAAGCGTCTCACTGCGCTCGTGGAGCAAAGCGGCCTTGGCTCAGCAATGCCTCCAGCCGCGGTGCAAGCACAAATCCGCACCATGTCCTCACCCTGGTTCCGGCAATTTCTCGATTACGATCCCGAACCCAGCTTGGAAAAAATCAAATGCCCCGTACTGGCATTGAATGGCGATCGCGATCTGCAGGTTGACTCAGCGGAAAACGTCCCCCTGCTGCGTAAAGCCCTGGTCGCCAGCGGCAACAAGGATTTCACTGTGGTGGAAGTCGAAGGCGTCAATCATCTCTTCCAGACCGCTCAGTCCGGCTCGCCTGCGCTTTATGGTGCGATCGAAGAGACCATGGCTCAGGAGGTCTTGACCGCCATCGGCAACTGGGTAGCTAAGCACACCACGCTGTAGAACGCTCGGGAGAATGTGAACTGGTCGCACCTTTTCGCGGCCGCATCTTAATTTACCACCCTCGCGGTATCATTGACGACGGAGCCCAGGAACGTCCCCGTGCCGGCAAAATTCCATCTGTCTCTTCTGCTTCACGCTCATCAGCCCGTCGGAAACTTCGAAGATGTCTTTGAACGCTGCTACCAGCGCGCTTATCTTCCGTTCATCCAGCATCTCGAGAGGCATGAAAAAATTCGCGCAGCGTTGCATTATTCTGGGCCATTGCTCTCCTGGATCGAAATCAATCATCCGGAATACTTCGATCTGTTGCGCGCGCTCGTTCAGCGCAAGCAGGCGGAGTTGGTCGGCGGCGGATTCTATGAGCCAATCCTCGCGGTTATTCCGCCCGAAAATCAGCATGAACAGGTGGAACGCCTTGCGGCGTACATTGAGCGGCATTTTGGCCAGCGCCCATCCGGCGCCTGGCTCGCTGAGCGCATCTGGGAGCCGCAGTTGCCCTCCATCCTGGCAGGTTCCCAGGTAAATTACACGCTGGTGGATGACTTCCATTTTCTTGCCGCGGGCTTCGAGCCTCACGAACTCTTTGCCGCTTATCAGGCCGAAGATCGCGGCAAAACTGTGCGCCTGTTCGCCGGTCAGAAGGCCTTGCGCTATCTGGTGCCCTTCGGAACAGTGGGCGATGTCATTCGCTATCTTCGTGAACTCGCTGTCACCCATCCCAATGGCGTGGCAGTGTTTGGCGATGACATGGAAAAATTTGGCGTCTGGCCGGGGACCTTCGACCACTGCTATCGCGATCATTGGTTGGAAGACTTTTTGTCCGCGCTCGAACAGAACTCCGACTGGCTCACTGTCACGCTGCTCGGCGAATACGCGGAAAACCACGCGCCTGTCGGACGTGCCGATCTGCCTACCGCCTGCTACCCGGAAATGGGCGAGTGGGCCCTACCCACGGCAGTCCGGCAAAGATTTCACGCGGCGCAGCAAGAATTCTCCGGACGCCAGGAGGTCGCCGCGTTTCTGCGTGGCGGTTCGTGGCGGGGTTTTTTTCGCAAATATGCCGAGGCCAATCTTCTTCACAAGAAAATGCTGCATACCGCTACCCGTCTGGCCGCGGTGCCCCAGCGCCGCACCGACGCAAAATCCACGCGGGAGATTGCTGAGGCCCAGGAACTTTTGCTGCGCTCACAGTGTAACGATGCCTATTGGCACGGCGTTTTTGGCGGCCTCTACGCGCCTCACCTGCGCACGGAAATCTGGCGTAGTTTGATTCGTGCCGAGTCGGTCGCCGACAAACACACTCCCGGCGGACAGATCGGCCGCGTCGAACTGCTGGACTATGACACTGACGGAAAGAACGAATTGCTCTTCACCGGCCCGGAATATCAGGTGTTGCTGAAGCCTTCGGACGGCGGAACTGTCGCCGCACTCGATTTTCGTCCTACCGCCTCGACCCTGGTCAACTCCATGCAGCGGCGTCCCGAGGCTTATCACACGCGCTTACGCAACGCCTCGCAAGCCGCTGCTGGCGCCGTCACCTCCATCCACGAACAGACGCTCGTGAAAGAGCCGAATCTAGATCGTTTCTTGAAATACGATCGTTGGGCCCGTCACGCCTTCCGGATTCTGGTTTTCGATCCCCAGCGCACGCAACAGGACTATGAGAACTTGCGCCTGAACGAAGACGCTAGCTTCGCCGGTGCAGAATTTTCCGTACGATCGTCGGCACCGCATCAAGCTGAACTGTACCGCGAAACCTGCATCGGTGAAAATGTTCCCGGCAATGAACCTGTTCCGGTGGCCGTCACGAAGCGATTTTCCTTCAGCCCGGCGCCGAACGGCTGCGAAATCTGCTGTGAAGCCGGCCTCAAGCTCAAGCAACCCCTCGATCGTGCCGTAATGGTTGGCGTGGAGACCATCGTAAATCTTCTGGCACCGGCGCAAACTGATCGATTTATCCAGACCGCCGCCGGCGCACAAAATTTGCGCTTCAGCGGCGAATTGCCCGCTCCCATGCTTCACTTGGTGGATGAATGGCAAAAACTGAAAATTACCTTGCACGCCCCAGCGGCGGAGAATTTCTGGCTCGCGCCCATCGAAACTGTCTCCGAATCCGAATCAGGCTTTGAACGCGTCTATCAGGGCTCGCAGATTCTGGCCCGTTGGCGCGTGAGCACCCAAAAAGTCCTCTCCGCCCGCGTCGTCTTCCGCATCGAAACCCTGTAGAAAACGATGGGTCACTCCGAGCGCAGCGATCGGAGGTGCCGCTCCTTGGCGGAAGGAATCTCTTTTTGTTCTTCCGCTACCGCACAATCCACAAATTCTGCGCGAACGGCCATTGCTCGTCTACCCATTGCGCCAATTGCTTGAATCCCGCGCGCGCCGCCATATCAGCCGGTTCCTGCGGACGATATTTATGCGAACTTTCCGTCCAGATGGTTTCGCCTTGTTCCATCCGCAGCAACAATCCCGCCCCCGCTATGTTCACCCGCTGCCGCCGCAGCGACTCTAAATGCATCTCAATCCGGCGCTCGTCTGCATTCCACAAGGACAAATGGCGGTAATCACGCAATTTGAAATCCGCCCCCAGCTCTCGATTGATCCGCGCAAGCAGATTCAAGTTGAATGCTGCCGTGACCCCGAGCGGATCGTCATATGCTGCCAACTGGGTGTTCACGTCCTTTTCCAGGTCCGTGCCCAGCAGCAAGGAATCGCCAGGTTGCAGCACGACTCGCACCTGGCGAAGAAAATCGTCCGCGGCCGGCCGATCGAAATTTCCAATCGTGCTGCCCAGAAAAAGCACGCATAGCTGTTCTCCGGGCTCCCGCCGAGCTGCTACCGCTCGAAGTCCTTCCAAATAGGGCTTTTCGTAGCCCACCAGGCTCACAAAATCCAGCTGGCCAAGCTCCTTCTCGCACGCTGCCAGCGCCGCCGGAGAAATTTCGATCGGATAATAAAAGGTGCGCTGGTTCTTCGACATGGCCTCCAGCAAATAGCGTGTTTTCTTGCCGCTGCCGCTGCCCAGTTCGGCCACGTGCGCCGCTGGCGCCGGCATGCGCGAAATGATTTCTCCTGCATGTTGCCGCAGAAGCCGGGTATCCGCCCGCGTTAGTCCGTACTCGGGCAGCAAGCAAATCGCCTCGAATAACTCCGACCCCACCGCGTCGTACAGATACTTGCTTGGCAGCTCCCGCTGCCCGGCCTTGGTCAGACCTGCGCGAACGTCAGCCGCAAACTCCGACGACACCACCTGCTGCAAAGTTGCACTGGACATTTCTGCTCCCGGGCTAGGCTTTGATTTACTCTTCCACGCAGCGAAAGGTTGCATAGACGTACGGATAGTGCGGCTGGAACCAATTGCGGAACGAGTGTCGCAGCATGCACGCGGCCGTCCGCGGCGACCCGCCCTTCATCACATAGTGCTTTCCGTCAAAGAAGTTTGCTGAGTATCCTGGATAAAACGGCATTGCCGCGAACCCCGGCAGTGGCGCAAATACCGTGCGCGTCCATTCCCATCCGTTTCCCACCAGATCGTGGATTCCAAACGCGCTCGCACCCGCCGGATGAGCTCCGCAAGGCGCCGGATCGAAAGAGGCGAAATCGAAATTTCCACGTTCCGGTGACGGCGGCTGTTCGCCCCACGGATAGCTTCGCTGCTCTTCGGAGTCCGGAACGCCATACGCCGCGCGGTGAAATTGTTCTTCGCTGGGCAACTTACGGCCCAGCCACTTCGCGTAAGCGGACGCCTCGGCATGGCTTACATAAACCGGAGAGTCCATCGGCAGGGGCTGCTCGCTAAACATACCCCGGTAAATCCACATGTTGCCTCTGCGCTCCCAGAATGCAGGATGCTCCACGCCGTTTTTCCCGCGCCACATCCAATCTTCGCTTGTCCAGAGCGAGCGATTGCGGTAGCCGCCATTTTCCACAAAGTGCATGAACTGCCGGTTAGTGACGTCGTACTTTTCGATACTGAAGGCGGGAACTCGCACCGTCAACGCGCAGCGCTCATTGTCCCACCCGAACCGCGCATCCGCGGCCCGCAATCCAAGTGTTGCCGGACCTTCGGGAACCTCTACCAGATGATGTTCGATCCGCGCGGCGCTCCAATAATTGTTCGTCCGCACCGGTTTTTTCTTGTCCAGCGGCACTCGATGAAACATGTATGCCAGCGTTTCCGCGTGCATCAGTCGGTGCTCGATGGCCGTATCCAGCATGGTCAGCAGCTGCGGGTGTCCCTCGTCGGGGTGCTCCAATGCTTGCCCGATAGCGGAATCCAACTCCGCGCGCAACCGTTCGTTGTAGGCCGCAATTTCTGAACGCGACGGCCAATCGGGCGCTTGGTCCGTTGGCAACCCTCCGCCCACCGGATCGATCCCAAACGCAAACAATTCATCGAATGACCGATGAAAAGGCTTCAGGCCAAACGCCCGCCGGCCCAAAAGATTCCAGTCGAATGCCTCTACATGGCCCAGGTAGAAGATAATCCGGTGACGCTCCGCGATTGGCCGTTCGTACAGCGCCTCGTCGCGCAGGATTTGAAAAAGATCGTCGGTCGTCTTTCTGGAATGGATTAGCCGTAGGTGATGATCGTGACGTGCGCGGACTGCGGTGGCAAGTGCTCCCATGATGGTCCCTTCCCTTTGATGCGACCGCTCTTCGTAGGATGCACCGAATTTTCGGCGCCGGGAGGCTGGCTAAGTTACGATGTTGACTCTGCGCATTGGCGCTGTCAACCCGAACGATTGCCGGTGCCCTTACATGATGAAAGCTACTATCGAATTTCGCAACGTGGAATACCGAGTAAGCTCTACTAGGGATTCGCGTCCGATTCTCTCCGGTATTTCACTGGACATTCATCACGGAGAGACCATTTCTCTACTCGGCAGAAGCGGCAGCGGCAAGACCACCATGCTTAAACTAATCAACCGCCTTCGTGACTTCACATCCGGTGATTTGCTGGTGGAAGGGAAGTATTTGAAAGATTGGGATCCCATTCGGCTGCGCCGCAGCATCGGTTACGTCATCCAGGAAGTCGGGTTGTTCCCTCATCTCACCATTGAAGAAAACGTTTCCTTGGTTCCCGGTTTGGAAGGTTGGCCCGCTGACCGGTCCAAGCAGCGATACCGTGAAGTCATGCACCTTGTTGGACTCGATCCCGCCGAATTTTCGCGCCGGTTTCCTCGCCAGCTTTCCGGCGGTCAGCGGCAGCGCGTTGGTGTTGCGCGAGCGCTCGCCGTCGACCCCGCCATTCTCCTGATGGACGAACCATTTGGCGCCCTCGATCCTGTAACTCGTGCCGAATTGCAACGCGAATTCCTAGCCCTCGCGCGCAAAGTCTCGAAAACCGTTGTTCTGGTCACTCACGACTTGCGCGAAGCGCTGCTGCTGGGCACTCGCGTAGTGTTGCTGGATGCCGGGCGAATCGTCGCTGCAGCTTCTCCGCCTGACTTTCTAAAGCTTGACCAGCCGATGGCCAGGGAATTCATCGCCTCCTCCGAATTGATTCCAGGGGCAGCGCAATGAGCGTCTGGCATTTTTTCTCTACTCATCGTGTCGAGATTTTCTCTGCCACGCGTGAACATCTCACGCTGGTCCTGATCTCCATGGCCATCGCCATTGCGATTGCCGTTCCCCTTGGTCTGGCCCTCGTCGGCCGCCCACGCTTGCGGTCTATAGCCATGGCCACAGCCAGCGTTTTCCAGACCATTCCCAGCCTGGCGCTCTTCGGTTTCCTCATTCCCTTACCGTTCATCGGCGGTATCGGCGCACGCACTGCAATCGTCGCTCTGGTGCTGTACGCGCTGCTGCCCATTCTGCGCAACACCTATGTAGGCCTCACCGAAGTCGATCCCGCCATCCTCGAAGCCGCAGAAGCCATGGGCATGACTGAAACTCAGATTTTGTCCCGCGTGCGTCTTCCGCTGGCCATCACCTTCATCCTTGCCGGGATTCGTACGGCCACCGTGATCACCATTGGCATTGCCACTATAGCCGCGGCGATTGGCGCTGGTGGTCTCGGCACATTCATTTTTCGCGGTGTAGCCATGGTCAGCGATGCCGTAATCCTGGCCGGCGCAATACCCGCCGCGGTGTTGGCGTTGCTCGCCGATTTTCTCCTGGCCGCGCTCGAGCGCCGTCTGCGAGTCACCTAAGATGAAGCGCCTCCTTTGTGCCGCTTTATTGATCGCAATCGCTACCGTTTGCGCGTGTCATTCGCGCACGCAGTCTCAAATCGTGATTAGTTCCAAGCTGTTTACAGAGCAGGTTATCCTTGCGGAGTTACTCGCCCAGCACATCGAAGCCCGCACCCATATTCCCGTAATCCGCAAATCGAACCTCGGCGGCACCTTACTCGTCCATAAGGCCCTGCTTAGCGGCGAAGTCGACCTATACGTCGAATACACCGGCACCGCGCTCACCGGAGTGCTCGGTGAATCACCACAAGGCAATTCCTCAGCCGTTTACCAGCGCGTGAAACAAGAATACGCGCGCCGCTTTTCTCTGGAAGTCACCGAGCCGCTCGGATTCGCAAACTCTTTCGCTATGGTGGTACGCGGCCAAGACGCCCGCAAGGAACAGCTGGCCAACATGTCCGATATCGCGCCGCTCGCGCCGAAGTGGCGCGCCGGCGTCGGCTACGAATTTCTCGAACGTCCCGACGGCTACCGCGGATGGACCGAACGCTATGGCCTCAATTTTGGTAAACAGCCGAGCGTGCTCGACCTTGGCCTGGTGTATCGCGCGCTCGCCGAGAAAAAAGTGGATATCGTCGCCGGAAATTCCACTGACGGCCTGATCGATGCCTTGGGATTGGTCGCGCTAAAAGACGATCGCCATTATTTTCCCCCTTACGACGCCGTCCCCGTCGTGCGGCGCGCGACGCTCGAAAGATTTCCACAACTGCGCGGCGCTCTTGCTGATCTGTCCGGAAAAATCTCCGAAGCAGAAATGCGCCGCCTCAATCGCGAAGTGGATGCCGATCAGCGTGACGTTGCTAATGTCGTGCGTGAGTTTCGCGCCGGCAAGGAACTCTAGTTTCTGGTTATCGATGTCGCTGCCGCAGCCTTCTCTTACTGCGAACCTTTGTGCGCCCTCCAAGGTCTTTAAATACATCGACTCCTGATCTGACATTGCTGGCCCACACATCATTCTCGTTCCCGCCAGGCCCAGTTTAATCTTGTCTCCACTTATTTCTGCCGGTCCCATGAACCGGTTGCACGAGCCGTTCCCGGCGACTCTGTCCGCCTGGAAAAACGCCAGCGTCGCTTTGCTGTTCTCAAACATCGGCTTTCCGCCGATCTCTTCGACCGTCCATTGCTTTCCATCAAGACTCGACGCTTGCTGCGGCGCTACGGAACTTGCCGGCTTCTTCGCTGCTTCACATCCCATCGAGAAGAAGCGCCGCTATGAGAATCGCTCTCTTTCTCATACCCGTTCCCTGCCTTTCCCCCATATTGTTGAGAGCACAACGTCCTCAATCTCGTCGCGCATATTGCAAACTGAGCCGCAACTTCGGTTCCCATACGGGATTTCTGGCGCGAGTTGCCTGCCGCACGCGCCACCTGCTAAAGTCCCAACAGCACGCCTCGGAAGGAATGTATGGCTATTTCACAGGATTTGCTGGAGATGCTGGTCTGTCCCATCTGCAAAGTCCCGGTAAAGTTGCTGGACAACCGGAGCGGACTCAAGTGCTCGAATTGCCGCCGGGTTTATCCTGTGCGCGACGACATTCCCGTGATGCTTCCGGAAGAAGCTTCCATCGCCAACGAATAGATCCCACGCAGAAGGAATTCTCGCAATGTCGAATCCGGTCGCAGAGTCACTGCCTCGCCTGAAACGCCTGCTGCCTCGTTTAAAAGGGCATCGTGTCGGCGTGCTGGGCGATCTGATGCTGGACCGCTATCTTTGGGGAACCGCTTCGCGGCTTTCGCCGGAAGCGGCAGTTCCTGTCGTCGATTTTGTGGAGCAGAGCGAATGCCTCGGCGGCGCGGGGAACGTTGCGGCAAATTTGCTCTCGATCGGCGCGCGCGTTCAAGCCTTTGGCGTCATCGGCGAAGACGAACCGGGCCGCGCGCTGCGTGCATGTTTGCGTGCCGCAGGAATCGAACAGAAGGGAACAGTTTCCGACCAATCGCGAGTCACTACCGTCAAGACGCGGGTCATTGCACGGCACCAGCAAATCGTGCGTATCGATCAAGAACGCCGCGAGGCAGTTTCCGTTTCATTGGAGGAAAAGCTGTTTCGCAATTTGCTTTCGTCATTGAAAAAACTTGACGGCCTTGTTTTATCCGACTACGACAAGGGATTGATCACCGATGCGTTTGCTGACCGTGTGCTCAGCGCCTGCCATCAATTGAAAGTTCCCGTATTCGTGAAGCCGAAGACTTCGCGGCTGTATGCCTACCGCGGCGCACGCGTGATTGTGTGCAATGCCAAGGAAGCAGGATTTTTCGTTACGCGCGCCTTGCACGACGAAAAATGCTTTGAAGAAGCCGGCCGGGCACTGCTGGCGCATTTTGGTTGCGGCGCAGTGGTCATTACGCGCGGCGAAAAGGGCATGAGCGTTTTCGAAGAATCCTCGCCCCGGCATATTGCGATTCCCGCAACAAGTTTTGAGGTAACCTACGCTCGCGTTGGCCAGTCCGGTGTGGAACGCGGCGCCACTGGCCGCCAGGTTTTCGACGTGACCGGCGCGGGCGACACCGTGCTCAGCGTTCTCTCGCTGGCCGTCGCCGCCGGCGCTTCCCTTCCCGATGCTGCCGTGCTGGCCAACACTGCCGCCGGCGTGGTTGTCGGCAAGCTCGGCACCGCCAGTGTCACCGTTCCTGAACTCGCTCACGCGCTCGCTGAACTGCAACGCTAAAGAATCGCTCGGCTCTTTATGGCGCGCTGTGCGCCGCATAGTCGGTTATTCCGAGCGCCGGTCTGCTGCCGCCAGGAAGCGAGGGAATGTGCGTTTCTTTGCGCTTCTCGGCCGCCGCGCCTAGTACGAAATCGGGAAGCTGAACGACTTGTCGTTCGAATTCACCCATAAGTTCAACTGTTTCGTGCGGCGACTTTTCTCCACGTCATTCTTATCGGGAAACGGCGAAAAAGGGCTGACCTCGATGGTCAGAACAACTCCGTTCGAGCCCTTCTTCGATTCGGCTTTGACAATCGAATAACTTTTCACCGGGCCGTAATAGCCTTCCGCGCCCCAATCGGCCATGAAATCGCCGATCTTGTAGCTTTCCGAGGGTTTCCACAATTCGTAGGCTTGCCTTTCGTGGCCGGCAACCAGCGTGTCCAGAAAGTGTTCCGCGGCCTTTTTCTCCGGGTAGTAGCGGAATGCGAAATACAAAACGATGGCCAGCGCCAGCAGCAGTGCCGCGGCGGTGAAGGTCAGCGCTTTGTATCTGTTAGAAGGTTCGGGTGGCGGTGAGAGCAGTGACATTTTAGTTTCTCTGCGAGCCAAGTTGCGCCTTCATCCTAACATTTCATCGCAGCAAATTGTCCCGCTGCTGCTCAAAATCTTTGCCTCTCTGGAGTAGCACAGCCACTCCTGGCTGTGCAGCGACATAATGCGCATCACGATCTAACAACCGCACAGGCAGGATTGCCGGTGCTAGTTAGACACCGGAGTCAGGCTTAGAGTGCCCCTCACCCTTCCAGCGCCCCGGCGGCGCCCTCGGGAAGCTCGATTTCGTATTTGGTGCGAGCCTTTTCTTGATGAACTTCGAGCGCCAGCGAAATCAAGCGATCGATCAATTCGCGGAAAGGAATTCCGGTGGCTTCCCACAATTTCGGATACATGCTGATGGAGGTGAAGCCGGGAATGGTGTTCACTTCGTTCAGGAAAAGTTTGCCGCCTTTCTTCTCCAGGAAAAAATCCACGCGGGCCATTCCGGAAAGTTCCAGCGTGCGGAAAGCAGACACGGCAAGTTGCTGGATCTTTTTCACCTGAGCCGATTTCAATTTTGCGGGAATAATCAGCGCGGTACCTTCTTCCAGATATTTTGCGGTGTAATCGTAGAATTCGCGATGCGGTACGATTTCGCCGGGCAGGGAAGCCTTGGGATCGTGATTGCCGAGAACCGAGACTTCGATTTCGCGCGCCACTACGGCTCGTTCGACAAGAATTTTCATTGCGAACTCAGAAGCCAGGTCGAGAGCGGGCGCAAGCTCCGCGCGAGAGTGAACCTTGCTCATGCCCACAGACGATCCAAGCGTGGCGGGCTTTACAAAAACGGGGTAGCGAAATTTCTTTTCGATCTGTTTTTGCACCGATTTAGGATCGCGTTCCCAGTCCGCGCGATAGACGGTGACCCAGGGCACGACGGGAATTTTCGCGTGCTGCAACAGTTTTTTGGCAACGTCTTTGTCCATGCCAATGGCCGAGCCAAGCACGCCTGCTCCGACAAACGGGAGTCCCGCGAGATCGAGCAAGCCTTGAATCGTTCCGTCTTCGCCGTAGGTGCCATGCATCACGGGGAAAACGACATCGAGACGCTGGCCCATTGCACCGGGGTTGTTTGGCGCGCTGCGATCGAGCGGAATCAGCGCGGCGTCGGTGGGATCGGCGGCCATGACGATGCGCTGGCCGTTGCGCAAAACTTCCGGCAACAATTTCTGTGCGACTCCTGGTTTGAGGGCGCTTGCCGCGGCCGTACCAACCAGCCAGTGGCCTTCCTTGGAGATGCCGATGGGCACGGCTTCGTATTTGTCGGGATCGAGGCCGCGAATGACGGAGGTCGCTGAAGCGAGAGAAACTTCATGCTCGCCGCTGCGTCCGCCGAACAGAACTCCTACGCGCAATCTTTTTTTGTCGTTGGTCATGAGGGTCGCCGGAAGTTCATAGTCAACAGTTGACAGTTTACCGTTGAAAAAGGAAGGGTTCGGGATTTGTGCGAGGGTCTGCGTACAAGTAGGAACCGGCGAGGGCCATGGCCAGTGTCCGGTGCCGGAGAGGCGAATGTCTGCGGGTTGCCGGCGCAGGGCTGCTCCATTTTGGGATAGATTCGGAAAAAGGAGGAGCACAAGTGACGAAGGTAGAGTGGTAGCTCCGGGGTTTCCTGCCGGAAACGGTGACCTTCATTTCAAATTGGCCAGGAGATTCTGGAAGCGGGGGTCGTCGCGGAGAATGTCATAGTCGGGATCGTGTTCGATCCAGTCGCGTTTACCCCAGCCTTTGGCAAACACCCGTTCGAGCAGTTTCAGAGCTTCTTCTTTGCGGCCAAGTTTGGCCTGCAAACAGGCTGCGTTGACCAGTACGCAAACGTCGTCCGCATGGAGCTGCAGCGAGCGCTGCGACCATTCGATGGCACGGGCGATCTGGCCGTCATGGAAGAGAGCTCCCGAGCCTAGCGAGAGCGCGCGTCCATCGGCAGGATTCAGGGCCAGCGCGCGTTCGGCCCGTTGAATGCCTTCTCGCGTGGCCGTCTCAGATTCCTCCATTCGCCCCAGCATGCGCAGCGACTGGCCCAGGAGCATCGAACTCTGAAAGTCCTCCGGGCGGACTTCGGCGGCTCTGCGAAACAGCCCGGCAGAACGTTCGATTTGACCGTTGGCAAAGCAGGCGCGCGCGAAATAGTAGTAAGCCTCGAAGAAAGCGGGATTGAGTCGGATAGCACCTTCGAATGCCTGCGCTGCCTCTTCGTAGCGGCGGGATAAAGACAGCACAAAACCGCGGGCCGCATGCGCTTCCGGCAGTTGAGGAGTCACTTGCAAAGCTTTTTGACTAGCGAGCTCCGCGCCTTGCAAGTCTTCTTCGCACGCCCCGAACCACTCATACAACGTGGCGCGTACGGCGGCCAGGCAGCCCCAAGCCGGACCGTAGCCGGCGTCCAAGTCGATGGCGCGTTCAAACATCTCGCCGCTGGTCTTCAAATCTGACTGCGTCATGAGATGAAGATAGTGGCGGCCACGCAGATAGAACTCGTAAGCTTCGGCACCGGTTCTGGGTTTGCCGGACGGGTTTGTGATTGGCGGATCCGACAGCGCTTTTTCGCGACCAGTGAGGTCGATGCCGCGCAAAGAGGCTGCGACGTTTTCGGCAATTTCGTCCTGAATGGCGAAAAGGTCGTCGGGGGTTCGATCAAATCGCTTCGACCAGCGGTGATAGCCGGTGCCCGTTTCAATGAGCTGAACGGTAACTCGCAGGCGGTCGTCCGCTTTGCGGACGCTTCCCTCGAGGAGCGCGCCCACCTTCAGGTGGCGGCCGACTTCGCGGACGTCTGCTCCCGGACCGCGGAATTGGAACGAAGCAGTGCGGGATACAACGCGCAGGCCATCCACGTGCGTGAGAGCGTTGATCAATTCCTCGGCGAAGCCCTCGCAGAGATAGTCCTGATCACGGTCAGGACTCATGTCGGCGAAGGGGAGGACGGCGATCGCGGAGATATCCGGAGCCGGCTCGGGCAGAGCACTTGGGGAGTGCGTACCTGGTGAAGCAGCCACAGGCAGAGGCTGGGACAGCGGAGCGATAAAGCGATAGCCGACACGGGGAATGGTTTCGATGTAGCGGCGAGGATCAGCTTTTTCGCCTAGCGCTTTGCGAAGCGCGGAAATATTGCGGTCGAGATTGTTTTCTTCGACAGCCGTTTCGGGCCAGACGGCGTCCATCAGTTCGCGTTTCGAGACCAGAGAGCCGTGCCGTTCCACCAGTACACGGAGAGTCTCAAAGGCTTTGCCGGCAAGAGGAATCGGCCGGCCTTCGCAGACCAGCCGGCGTTCCCGGACTTCCAGACGGAAGCAGCCGAATTCGTAAATGGCATCAGGGCGCGAGGGATGCATTCGAGTCACGAAAAAGTCAGAAAAAAATCAGGCCCGCCAAAGGATCCAGGCGCCCGTTTGGAGAGTTAAATAGGCAGTATTCGGAAGCGCAACTGCCCTTGCAGCATTGTAGCGCGCAGGCGGCTGGAGGAGAAGAAAAAGGACATGTTTAAAAGGATTTCAGCATTCTTGTACGGAGTGGCCTGCTACGCTGTATCGCTGGCCACCTTCGCGTATCTTGCGGGTTTTCTCGGAAATATTGGAGTGAAGCGGTCGATTGACTCGCGCGCGCAGTCACCGTTTTGGACGGCGCTGGCGATCAACGTGGGGCTGGTGGTGCTGTTTGGAATTCAGCACACGGTGATGGCGCGGCCCGGGTTCAAGGCGGCGTGGACGCGAATCGTGCCCAGTTTAGTGGAACGCAGTACCTATTTGCTTTTTACCTGCCTGGCGCTGCTGGCGCTGTTCCGGTATTGGCAACCGATGGGCGGAGTGATCTGGAACCTGGAAAGCCACGGAGCGCAAGTGGCCGTACAGGCGCTTTACGTTTGCGGCTGGCTGGTCGTGCTGGCCGTGACGTTTTTGATCAACCACTTCGATTTGTTCGGGCTGCGGCAGGTCACACTGAAGTTGATCGGCAAGCCATACACTTCGATCGGCTTTCGCACACCGGGGCCGTATCGCTATGTGCGGCACCCGCTTTATATCGGGTGGCTGGTGGTGTTCTGGTCGGCACCACGGATGACGGCAGCACACCTGGTATTCGCCCTGGCAACGACAGCGTACATCTTGGTAGCCATCCAATTTGAAGAGCGGGATCTGGTGCGCTTCCACGGCGAGTATGCGGAGTATCGCACGCGGGTACCGATGATTGTCCCAGCGGGTTCAGCGAAGTGGCGTGAGACAGAGAGCGCTGGAGTTCAGACAGCGCCGCTGAAGGAGGTTGGTTGAAGTGGTGTTTTGCTCCGGAAATGCAGTGGAGGTTGGGAATTCACGATTGCGGGGTACTGCGGGTCGCTGTACTTTGTCGCTTCGCGAGTTTTGCACGTGAGGGAAGAGGCCGAAAGAGGCAGTGTAAAACTGCCTCTTCCTGGCTTCTCGTGAGGCGCGAGAGTTTGCCTCGGATAGGAAGTTTCGGAACTTTCTAGTGAGGTTAGCGATGGATGAAGCCATAAGAATTTTGCGTTGGAAAAAGAGCGGTGCAATAGGGGTTTAAGCGGGCCGGCGTTCCTCGCCGCGCCCGCCAAGGCCGGTTCGGGATGGCCGAGGATGGAAGGAACGGGGAGTCTTTCGAGAGAATGGCCATCTGCCGGCAACAAGAAGGCGCGATGTATCGTGACGCCATGCCCGTTTGCCCGGAAAGAAAAACGTGCAGAGACGGGCGGAGCAAAGTTATGCTTTGGCGATGCAAACGACGCTGCCGCAGAAGTATTACACCGATCCCGCGGTGTTTGCCGACGAATTGGAACGCTTCTACTGTCGAAGCTGGGTCTGTGCCGGCCGCGCAGCACAAATTCCGGAGCCGGGCGATTATTTTCTGCGGGAAATTGGGAAAGAAAGCATCATCATCGCACGCGGCGCTGATCGAGAAATCCGCGCGTTCTTCAACGTCTGCCGGCACCGCGGGACGCGCATTTGTGCGAACGCGGAAGGGCGCTTTCCCGGGCGCATTCAGTGCGGCTATCACGGCTGGACGTATGCGTTGGATGGAAAACTGGCGGGCGCGCCGCATATGAACCAGCAGTGGTTCCGGATGGAGGACTTTCCATTACATACGATTCGCGCAGAGATTTGGGAGGGCCACATCTTCATAAATCTTGACGCCGGAGCCTCAACGCTGAAAGAGCAGCTAGGCAATTTGTGGGACAAGTTTAAGGCTTGGGGCCAGCAAGAGCTGTGCATGGCGGCTCGCAGAAGTTATACGGTACAGGCCAATTGGAAGCTGTTGGTGGTGAACTATAATGAGTGCCTGCACTGTCCGATCATTCATCCATTGCTGAATCGGATCACGCACTATCTTTCCGGCGCGAACGATCCGCCAAGCGAAGCGTACGTCGGCGGATCCATGAATTTGAAGAACGGTGCAGAAACAATGAGTGTGAATGGGAAGCGTCCGCGTGGATGCCTGCCCGGCTTAGTGGGCCAGGCGCTGGACCACGTTCTCTACTACACGGTTTATCCCAACCTGTTTCTCAGCCTGCATCCGGACTATGTGATGACCCATACGCTGTGGCCCCGAGCGGTGAATCAGACCGAGGTGATTTGCGAGTGGCACTTCCACCCGAACGAGATGCAGTGCCCGGAATTCGATGCAAGCGATGCTGTGGAGTTTTGGGACACGACGAATCACGAAGACTGGCGCGTTTGCGAACTGGCACAGCTAGGGATTCAGTCGCGGGCTTACCAACCGGGGCCGTATTCGCCGCTCGAAGGGCTGCCGAAAGCGTTCGATCAGATGATTCTTGGCGTTGAGTCAAAAGAAGAAAAAAACTCTAAGCCAAGGATTGGTCTATCGGGCACTTCGGCTGAGGATTGAAATGGTAACCAGCATTAAAGAACGGATCAGTTTCGTAGACCAGGAGACTTTCGTTCGTTTTCAGCGTTTGCGGGAGGCGTGATTATTTCAACGCTCTCGATTGGGTACATGAGATTGTCTTCAGGTTGCAAGGTCTCTGGACAAGGGCAGCTTCCGGCGCACGGCCCAGCGATTTGGTTGGCTTTTTTGAGAGCGCAGCGTATGTATGCCCAACTTTTTGCTGGACCCTGAGTCGCTATCATTAATTATTGATCTTCGTGGTGTTGGCGATCAGAAAACGCCACGACGAGAAGGGCTGGGTACCGGCGTTGGCGCTCGGCGTGCTGTTAGTCGTCAGCCTGAACAACCTGCTGCTGACCTGATTCTTCGAGCTACAGGATTTTTTGGCCTAGTGCCGAGAGGACTAACTCAACGCCGAGGAGCGCGGTACGGTTGTGTTCGTCGAGGAT
>Ga0126381_100000510_pt1 | contig 42641 bp, 33 predicted proteins | sample PanSoiMetPlot_28_FD_96465 | JGI IMG/M metagenome (GOLD analysis project Ga0126381, IMG submission 96465) | Tropical forest soil microbial communities from Panama - MetaG Plot_28 | ecosystem: Environmental > Terrestrial > Soil > Tropical forest > Bulk soil | place: Panama | collected 2016-02-17 | reverse complement strand
TTGCAACCCTTAACGGACAGAAAAAACAACCGCCCCAGGAGGGGGAAATGACCGGCGGACTCTACTTATGACTGGAGGGAAATTGGGGGGCAGGCCACATGGCCTTGATCATCCATGGAGGCCTCCAGTGGTTGGGATTTCACCGGTGCTTCTGGATTATCGACAATCAGACTCCTTACGTGAATGGTGTCTGCGCGAATCACCGTTCGTTTTAAACCTAACGTTGGTGAGCGTGGCTCGCGACGGAGCGCCACGATGAATGCGATCACAGCGACGATCAGCGCCAAATGGATTTCTAGCATTGTGATTATCTCCATAAGTGTTCCATTTGGTTTTTGAGCGCAAAGTAGGCAGCAAAGGTCATTCCGGGAGCCGCACCGTACGGAGCAGAAGGTATTTTTTTAAATTGTCGCGCCCTTCGATCTGTTGCACGACTCGCACAATAGCTGGACGTTACGTTCGGTGTTACTGCCCCCTGCCACAACTGGAATTATGTGATCGAACTCAAGTCGCTCTCGCGCTCCACATTTTACGCATCGCCCGCCATCTCGCTGCCAAACGAAGAGTCGGACAGATTCGGGGATGGGCTCGCGTCCGACCCCCTGAAGACGCTCCATGTTTTCCAGCGCTTCGACCTCACGCTTGACCTTCTCGTAGCTGCGTTCCTGTCGGAGAATGAAGTGCTTGATCAGCGTGGTGTCGCGCGTCTTGTCTTGAAGGGTTTCGGGCTCGTCTGAGTAGAGACGTATCACTTTGTCCCGGTACAGCCAGATGCCGGGAAAGTGCGGTGGCTCCTGAGGCTCCCGCCGCTGAAGGTCTATAAAATCGACGGCTGCTTGACGATAGGTTGGATCAGCGTGAAGAGCTTCAGTGTAGCCAGCAGTGGCGCGTTTCCACTCGTCTTCGACTTGCTTCCATTCATCCGTAGCCATCCTATTGTCCGCCACAGCAGCGTCGAATTCCGACTTTGACAGCCTGCCATAGGGTTTCAGTCGAGGTTCCTCAGGCCTTTTCGGACGCGGCCCAAGAGTTGGCCAGTCGTCGGTATTCCCAAGTGCTTCGAGCCATATGGTCTTGGTCTTGTCGTCGAGCACGAAAGGAACTGAAAACTGAAGGCCCTTATCAGCCGAGAAGCGTAGGACGCCGATGATGCGTATCTTTGGTCGTGACACCTACCGACACCTCAAGGTATGCTGCTATCGATGGCAATCCGGTTTCTTCCGCTGCCGTTTCCCCATTGCTTTACCAAGAAAGGCGTGGCCCTCAGGCAACGGAGATCTGAAAACGATTCGCTTCTCCAATCGACCTTGTGGCGATACGCAAGGCATTTCTCCTTACTGGAAAATCCCGCTACGACCACCCATTCCCCATATGTCCTATGGCCCCCCTCGAAACCAGCGAGATACCAACTGGGCGAGCTGAACATGAAGATTTCGGGTTGGTTGGTCTGCTCACGCATGGTGTTATAGAACCAAAGCGCACCAATCACCGCACCCGCGACCGCACAGAAGGCCAAATACGACACCAAGCGGTTCACGCGCCTGCCCCGAGCCTTGTAGTTACCGGGGTGTTCCATCGGATGCCAAGGTTCCGTCTTCACAGCAAAACCAACCTTCGGAAAAGAACGCTATCGCTAGCTGGACGGCTTACCGGATCCCGCCGGACGGCAAAAACCCTCCATATTTAAAGGCTTTTTCCCGCCTATCGGGCCGAGATGCCGCTGAGCCACTATCAGCATCCGGAAAACAATCGTGTGGATCGGCTAGCGCAGCACTGCGGCGCCACCGTCGACCATGATGGTCTGGCCGGTCACGTAGTTGAAGTCGGAACTCACCAGGGCCAGCACCACCGGCGCGATATCATTCTCGGGGTCGCCATAGCGGCCCAAGGGCATGCGGGCCAACGAGGCCTTGAAAGTGTCGGGGTCTACTTTCATCCAGCTTTCGATCGCCGGGGTCATCGAGGCCGGACAAATCGCGTTGACGTTGATGTTGTACTTGCCCCACTCCTTCGCCGCTACGCGGGTTATTGCGCGGATCGCTTCTTTGGTCGCCGAGTAGGCACCCCAACGAGCCATTCCTTCGGTGCCAGCCGCCGACCCCACGTTTACGATCTTGCCGCCGTTAGCGCGCATGTAGGGAAAGCAGCCCTGCATGAAGTAGAAGGTACCCATGAAGCCCGATTGGAAACTCTGCTGTACTACTTCATCGGTCATGTCCTCCAGGTTGATTTCACCGATGATGCGCTGGGCGTCGTTGACCAGGATATCCAACCTACCGAACGCCTTTGCTGTGGCGGCAATAGCAGCATCGGCTTGTGCACGGATTCCAACGTCGCAGCGGATAGCGACGGCTCGCCCGCCGCGCACCTCAATCTCTTTCGCCGTGGACGCCGCAGTATCGGGATTAACATCGACGACGGCTACATGAGCGTTTTCCCGTGCCATTATAAGCGCGATTCCTCGTCCGATGCCCTGGCCCGCGCCCGTCACGATCGCAGCTTTTCCATCAAGTCTGCCCATAGTCAGCTTCCTCCGCATAAATGAGGGTGCCGCACGAGCGAGGCACCACGATGTATCATGTTCGAACCGAAGTTGGTCCCGCCGCAATCAAAGTGGACCCTATTCAAAAGCATTTCAATCCCGTGGACAGCCAGCCACCATCATGAAAAGCCGCTCTCTCCATCGGGCGTCTGAACGGTTTGGGTGAGGAAACGCCTGTGTCACTCATGCAACATACAATCAATGATGTTTTCGCCGGCAGTTGCACTAGCGTAGTCGCCCGGAAACATTGCGCCTCTGGTTGCATTCGCGAGGTACCTGGTTAACGCTGGGGAAGGCGATCGCATGTTTCTCGACAGCGCAGAACTTTACGACACCATTTACCACTTCAAAGATTACGCTCGCGAATGTAAGCGGCTGACCAACATAATTGAGGAGGTCATGCCCGGAGCGCGCACGATTCTGGATGTCGCGTGCGGAACCGGCGAGCACGCGAAATTTCTGAAAGAGAACTATGCCGTCGATGGCATCGACCTGAACGAATGCTATCTCCGAGCGGCGCGAATCAAGAACCCGGCAGGAAATTACAATCGCGCCGACATGACGGACTTCGCCCTGGGTCTCAGCTACGACGTCGTGACTTGTCTGTTCAGCGCGATCGGGATTGTCGGGACCTACGAGCGGCTGGAGCGCGCGATCGCCTGCATGGCGCGCCACGTGAGATCAGGAGGTGTGCTGATCGTCGAGCCATGGTTCACGCCCGACCAATGGCATCCCGGCCGGACGTTCGTCCTCGTTGGTGAGGTCGAATCCGACAAGGTGTACCGTGTAGGCAGCAGTAGCAAGCAACGCCAGCACTCGGTTCTCCGCTATCATTATCTGAGATGCAGACCGGACGGCGTCGAGCACCATTGGGAGCGCATTGAGCTTGGTCTGTTCACCCGCGATGAGATGACGTGGGCGCTTGAGTTTGCCGGGATGCAAGTGCAGTACGACCCCCAAGGCCTGATGGGCCGCGGCATTTACGTCGCCAGGCATGCTCCGGCAATTTTCCCGAATGTTCATCTCTGACTTGGTGTTTCCCGCTCCACCCGTCGGTTCCTCCCGTCGCGGCTCAGCGCGGCCACCATCGTAGGTGGAGCATGACGGGTACTAACCGCGAAAATGCTGTGCTCGAGCAAGTTGCCAAAATTCTCAACTTCTCTTCGGATGCCCTGGCACAGGTCGCACTCCCGGCAAGTTGCTGTGCCATCGACGCACGTCTGTCCAGGACAGCTGAGTGGAAGTAAGGTCCGCCGGGAGCAGGTGCCGCGGTGGGAGGCATCCTTGGCGCCCCCTTTGTACGCCCTTAGGTCTTGAACCGCATTGATTTCTGAGCCGATAATCACGCCGGATCTGGACGGTTCAGTGTGGGAGAGCAATATCGCCTCATTGATGCAGCATGTGCGAGCACTATCGTATCGGGCGTTTCGGAGTGAACAGGGAAATGGCTGGCCATAGACTTCTCGAACCGTCGGCACTCAGCAAAATGGAACTGCCGCTCGAGCCCCGCCGGGAGCCAGGTAATCGGAATGTCAGCGTGGAGCCGCGGCGGATCGGAGCGGTGGAAAACGGCCGACCTCTTACGGCATTTGCAACCGCTCCTTGCCTTAGCAGCGCGCGATCGCAATGGGAAGGCATACTGTGCGAACAGCATCGGCTGTCACATTATTCCAATGAGGGTAAGACGTACCTAAATCACCACCTGTGCATTCACATGGGCGGAACGACTCCCGCGTATTGGTATAAGAACGGCCGTAAACACAAGACCTTTTTGAGGCCCGGTGGTACCCATCTCGCTTCGGCCGGGAGACCTACCGCCCCCGGCGGATGCGAGCAGAGCTTCGAGTTACTCGCGATAGAACTGAGTCCTGCCATCTTCACACGCGTGTTGCAGGAAGATGCACCACCCGTGGTGGAGCTCCGCGATCAGGCATGTGTGCGGGATGTGCAGATTTTCAGCCTCGGCCTGGCGCTCCAGATGGAAATATCGGCGGGCTGCCCCTCCGGGCGTCTTTACGCCGAACTGCTGGGAGCTTCACTCACGGCCTATTTGGCCCGGCACTATTGCACGTGGCCGGCAAAAGTCAGAGAGGTCGGGGCAAGCATGCCGGGGAGGCGGCTGCGCCAGACCATTGAATATATTGAAGCGAAGCTGACTGAGGATTTGCGGCTGGAGGAATTGGCTGACAACGTGCAGATGAGTCCTTATACCTTCGGCCGGCTTTTCAGGCAGACCATTGGCTTGACTCCACATCAGTATCTTCTCCGTGCGCGGGTCAGGGAGGCGAAGCGGCTGCTTCGCGAAGGCAAGTCCCCAATTGCAGACATAAGCCTGCAATTGGGCTTCAGCGACCAGAGCCACTTCACGCGAGTCTTTCACAAGATAACCGGAGTCACACCGAAAAAATTTGTTCTTAATTGTTGAATCGCTCAGCGCCAGGGAGTTGTCAGGTCGCCGGTAGGCATCGGCCTTGATCAGCATCTTGAGTTAAGGCCAGTGCGGCGATTGCGCCCGTCGGTCTATGGGCGGGCATTCAGGTTGTAGCAGTCAAAACGGAAATTCCGCTGAAACGTTGTCTTAGCTGAACGGGGAAAAATCAACGTGGGGCATCTGATTAGTCTGGAGGGACGCCGCGCTTTGGTTACAGGCGGAGGCCGCGGCATCGGCAGATCCATTGCCCTCGCCCTGGCAAACGCCGGCGCCGACGTGGCGGTAGCGGCCCGTTCAAAAGCTGAACTCGAGACAGTTGCGAACGAAATCAATGCCTTGAGCCGGCGCGGCTTATGGCTTGTGCTCGATTTGATGAGCAGGGAAGCGATTGGTCCTGGTGTCAAGCGCGCAGCCGATGAGCTTGGTGGCCTTGACATCCTGGTCAACAACGCCGGTGGAACCATCCATGACGGCGCACTGCTCAATCCGCTCGATCATGATCCGCGTGCGTTCGAAGACAATATTTTTCTCAACCTGATCCAGGCCTTCTATGCGACCAAGGCCGCGCTGCCAAACATGATAAGACAAAAATGGGGGCGCATCATTAATATCGGCTCCTGCGGCGGCGATCATCATGGAATGGGACCGGTATCTTACGCGACGGCCAAGCATGGGCTGGTTGGATTTACGCGCTCGATGGCCTATGCGGTCGCACCGCATGGAATCAACATCAATGTAATTTCCGCGGGCCTGACAGAGAGCCGGGCTTTGGACTGGGAGCAGATGGCGCGTTGGTACAAGCTTGAAAGTGTTGAAGAAGTGCGCAAAAAGGTCGTGGAAAAAACCGCCTTGAAGAGGGTTCTTCACCCCGACGAATATGGTCCGGTCGCTGTGTTACTGGCCTCCGATCAGAGTGCAGCGATTACGGGCCAGGTCATCGGTGTCGACGCCGGATACCTGGTCTAAGCGCAGCGGCACAGCCTGGCTGATGATTAAAAGCCGCCGAGCGAGGCGTCTGCCTCCGGGGCTCCGCTAGATCCGTTTCACAACCTCTTCTCCGAACCAATGCACGGCCTCCAGATACCCTGCGCGGTTGGGATGAGGCAGATCGGCGGTTATCCAGTTCACGCCCATCTGCGCAAGCCGTCCCACGGCCTCGATGTAACGCTCGGCTTCAGGCCGATCCATGGTTTTGATTGGAACGCGTGGACCGATGCAGACGTCGAACGGGCCCGATTTTCCCATTTTTGTTCGAAGACTGGTCAGAGCGCGGATCTTTTCGGCCAGTTGTTCGATCGATTGTATGGCCAACGCGCGGTTATTGGGGCTGAGCGTCGGCGCGGTGAAGAACGGTGACCAGCCGTCGCCCCACTTGGCGGCACGCTGAACCGCCCTGTCGCTCCCTCCCCCGATCCACAAAGTAGGGCGCGGCCTCGGCACGGGCCGAGGCTCATTGCCTGCAGCTTTGAAGTAGCGGCCCTGTTTGATAACGGGACCACCACTCCAGGCAAGCCTGATGGTCTCGAGCGCCTCGTCCGTCATGACGTCGCGCTTGGCGTAATCGACGCCGAGGGCCTCGAACTCGCCCTGCTGGTAGCCGGCCCCGACGCCGAGAATGAGTCGGCCGCCTGAAAAGACCTGCAAAATTGCCGCGGCCTTCGCTGTGATGAATGGATTCCGATAGGGCAGGACCACCACGTTGGTATGAAGGCGCAGACTGGTGGTCGCCGCCGCCACAAACGAGAGGCTGGTGAAAGGATCCGTCGCGTCGTGGCCATGCACGTGCAGCCATGCGGCGACGGGTGCCGGATGGTCGGTAACGTAGCAGGCTGCGGCGCCAGCAGATTCCAGTGCCCGCCCCATCTGGGCTGCAGCCTCCTGGCTTTGGAACTCGCCAGCGGGCTCGATAACTCCCAGCGGGATGGCGAGCGAGAAATTTATCACGCTCATATTGCTGCTCCGCCGATGGACGCCTCGGCGTCGTTAGTCCATCCTCCGAGTTGAGCTCAGCCGATCATGACCGAGCGCCATCTCCTCACCAAGATTGAGCGCCGCTCGAGGTTGCTAGGCGGCCAGCGCTCCGTGAGGATCCAGCACGAATTTTTTGGCCGCACCATGGTCGAAGTCGCGGTAGCCTTGAGGCGCATTCTCCAGAGCGATCACGGTAGCGTTAACTGCCTTGGCGATATGCACCTTGTCATGCAGGATGCACATCATCAGTTGGCGGTTGTAACGCATCACGGGGCACTGACCCGTGGTGAATCGATGACTTTTTGCCCAGCCCAAGCCAATGCGGATACCGAGCATGCCAATCTTCGCATTTTCGTCAACCCCGCCCGGGTCACCGGTGACGTAGAGTCCGGGTATTCCCAAGGCGCCGCCCGCACGAGTGACATCCATTATTGAATTAAGCACGGTTGCGGGACGCTCTTTGCTTGAATCCCCGCCATGGCCGCGCGCTTCAAAGCCGACGCAATCGACCGCACAGTCGACCTCGGGCGCTTTGAGTATCTGTGCGATTTGCTCGGCCACCGTTGCTTCCTTGCGCAGATCCACCGTTTCGCATCCGAAGCTGCGGGCCTGAGCCAAACGCTCCGGAATCACGTCCCCGACGATTACGACAGCCGCGCCGAGCAGATGACATGCTGCGGCGCAGGCAAGTCCTACGGGTCCTGCTCCGGCAACGTAAACGGTGCTTCCCGGTCCGACCCCGGCGCTGACGGCTCCATGATAGCCGGTGGGAAAAATGTCAGAGAGCAGGGTCAGATCCGCGATCTTCTCCATCGCCTGCCGCGGGTCGGGGAACTTCAGCAGATTGAAATCCGCATACGGCACCATTACGTACTGCGCCTGTCCCCCAACCCATCCGCCCATATCGACGTATCCATATGCCGCCCCGGGCCGGGATTCATTGGTATTGAGACAAATACCGGTCTGGCCGCTTTTGCAGTTTTGGCATCGTCCGCAGGCGATGTTGAAGGGCACGGACACGATGTCCCCCACCTTGATGAACTCCACGTCGCGACCGGTCTCGATTACCTCGCCGGTTATCTCGTGACCGAGCACCAGGCCGGCCGGCGCGGTGGTACGTCCGCGCACCATATGCTGATCGCTGCCGCAGATGTTGGTTGAGAGCACTTTCAGAATGACGCCATGGTGGCACTGGCGGCCACCCAACGCGAGCTTGGGAAAGTCGATGTTACGCACTTCAACCAATCCCGGCTTGATATAAACGACGCCTCGATTTGCCTGCATGATTGACCTCCGATTCCGTTGGCGGGCTCGCGCGTATCTTTGCATCGCACGCAAACCCGTTGCTGCCAACCGCCGCCGATTTCCCGTTGAGGAGCAGCTCGGACGGCTCAGTTTGTACCGCACTTTCCTAAAGCTGTTACATGAGCTTCGTCTTGAAGAGAAGCGGCATCTGAGGTGGACCCCAAAATTGAGAAACTCGTTAGGGTACATCCTACCCCCTGGAATGCCCGCCGGAAGCGAGCCAGGAGGCAGAAGATGTCAGCTAATCGACGCAAACACGATCAACAAGCTCGACGAAACGTAGAATCTCTAAAGGCATGACTCGTTGGCGGATGGCGCAGTCTGCTGCAGCCAAGAGAGTGAGGAAACTCCGCATCAACGAGGGTGGATAGGTCTCGCTCTCCCATCCAGTCGCTCGAGTTCCTGTTCTGGGGTGGTTACCTCGTGGTCTTCCCGGTGGTGATAATCTATAGTGGCGCCGTTTTCTGGATCTTTCGCGGCAAGCTGGGAAGGTCGCACATGGGATAGGGTTGATGGCCGCATTGAATATTACCTCGCCCGCCCTGCTGGCTTGGTCTTTCGCTCACGCATTGCGGGAGAGGATGCCAAGCCCTCCGCAAGACGATCCGGTGGAAGGCGGGTGAGGGTAATAGGGGAGGTGAACCAGTGAGTGCTTTCACGCGCACTGAAACACAAACCGGTGCTTCGGCCCCTGAAGTGCCTTCGCATCCCAACATGGTGCGGCTCCTCGGCGGCACGTTTCGCATGGGATCGGACCGCCATTACCCGGAAGAAGCGCCGGTGCATCGCGTCACGGTCAGCCCGTTCTGGATCGATCGCACGCCGGTCACGAACCGCCAGTTCCGCCAATTTGTCGAGGCCACGAGCTATGTCACGGTCGCCGAGATCGCGCCCGACCCGAAGGATTATCCGGGCGCGTTGCCCCACATGCTGAAGCCGGGCTCGCTCGTATTTACTCCTCCCAGGCACCCGGTCGACCTCAGAGACTGGTCGCAATGGTGGAGGTTCGAATTCGGCGCGAACTGGCGCCGCCCGAACGGGCGCGGCCGCTCAAATCAGGGCCTCGAGGATCACCCGGTCGTGCATGTCGCTTACAAGGACGCCGCGGCCTATGCCGCCTGGGCCGGGAAGGAATTGCCTACGGAGGCCGAATGGGAATACGCGGCTCGAGGTGGCTTGGACGGCGCTGAATTTGCTTGGGGCGATGAGCTGATGCCGGCTGGTCAACACATGGCAAATACGTGGCAGGGCGCCTTTCCACACGAGAACCTCGCCACAGATGGCTACAGGCGAACCTCGCCGGTGGGCGCGTTTCCGCCCAACGGCTACGGCCTGATCGACATGATCGGCAACGTCTGGGAATGGACCGCGGATTGGTACTCTGCCAGGCATACCACGGAGGCTCAGAAGGCGTGCTGTATTCCAGACAATCCTCGCGGCGGGCCCGAAACCGGCAGCTACGACGATTGCAATCCCACCGTGCGCATTCCGCGCAAGGTGGTCAAAGGCGGTTCCTTTCTTTGTGCGCTGAACTACTGCCGGCGCTATCGCCCGGCAGCCCGCCATGCGCAGCCAATTGACACCGGCATGAGCCATGTCGGCTTCCGCTGCGTCGTACGAACTTGAGGCCAGAAAAACGAAGAATGTGCCTAACGATGGGCCGCAGAAACTTGGCTCCTGGCGCAAACTGCTTCCATCCCAGTGCTGATCGTCGCTGACGTGGTATGCATGGTCTCAAGGGCGTCCGGACCGGCAACTCGCCCTATTTTTGGACCATGGTTGCCAGCCCGCGCGAGCGCACACATGGCGGCTGAACGAAGAGTTGAACGCGACCGCCGGGAGCATCCTTCTCCGGCTCGTAATGAACGCGATCTACAAGCGATTGTGCTAACGCGGTTCTTTCCGAGGCGTTATCGTCACACTGCCATTTGCCTTTGTCCCCTACATGATGATGCGTGGGCCGGTCGCGCGCATCGCATGCCGCTGGGGCGTCGCAACGCCGTATCAAACTCGTAAGAGCATGATTAGACTCGGCAAGAAGCGCTGGGCGTGTCAGATTCGCGCACCACCACAGGTTCGAGGCAGGGGCTACGGCAGACGGTCATTTCGGCTGGATCTGCACGCGCCTGAGCATCGAACACACGATGATGCCGTGGCAGCGCACATCCGTGACAGTTGATCGGCTTCGGGTTCGCGATCGTTGAGTACTTCACACTTGCAACAGGTCCCCCGGCCGGCCCGCCTGTTTCCAGTCCCGCCGGAGTGTTTGGGGGTCGGGCTGATCTTATGCGGCGTCTTGACTGTCGTCATTTCGCTTTGGCAATATCAGTCGAACATTCGCTATCTGTGAGGTAAATCCCTCGCGTCAATCGCTGGTATGACAAAGGAGGGTTGCAATCGCCCGCTTTCGCGATTGCCGTTCTCCTTGATCGCCGTCGGTCTGTTCGCCTTGTTCGCTGTGCCGTTTCCGCCTCACCTAACGACCTATGGCGAGGCGAGTAGTCGAACCCAACGAGCAGCTCCGACCCCCGAGCAGTGAAAGGGAGATCGAGATGGCCAGATCTAACGCCACCAACAAGCCGAACATCGTCGTGATTTGGGGCGATGATATCGGCATTGCCAACCTGAGTTGCTACACGCACGGGTTGATGGGCTACAAGACACCTAATATCGACCGTATCGCCCAGGAAGGTATGCGGTTCACCGACTGTTACGGCGAGCAGAGCTGTACGGCTGGGCGCGCGTCATTCATCACCGGTCAGCACGGATTGCGCACCGGGTTGACCAAGGTCGGCTTGCCGGCCGCCACCGTTGGTCTCCAGAAGGAAGACCCGACCATCGCCGAGCTGCTCAAACCATTGGGATATGCGACCGCGCAATTTGGCAAGAACCACCTCGGCGACCGTAACGAATACCTGCCGACCGTGCACGGATTCGACGAGTTCTACGGCAATCTGTACCATCTCAACGCGGAGGAAGAGCCGGAACTGCCCGATTACCCTAAAGGGCAGGATTTTCAGCACTTTCGCGAGAGGTTCGGCCCGCGAGGCGTTTTGGAATGCACGGCCACTGATACCGACGACCAGACGGTTGATCCGCGCTTCGGCAAGATCGGCAAGCAGACTGTGCACGACACCGGCCCGCTAACCAAAAAGCGCATGGAAACGATCGACGACGACATCGCCGATCGTGCTGCCGGCTATATCAAACGGCAAGGCCAGGCGGGCAAACCGTTCTTCCTCTGGGTGAATTTCACTCACATGCATCTGCGCACGCACATCAAGCCAGAAAGCAGGGGCCAGGCCGGGCGCTGGCAGAGCGAATACCATGACGTCATGATCGATCATGACAAAAACGTCGGCACCGTGCTGAAGGCGCTCGACGATGCCGGCATTGCCGACAATACCTTTGTCATGTACAGCACCGACAACGGTCCGCACATGAATACATGGCCCGACGGGGCGATGACCCCTTTCAGAAGTGAGAAGAACACCGACTGGGAGGGTGCCTATCGGGTACCGTGTTTGATCCGCTGGCCGGGCAAGATCAAGCCGGGTGTGGTTTCGAACGAGATTGTGGCCCATCACGATTGGCTGCCCACATTCGTGGCCATGGCCGGTGACCCGGAGGTTACCGAAAAGCTCGCAAAGGGTCACACGATCGGGGACACGTCCTATAAGGTTCACCTTGACGGCTACAATCTGGTGCCGTACTTGACCGGCCAAGCGGAGAAGAGCCCGCGAGTCTCATTCATTTACTGCAACGACGACCAGCAGGTCGTGGCACTACGCTACGACAATTGGAAGATAGTGTTCGAGGAGCAGCGGGCACAAGGCACCTTGCGCATCTGGGCCGAACCGTTCACGAGCCTGCGGGTGCCAAAGATGTTCAATCTCCGGACGGACCCCTTCGAGCGAGCCGACATCACCTCGAACACCTACTACGATTGGCTGATCGACCACGTCTATTTGCTGGTGCCGGCGCAGGCCTACATCGGCGAATTCCTGCAGACATTCAGGGAGTATCCGCAGCGCCAGAAGGCTGCCAGCTTCAACCTCGACGAGGTGCTCCGCAAGCTGCAGGAACAGCACCAGTAACCCGGACCGGATCGCCAGGGGTCGGCGCTTTTCCGGTGGGCGCCCAGTGTTCGGGCTCTGAATGGCAGCCGACGGAGGAATAGTTGCGCCCCGTTACGAGGGATGCCGTCTCGTCAATGCGATGGCCTTCATCGCTGACGCTTGGCTGGCTTCGAGACCGGGACCCCGAACCGCACAAAGCTAATTCCTCCGAACTGCGCTAAGGAGTACGAACCGACGCATATGGTTCAGGAAGAGAGGAGAACACCAGCGTCCACCGATCCAGCCGACGCGGTGTGCGCTTTCTACGATAGTCACCCATACCCGACGCCGATCGAAAATCTCGATCGGCACCGAGAGCTCTATCGCAACCCGGATCGACGACGGGCGGTGTCTCTTCTGCTGTGGCCCACCGAGAAACAGCGGGCGAATAGAGAGATCCTAGTCGCCGGCTGTGGAACGTCGCAGGCTGCTATTCATGCGTTGCGCGAACCAGACGCTCGCGTAACCGCAATCGACTTCAGCGAAACCAGCTTGTGCTACACTCGCAATCTTCAGCAAAAATATGACTTGCGAAATCTCGACCTCCACTGCCTCGCTATCGAGCGCATCGGTGAGCTCGGCCGGAGGTTCGACCAGATCGTTTGTACCGGCGTGCTCCATCATCTACGCGACCCGGATATCGGCCTTCGGTCGCTGCGCAGCGTCCTTGCACCCAACGGCGCTATGCACCTGATGGTGTATGCGGCATACGGACGTGCCGGCATCTACATGATCCAGGAATACTGCCGCATGCTCGGCGTCGGCGCCACGGAGGCGGAGCTGCGGGACCTCAGCACGATGCTCGATGTGCTGTCTGCCGACCATCCGGTCGCCGGCGTAATGAGGCGGGCGAAGGATTTCAGAAATCCAGATGCCCTCGCCGACGCACTGCTGCATCCGCAGGATCGTGCCTATACCGTGCCGCAGCTCTATGCCTGGCTCGAGCGGTGCGGCCTATCGTTCGGGCGCTGGTTCGAGCAAGCGCCCTATCTCCCGCAGTGCGGCGCAGTGGCCATGACACCACACGCCGCACGTCTCGCCTCGCTTCCGCCTTCATTGAAGCACGCCGCCGTCGAGCTGTTGCGCGGGACCATGACTAGCCACTCCTTCATCGCCTATCGCGACGATTACCTCGGCGAGGGTCAGCCGATCACGTTCGAGGGTGACGCGTGGCGGGGCTACGTTCCTGTGCGGCTGCCGTGGACCCTTTGCGTTCGGGATCGGGTGCCCACCGGTTCAGTAGCGGTCCTAATCAATCGGGCTCATACCTATCCTGACCTCGCTCTCCCTATAGACCAGGCTCAAGAGCGGATTTTCGCCGCAATCGACGGCAACCGATCCATCACTGAGATCCTACGGGGCGCCGCAGGCGCGGGTCGCGATGAGCAGACGCGCAGGTTTATCGAGCAGTTCTGGGAGTACGATCAGATTGTGTTCGACGCGACCAGCTCACACTAACCTTTTTGTTCAAGACTAGACAGTGGCCCACCTGTGACCCCCACGAGTAACTCTGTGGGCCTACCCCGTTTCGATAGACGGTGTTGGGCTTAGTGATTGGTTCGATGCTTCCACGATGCAGTTCCCTTCGATGACGCACTCTTCTATTTTTCCCGCCGCCAGCGATGGCGGCGCGGAAGAGTTCGGTTGCCACCGCGAGCGCGTCGATGAGTATGGTGAGCAAGAACGCGATCGCGCCAACCAGGAAGGCGATCTCCTGAAAGTGCGTTTTCACAATACGGCAAGGCTATATAGCCCGGTTACTGATGCGTCGATGTGACGTGTACCACTTGCGACAAGTCGCGTGGAGTCACAAGTTAGCCAAAAAAATTGAATCCTTGAACGGTACGTCCTAAATTCGGGGCACGGTGTCCTAATTTGATCTCCACGGATCGTGGGTCGGCGAGATAATGTCTAGGCCGCAATCTCGGTCTATCTTGCCGTTCACAAATCGGAAGAAGGATGCTGATCCAGAAGTCATTTTCTCTCCCGGCTTTTGGAAACCCCGGTTTCGGCTCTCCACGATAGACTCCCGTCAAAGTCCATCGAACGGCGACCGTGTCGTCTTCGGCGATGATGTCTTCTATCTTCAGCTTCGCGCCCATTTCGTGCATAAGACCGAACATCATGCGCGCACCTTCAAGGCCATCGGGAAAGACCCAGTCAGGAGACGGCGTAATGAGTCGGACGTTGGGCGAAAACACCTCGTCCACGAACGCGAGATTTCCCCGGTGAAACTCTTCGACTAGTCTCAGAACGAGGGCTTTGTTTTCTTGTGCAGACATAAGAGCCTCCCTAGTTAGCCTTTGTCTCGCACTCGCGCGGCGGCGTGGTGGGCTTCATGCGCCTTTGTACCGCGATGCCCACAAGAGCGAAAGGCTGAACCTTTGGAGAGATCCGACTTTCCCTGAATCTGGCTCGACACGGGGCTGTAGTCCCGTGCTCCTAATTTCCCGCCCTTAGTGTCCTAATTCTGACAGTACCCCTTGAACAAAAGCATCGGCCCCATTTCTTCAAAAATCGCCGGTTTCCTTCAAGACTTCGAGGAGCAGCCGCCGTATTTCGCTGAATACGCGGTAGAGCGATGGCCGTGAACACGCAGGCAAGGAAGTACCCCGCATCTGCGGATAAGCGAGGACGAGCTATGGCATACAAGGGACTCAAGGTGATGGACTCCGACATGCACGTGATGGAGCCCGGAGATCTCTGGAAGCGCTACATCGAGCCTGAATATCGAAGTGTGGCGCCCGCGGGGCCGGCAAAAATCGCTCATCCACGGCTTCATGGGGTCGAAATGCCCGGAAAACAGCTGCAGAGCCCCCTGGTTGGTCTGAAATGGTTTGGCCCCCTGATGCAGCACATGGAGTCGCAGATGCCCGATTACGCGTACGCCGTCGAGCGGAATTGGGATGGGATTTCCCAACTACACGCAATGGACGCAGAGGGTCTCGACATTGCCTTCCAATTCCCGACCAAAGGGCTGGCCGTGCTCGGACTCGATAGTGCTGAGGCTGCGGGAGAACGCGGTCTGGACCCTGCCTTCGCAACCGCGATAGCACGGGCCTACAACAACTGGATGCATGACTTCTGTTCGCCCGATCCAAAACGCCTGATTGGCATTGCCATGGTTGCTCCCCATGACGTAAACGCCGCGATTGCCGAAACCCGGCGTTGCGTCAAAGAACTCGGCTTCAAAGGTATTTTCTTGCTTCCTGGTCTGATCAAGGGCCGCCCATGGCATCATCCCGATTACGATCCATTGTGGGCCGAATGTGAGCGCCTCGACATCGCCGTCGGCTTTCATGGCGGGGTGCCCGATCAATTAACCGATTTTGGCTTGGGACTGACTGAGTCGTTGATGATGCGGCACACGTTTTCACACTGCCTTGGTCCAATGTCGGCGGGAGTAGCCTTGTGTTCCGGCGGCGTTTTCGATCGGTTTCCGAAATTGCGGGTGGGCCTCCTTGAAGCAAATTGCAGTTGGGCTCCATGGCTGTTTGGGCGGCTCGATGATCACTACAAGGACTACACTGGAAGGTTCGAGATAAAGCTGTCGAAGAAGCCGTCGGAGTTCTTCAAGAGCAATTGCTTTGTTGCGGTAGAACCCGAAGAGCATGCAGTTAAGAATTTTGTGGAATGGTTTGGCGACGATAATGTTGTGTTTTCCACCGACTACCCGCATCCGGACAGCAGGTTTCCACACTCGGTCGAACTGTTCATGAAGTTGCCGTTGACCGATACTGCCAAACGGAAATTTCTGTGGGACAACTGCGCGCGCCTGTACGGAATTTAACCGAGGAGAAAATCGATGGACCGGCTCAAGGGCAAGGTGGCGCTGATTTCAGGCGGCGCGCGCGGTCAGGGCGCCGCCGAGGCGCGTTTGTTTGTTGGCGAAGGCGCCAGGGTGGTAGTGGGCGACGTTCTCGACAATCAGGCCGGAGCGCTGGCTGATGAGATCAACAAAAAGGCGAACGCGCGCGTTATCCAGGCCGTGCACCTGGATGTCGCGCGCGCGGCCGACTGGCGCGCCGCGGTGGAAACCTGCGAGCGCGAATTCGGAGGTCTCGACATTCTGGTCAACAACGCCGGCATCGCGCGGACGGGCGGAGTCCACGATACCACCGAGGAGGGCTGGGATGAGGTCATCAACGTAAACCAGAAGGGCGTTTGGCTCGGAATGAAGGCATCGGTGCCCGCGATGCGCCGTCGCGGCGGAGGGTCGATCATCAATATTTCCTCGATTTATGGCCTGATCGGCTCGCCCGATATGGCTGCATATCACGGCAGCAAAGGTGCCGTCCGGCTGCTGACCAAATCTGCCGCAGCGCAATACGCGCAGGAGAAAATCAGGGTCAACTCAATCCATCCCGGAGTGATCCTGACACCGATGAGCCAGTCGGGTCCCGAAGGGAACCTCCAGCCAGTCATCGACAGGACTCCGATGAAGCGCGCCGCTCAGCCCGAGGAAGTGGGATGGGCGGTTCTGTTCTTGGCCTCCGACGAAGCCTCATTCATAACCGGAGCCGAAATTCCGGTAGATGGCGGCTACACCGCGGTGTAGCCGAGCAGAGCGCAATTCTAAGGCTTCCTTCTTCTCCTCACCGTTACGGCAACTCTCTATTCGTGCGCCCTCCAAGACCGTTCGTTGGCCGTGAGGAGAAACCGCATTTCTTGAAGAAAAGCACAGCTGCCGGCAACCCCCATTTGTTCAAAAAACGCCGGTTTCCTTCAAGACGCCGGCGGCCAGCCGCCGTATTTCCTACACTGAATATCGGGTATCGCGGTGACCTGCGAACAGACAAGACCGCGGAAGAAACTTGCGTCCGCCGATAACGAGGGATGAGCTATGGCATACAAGGGACTCAAAGTAATGGATTCCGACATGCATGTGAATGAGCCAAAAGACCTGTGGACGCGTTACATCGAGCCCGAGTATCGCGACATGGCGCCCGCAAGCAGGACGAAATCCAACCACCCTCGAGTCGGAGGGATTGAAATGCCCGGGAAGCAAATGATGAAACCGGTTGGCCTGAAATGGTTTCCCGGACTGATTAAGCACATGGAAGCACAGATGCCCAACTACCAATTCGCGGTGGAGCGACGCTGGGACGGAATCTCGCAACTGCACGCGATGGACAAGGAAGGCATCGATGTCGGCTTTATGTATCCGACCCTGGGGCTTGCCGTCCTCGGGCTGGATAGCGCCGAGCTTGTCGGAGAACGCGGTCTGGAGCCCGCCTTCGCCAGTGCGATTGCCCGGGCCTACAACAACTGGATGTATGATTTCTGCGAGCCCGACCGCAAGCGCCTGATCGGCATAGCGATGGTTCCTCCACACGACGTGAGCGCGGCGGTTGCCGAAACGCGGCGGTGTGTTAAAGAGCTCGGTTTCAAGGGCATCTTCCTGCTGCCGGGCCTTATCAAAGAACGCCCCTGGCATCATCCCGACTATGACCCCTTGTGGGCGGAATGTGAGCGGCTCGACGTACCCGTCGGATTTCATGGCGGAGTGCCCGATCAACTAACGGATTTTGGGCTGGGGCTGAATGAGTCTCTGATGATGAGGCACACCTTTTCGCATTGTCTTGGACCCATGTCCGCGGGAGTAAGCTTGTGTTCCGGCGGTGTATTCGACCGCTTTCCGAAACTCCGGGCGGGACTTCTGGAAGCAAATTGCAGTTGGGCTCCATGGTTGTTCGGGCGGCTGGATGATCACTACGAGGACTACATTGGAAAGTATGAAATAAAACTGTCGAAGAAGCCGTCGGAGTTTTTCAAGAGCAACTGCTATGTTTCGGTTGAGCCTGAGGAGCACCCCGTTCGGAACTACGTGGAATGGTTTGGGGAGGATAATGTAGTTTTCTCGACCGACTACCCGCATCCGGACAGCAGGTTTCCACACTCGGTCGAATTATTCATGAAACTGCCTTTGACCGATGCTGCCAAACAGAAATTCCTTTGGGATAACTGCGCGCGCCTGTATGGGATCTAAATCATTAAGCTGAACTACTGTAGCAATAATGGTGGTTAGTATGCGTAGACCGCCGTTGGGTGATGCATCATGTCTTATCAAAGCTTTCCGGTGATGGACTCGGATATGCATCTCATGGAGCCATTTGATTTATGGGACCGCTATATCGATTCCCGGTTTAAGCAGAAAGCGCCCCAAGGTCATCCCGGAGACCATCCCAGACTCGGTTACGTATCGCTCCCGGGCAAGGAAAATTTCCGCCCCGAGGCGATCAACTGGTTTGAACCTCTTAAAGCCCACATGCAGCCCTACACGACTGCATATACGTTCGCGGTCGAGCGTAATTGGGATTCTATCTCGCAGTTGCAGGCGATGGACAAAGAAGGGGTGGACATCTCGGTCAATTATCCAACCCGCGCACTGACCGTGTTGGGCACCGACACTACCGAACAAATCGGGGAAAGAGGTCTGGAACCGGACTTCGCGGCCGCTATTGCGCGAGCCTATAATGATTGGCTTTTCGACTTTTGCGGAGCCGATCGCAAGCGCCTTCTCGCGGCCGCGCTCATAGCACCGCATGATCCGGAACTCGCGGCGGTGGAAGCCCGCAGGTGTGTGGAGGAACTTGGTTTCAAGGCGATTTTTCTTGCCCCTGGAATCGTCAACCGGAGACCTTGGTACCATCCGGCCTATGATGCCATCTGGGCGGAATGCGAAAAGCTCGATGTGCCGGTTGTGTTTCACGGAACCGGGCCTGACAGTCTTACCGATTTCAGTCTGGGATTGATGCAGTACCTGATGATGCAACATCAGTTTCTGCATGTGCTTGGACCAATGATGGCGGCAGTCTGCTTTTGTGCCGGCGGGGTTTTTGAGCGCTTTCCGAAACTGCGCCTGGGATTATTGGAGGCCAACTGCAGTTGGGCCCCATGGTTTTTCGGACGCCTGGACGATCATTACACGGATTACATCGGCAAGTTCGAGGTAAAGCTGTCCAAAAAACCCTCGGATTATTTTCTGACGAATTGCTACGTTTCGGTGGAAGCGGAAGAGCGCACTATTAGCCAATACGTCGAATGGTTTGGCGACGGTAATGTGGTGTTTTCCACCGATTATCCTCACCCGGACAGCAGGTTCCCCCGTTCGGTCGAAACCTTCTTTAAGTTGCCGCTGAACGAAGCCGCACAACGGAAGGTTCTGTGGGAGAACTGCACTCGGCTGTACGGTCTCTGAACGGGTACGCAATCATCGCCGCAACCATCGAGAAGTACGGATAAGCGTTATGCCGGAAGAAATGCAGGATTGGAAACAGCACACGGTGCCGGTCGATGGAACCAGCCTCCTGGTCATCAGAGGCGGGAAGGGCCGGCCGCTGCTGGTTTTACATGATGAATTGGGCCATCCGGGCTGGCTCAATTGGCATCGAGATCTGGCCCGCGATCGCGAGTTGATTGTTCCATTGCATCCCGGATTCGGCCTCACGGCGCGGGCGGAATGGATTTGGAACATCCGGGACTTGGCCGGTTTCTACGCTCGGTTGCTTGGGGAGCAGAAGCTCGTCCCGATCGATGTGATTGGTTTTTCGCTCGGTGGCTGGATAGCGGCGGAAATGGCAGCGGCGAATCCCAATCAGTTCAAGCGCATCGTGCTGGTTGCGCCGCTCGGGATCCGTCCGCCCGAGGGGAAGGGCGAGCTTTTGGACATCTTCCACATGTTTCCGCCGGCCCAGCTGGCAGCCACTGTGTTGGACCCGGACAACACACCCGAGTTCGATCGGCTTTACGGGGGAATCCGCCCCGAAGCATTTGAACTCTGGGAAGACGCTCGAGCAGAGACCGCGCGTTTGGCCTGGGCACCTTTTCTTCACAATCCCAGCCTGCCCCATCTTTTGGGAGTTATCGCCGATCTGCCAAGCCTGTTGATATGGGGACGCCAGGACGCGGTTTCACCGCTGGGGGCCGGCGAAGTGTACAACAAAGCGATCACCGGCTCGAAGTTGGTAGTGCTCGACAAGTGCGGTCACCGTCCCGAGGTCGAGCGGACGGGTGAATTCCTGCGCGAAGTCCGGAACTTCCTGAGTTGAGCAGTCGATGGAGGAATAAGAGTGCATCTGGCTTATTTCACTGAACGTCCCTACCGCTACGCGCCTCAGGATCGCATTATCGAGAAGGGTTTTTTCGGAACGCCAAACAGTTTTTTCGATGCGGCCAAAGGCTACGAACTCTATCATGAGTACCTCGATGAAAAGCTTTTGGCAGAGGATCTCGGCTTCGACGGCGTCGGACTTAATGAGCATCATGGCACCCCATTTACGATGGGTGGTGTGATGGACGTTGAGGCGGCGATTCTGGCGCGGATAACTAAAAAAGTAAAAATCATCATGATGGGCAATCCTTTGCCGCTGGGCAATCCGCTCCGGTTGGCCGAAGAGCTCGCCATGATCGATGTGATTTCCGGCGGCCGCCTGATTACCGGCTGGGTGCGGGGCACCGGCTGCGAACAATTCGCGCACAACTCCAACCCTGCTTACAACCGGGAATATTTCGAGGAAGCTCACGATTTCATAGTCAAGGCATGGACCCGGCCGGGACCGTAGCGTTACGAAGGCAAGCATTTTCATTATCGGTTCGTGGACCCGTGGCCGCTGCCGATGCAAAAACCGCATCCGCCGATGTGGATTCCCGGATTGCTAAGTCCCGAAACCGCGATGTGGGCCGCCGCCAAGCGCTATCCCTATCTGGGACTGTCCACTGCTTTGGAGCCCACCGTGGAATTGTGGAACGTGTATCGCGATGTCGCTGCGCAGACTGGTTATCAAGTCGGGCCTGAGAACTTCGGTTTCCTGCAGAATGTTTACGTGGCGGAGACCGAGGAGAAAGCTCTCGAGATTTCGAAACTTTCCGTGTTTGGCGGCGCTGGATCAGGCTATAGTCTTTTCTCGCTGCCCGAGTTCTTCTTTCCGTCGGGGTACGCCTCGAAAAACGCAGTCCGGCGCCTGGCGGAACAGTTCGGGGATCCTGACAAACTAGCCGGCGGCTCTCCATTCGAGATAGCGGGTAGCAAATCCAGCGGAGCCGAGATCTCCACTGCCCAGGTGGATCATCGTTCCAAGGTCTGGCAGCGCAAGGCGGAAGATTTCAACACCGAGGCCACGCGTAAGGTCATTCTGGATTCCCACGCCGCGGGCGTAAAAACCTTAAATATCATTTGTGGCACTCCCGATACGGTAATCCGCAAATTGCGAGTCGTGATGGAGACCTTGCGGCCCGGCATTCTCCTGCTGTGGCAAAACGATGGTCCGATCACCCGAAACCAGCGCGAGAGCAATTTGAAGCTGTTGGCCGCCGAAGTAATGCCGGCGATTCGCGAGTTCGGAAGGGAATTAAAGCTGACGTCGCCCTTTGAAGTGACTCCCGGCTCCCGTCCATTGCCAACGCACGGCAAGCCCGAGTCGGTGGGTTCGCTAGAGCCCTGGAAGGCCTGGCAGGCGGCGAATCCATGACGCGACCAAAAAAGAGAGGATTACATCCGTCGATCGGGACGATTGCTATATCCGCGGCCAAATAAACCGGATGTTGCAGCCCTATGCTACCAAGGAGGTTAAGCCATGTCGTTTGATCTGTTGATCAAGAATGGGACGGTGGTTGACGGCACCGGAGGTCCTTCCTACCAGGCTGACGTTGGGGTCGCGGCTGGCAAAATCACCGAGATCGGAAAGAAGCTGACGGGTAAAGCTCAAAAGACAATCGATGCAACGAATTTGATTGTGAGTCCCGGCTTTATCGATCCGCATACGCATTATGACGCCCAGATTTGCTGGGACGCTCAAGTGAGTAGTTCGTCCTGGAACGGAGTCACCACCGTATTGCTCGGAAATTGTGGAGTAGGTATCGCTCCTTGCAAGAAAGATTCTCAGTCCCAGGATGTAGCAGCGTGGGATTTGGTCAATCTCGAAGCAATCCCCATCGAGGTGCTGAAAGCCGCGCTTACCTGGGATTGGGAGACGTTCCCGCAGTATATGGAGGCGGCTCAGCGGCGTGGCACCGCAATCAATCTGGCCTTCCTGGCTCCATTAACACCGTTCAGACACTTCGTGATGGGACCGGCCGCGCTGGAACGGGCGGCGACGGCCGAAGAAACGATGCAAATCAAGGCGTTGCTGCGCGACGCCGTGGCGGCTGGCGCGATGGGATTTTCCACGACCATCTGCGAGGGCGATATCGGGTACCAGGGCAAGCCGATTGCCTGCCGGCTGGCAAGCCGTGATGAACTGGGTGCTTATGCCGACGCTCTCAACGAACTGGGTAAAGGGATAGTCCAAATCAGACTGACTCAAAATCCGGGGACAATGACCGAAAGCGAGTACCAATTGCTGGATCTCCTGGTGAGCCGCAGTGGTCAGCCCATCACATGGTCGTCGGTCCGAATTCGGGAGGATCGCCCGGACAAAGGATTGGACGTGCTGAAAAAGGTGGACCACCTCATCAAGCGCCGCGCGATCCCACAGGTCACGTGCCGCCCTTTGATGGTGGAACTCAACCTGCACGAGCCGCTGTTATTTTCCTCGCGAAAATGCGGCGCACAGCTCTACAATCGCTCGGTGGAAGAACAGAAAAAGCTGTATCGGGATCCCGAGTTTCGCAAAACCCTCCGTGATGACTTGAGCAAGAGCCCGATCCAGCGGGTGGCCTTCTTTGGCCATCCCGACGAAATCGAGGTGGTGGAATGTGTCGTCGACCCGTCACTGACAGGCAAATCGCTCACCGATGTAGCGAAGATGCGCAATCAGGACCCATTCGATGCGCTCATCGACCTGCCGCTCGAAGATGATCTTCAGACCCGCTACATCGTTCCCTTGTTCGCGAGTGAAGACACTCTTCCAATACTGTTTAACGACCCCAGGACTTTGATTGGCCTGGGGGACGGGGGCGCGCATCTCGATCAAATATGTGATGCCGGCTATTGCACATATCTGTTGGGGAAATGGGTGCGCGAGAGGAAAGCGCTCAGCCTGGAATTCGCGATAAAGCGTCTTACATCCGACCCTGCGGCACTGCTGAATCTACATGACCGGGGCAGGATTGCGCCCAATTTTGCCGCCGACATAGCGATCTTTGACTTCGACAAGGTCGATTCACCCAAAAAGGGAGTATATCGCAACGATCTGCCTGGCGGCCGTCGAAGACTCGTTGCGCCTGCCGAAGGCATTGCGCATGTGATTGTCAACGGCGTGCCGGTGCATCAGAACAACGAATATTCAGGGGCCACACCGGGAATCGTGCTGCGTTCACGATAACGTCCGATTTGAGGCGGGAGTACATCGGCCGAGGAGGCTCAGCATAAATGGAACTGGAACTTTTGGGATCCGCCTATGGGTTACTGGAGTGCCCACGGGTTGACGAACATGATCGGCTCTATTTCTCAGATATGGTACTGGGGGGCATCCACCGGCGTAGCCCCAGCGGCAAAATCGAAACCGTGGTTCCGGCGCGCAAGCACATCGGCGGCATGGTCTTCAATGAAGGCGGCGGATTGGTTCTTTGTGGCGAGGGTGGCGTCTTCGCGTGGGACGAAGCTTCGGCAGGTGGCCGCGACATCGTAACCCATTGGGAAGGCAGGCCAATCCAGTTCAATGACATGACCGCGGATTATCAGGGCAGCCTCTATGCAGGGATCTTCGGTTTCAACCCGTTTGTGCATCCGCGCCCCGAGGTGACGCCGCCCGGCACACTGTTCAGGATCGATCCCCCTGGCAAGTTGGTTCCAATGTGGGATGGCATCGTATTCAGCAATGGCCTTGGCTTCAGCCCCGACCGCAAGCACCTCTTTCACTCGGATTCAGGCGGCGACACAGTTTGGGTCTATGATATCGCGCCCGATCGGTCGCTGAAGGATCGACGCCCCTTTGGCAAAATGCCCAACGGTATGCCCGACGGATTGGCAGTCGACGTCGAAGGCGGCGTGTGGGTGGCGGCAGCCTATGGCGGTGAGGTAGTACGCTTTGGCAACGACGGAACCGTGGATCGGCAGATCAAAGTTCCTCTGACCCTGGTAGCAAGTGTCGTGTTTGGCGGCCGGGACATGCAGGATCTGTACATCATGACCGGAGATGAACGATATTTAGCCGAGGATCCGGCGACCGTGCAGCCGCCCCCGCGTGCCAATATCTATCGTACCCGTTCACCGATTCCGGGATTGCCCGTGCCCAGGGCACGATTCTGACGATTTGCACAATGCAGGCGCATGGCTGCCATTGGCGCCCAGCGCGACGACTTGCCTCTTCACGATCTCGGCCAGTATGAAATAGCCGTCGGGGCGGCAAAGTTGCCATCGCCTCTGGCGCGCCGCTCCCCTGATTCGATTCTTGATAGTCGTCCGTGGCATTTTCTGGCCGGATGTTGCGCTCATAAGCGGGCGGAAGACTCATCTTTCCAAGTCGCAGAGACTTCCTGCCTGTGATTTATTACCAGAGCCGGCTCCTCATTGAGCGGCGACGAAAAAGAGCACAGGAGCGATTATGGGAAAGCTAGACGGTAAAGTTGCGCTAATAACCGGTGCTGCCAGTGGTATGGGCCGCGCTACGGCGGTCCGCTTTGCCAAAGAGGGAGCGGCCGTGGTTGTCGCCGACTTGAATGCGCAGGCCGGCGAAGAGACTATCTCGGAAATAACCGCGGCCGGTGGACGCGCAGTGTTTCAATACACTGATGTAGGCAGCGACAAGGACTTGAAAGCACTATTTGACCGCGCTCTCAAGGAGTACGGGCGGCTCGACATTAGCTATAACAACGCCGGCTTGGGCGGCGCCACCGGCACCCTCACCGACATCTCCGCTGAGGACTGGGACAAGACCTTCGTCATCCTCACCCGCGCAGTCTTTCTCGGTATCAGGTATTCGATCGAGCCGATGCGGAAGGTAGGCGGAGGCTCTATCATTTCGACCGCGTCCGTTGGAGCCCTCAGGCCCGCCGCCGGACTTCATGCCTACTGTGCGGCCAAAGCCGCTGTGGTGAGCCTCACTCAAAGCGCAGCCGTCGAACTCGGCCGGGATCGTATCCGCGTCAACTGCATCTGCCCGGGCGGAATTGTTACCCCGCTCGTCTTCCGTGGAATGCCCGGCGGCGAAGAGGAGGCTCACCGCAATATGGCGCGCCAGCAGCCAATTCCGCGCCCGGGCATGCCGGAGGATATCGCCTCGATGGCGACTTTCCTGGCCAGCGACGAGGCCGAATGGATCACTGGCACCGCGATGGTGGTCGACGGCGGCATGAACACTGGCAACGCGCGGATTAACTTCGCTCCGGGTTTTTCCGGGCCGTCGTTCCAGCGTCGGGATCGGACGAACAAACCGCCGCGCGCCAGGTAGGCGTGAGCTTGAGATTGCACCGCACCGTCTTGGCCTTGCTGCGCTCGGCCATCGTGGAAATGAGATTCTCGTCGGCATGTACCATGTAGTGGACGATGCACATCGAGGGACTGTGGTTTTTTGCGGTTGCAGCCGAACACGCACGTGTGGCGCGTGCGGACGAATTTCTTGCCGTCCGCGTTGCTGATGATCGTCTAATCGATGATGCGTCAGGCAGATCGCCGTACCAGTGCAATGTCGAACGCACGGTTCGATAGCGATAGAGGTTAGAGCAATCCGCCGGCGGCCTTTACTATAGTGGGGCCGTCGCGACGCGGGATGTTTGGAGCCGCCTTGCGTTTCATCGCCCTTTCGAGGATACGTTCCAGGCGCGCGGTTTTTTCCTTCTCGCGCTTGGCCTCGCGCTCCTGGAACTCGGGCATCACCTCGCGCCCAAACAGTTCCAGCGCTTCGCACAAAACCTCGTGCGGTGTGTTGGCGGTCTGTGTGATGAACACGACCTGGTCGGCGCCGAGCTGCTCATATTGCAGCAGGACTTCGCGGACCTGCTTGGGTGTTCCGACACAATCCGAAGGTTTCACGCCTTCGCCGACTACCTGGGTGCTGCCTCCCCAGACCTGCAGTCCGAGGTGCGCCTTATCCGTCTTGAAGTTATGCCATAGGTTGGTCTTGCCCGGCTCATGCTCTCCGAAGACATAGTAATGGGAGATCGCGTAACTGAAGAACCGATGAGCCTCATTGGCGATTTCGCGGGCGCGATCGCCGTTTTTCAGACACATGAACTGGACGGTGAACACTATATTCGGATTTATCGCCGCACCAACCGGAAGGCATTCTTCTTCCAGCGTCTTGTAGTATCCGCCGACCCACGGCCCGATCTGATCGAGCGGGACGAAGGCGAAGGAGAGCGCTCCGATTCCGTTGCGAGCGGCAAGTTGGATCGTGTCGGCCTTGGAGCACGCGACCCACAGTGGAGGATGCGGTTGCTGCACCGGCTTGGGCACCACATTGCGTGGCGGCATTTCGAAGTACTTTCCCTGATGGCCCCTGAACGGCTCTTCGGTGAACATCCGGCAGATCGCTTCGAGTGATTCCTGCCACATCTCGCGCTTGTCTCCGCGCCTGATGCCAAACCCTCCAAGTTCGACCTCCGAAGATGACTCGCCAGTGCCGAACTCCACCCGCCCTTCACTGACCAGGTCCAGGGTTGCGATTCGTTCCGCCACGCGCGCGGGATGGTTGTAGGCCAAAGGCAGCAGCGTTACGCCGTGGCCCAGCCGGATGCGCTTGGTGCGCTGGCTGCAAGCCGCGAGAAAAACTTCGGGCGCGGAACTGTGCGCGTATTCTTCAAGGAAGTGATGCTCGGTCGCCCACACCGAGTCGAACCCGAGCCGGTCGGCCAATTCGACCTGCGCCAGCCCTTCGCGAAAGATTCGCTGTTCTTTGCCCGGCTCCCACGGACGTGGTATCTCCAACTCGTAAAAGCTTCCGAACTTCATGGGCAACCCTCCTGGATGTCATCTTCGCGCCCGTCGCCTAAATGCGGTCTAACCCGTGTGATCCGTCAGGCTCCGCCGCGTAGCACCCGGCCCGGCAGGCTTCCGGTGTGTTTTTGGTGCTCGTAAAGCACCTGGCCGTTGACGATCGTAAATTCCATTCCCCGCGCCGGCACCACCATCCGCCGGCCGCCGCCGGGCAAATCGAAGACCGGCTGAGGTCGCGCGCTGTTGGAACCCACCGTCTTCATATCGAAGATGGCGAGGTCGGCCGCCAATCCGGGCGCAAGCCGGCCGCGGTTGCGGATGTCGAAAAAGTCGGCCGGCTCCGAGGTCAGGCGTTTGACCGCGACCTCAAGGCTGATCAGGCCGCGGTCGCGCACCAGGTCGCCCATCATTTCAGTCGGGTAGCCTGCGTTGCACAACGCGGCAACATGCGCGCCGCCGTCGGACAGGCCAATCAGGGTGCGGGGATCGGCGAGGTATTCCTCGGGCACGCCAAAACGCACCACCGTGTATTCCAGCGCCAGATTGTCGGCCAGCGGCAGATCGATAAAAAGATCGAGTGGATCCCTTCCTTGTTCGACGGCGATTTCGGCCAGGCTCTTGCCGATCAGCGGTTTGAAATCCGCGCGCTGTACGTCGTTGACCCAGACCATCGTCCAGTCGCCGTGGAAGCTGCGATTGGTCTTGAGTTCTTCACGGAACTGACTGCGAAATTCCGGGCTGGCGTAGATCCGCATCAGGGTCTCGGGAGGCTGGTTGAAAACCCGATGCCAGGACTCAAAGGTCGTCATCATGTAGGGATCGCGCAAGTTCAAATCGCTGAACAGGTTGGTCGAATGCATCTGCGGCTTGGCTCCCCGGCGCAGCAGCGGATCGATCCGCTCCATCAGCTCGATGTGATGGCGGGGGCGGTCGAAAAACTTGGTCAGCGACAGGAAGGTGACGTGACCCACACTTTCTTTGAGCAACATGTCAAGCAGCGCGTTGTCGGCGTCATTGCCCGCGCCCGAGGCCAGCGCAATTTCGATTGCGCCCCGGCCTGCTTCTTTCAGCACGTTGGCGTACGCCTTGAGTTCATTGCTGTCGGCGAGGCGGCAGGACAGCGGCCGTCCCTGGTAGCCGATGTGAGCTTTGGTATAGGTGGTCGAAAAACCCACCGCTCCAGCCGCCACCGCCTCGCGTATCAGTGCTTGAATCCGCGCCGTTTCCTCGGTCGTCGCGGCGCGCTCGCCTGATGCTGGGCCCATCACGTAATCCCGAAACGGAGTGAGCGGGCACAGGAAGGCCAGATTGATGCCGGCGCCGCGGCGCTCGGCGGCGTCCAGATATTGGGGAAAGCTTTCCCAATCCCAAGTCAGGCCCTGGCTCAAGGCCTCAAACGGAATCGCTTCCACATTGACCAGATCCCAAGTCAACTTCTCGCGATACTGCGGCCGGCATGGGGCGACCCCAACGCCGCAATTGCCCATGATCACGGTCGTCACGCCGTGCCATGAAGAGCAGCTAATCAACGGATCCCAACAGATCTGCGCGTCGTAGTGGGTGTGCGGATCGACAAAGCCCGGCGACACCGTAAGCCCGTCGGCATCGATTACGCGCCCAGCTCCGCCAGTGAGCTGTCCAATTTCGACGATTTCCTCGCCGACCACACCGATGTCGGCGCGAAATGCCGGTTTACCGGTACCGTCAACCAACTGCCCATTGTGAATCAAAAGATCGTATTTCATGGCAGTATCCCCGCGGCTACGGTCACCACGACCATCCGCTTCGTCGGCGGCGGTTCGCGGTTGTTCGGTGCTGTTGCGTCAAAAACTTCCTCAAGCAGCGAGCGGCCGACGTTGGAACTGAATGTGCCCGGCCGCGCATTCGGTTATTCTCCAAAAGTTAGTAGTCAAAGTTTGACAAACACCGACTTCAGCTCGGTGTAATGCTCCATCCCTTCCTTGCCCATCTCACGACCCAGGCCGGATTGCTTGTAGCCGCCGAAGGGCGACATCGGGTCAAGTACCATGTAGCAGTTGATCCAGACCGTGCCAGCTTTCAGGCGACGCGCCACGGTATGGGCTCTGCTTACGTCCCTGGTCCACACTGCCGCAGCCAGACCGTAGGTGGTATCGTTTCCCTGGAGGACTGCGTCGCGTTCGTCCTTAAATGGAATCAGCGAAGCGACGGGTCCGAAGATTTCATCGCGGGCGATCGTCATCTCATTGCGGACCCTGGTAAACACCGTGGGCTGTACGTAGTAGCCACACGGCTGCGGTCCGCGTTCTCCGCCAATCCGTGCCTCCGCGCCCTCTCGTTTGCCCAGGCTGAGATAACCGAGGACCCGTTCGTGCTGCTCGCGGGAGATGAGCGGGCCCATTGTTGTGGCCGGGTCGAAAGGATTACCCAGACGAATCTGGCCAGCCGATTTGGCCAGCCCCTCGGCGAATCTCTCGTAAACTTTCTCTTGCACGAACATCCGCGACGCGGCGCAGCACGCCTGTCCCTGGTTGCCGAAAATTCCCCACGACGAACTGCGTACCGCCTCCTCCATATCGGCATCGGCGAAGATTATATTCGGTGACTTGCCGCCCAACTCCAGTGTGACGCGCTTTAGATTTCCGGCCGAGGCCTTGATAATTTCCTTACCAACCACGGTTGAACCGGTGAAGGCCACTTTGTCGATATCGGGATGTTGTGCGACCGCCGCGCCCGCAGTCTCCCCGAATCCGGTCACTATGTTGATCACGCCCTCGGGAATGCCCGCTTCAAGTGCCAGTTCGCCCAGGCGCAAAGCGGTGAGAGGAGTCTGCTCAGCGGGTTTTAGAACTACGGTATTGCCGCACGCCAGCGCCGGCGCCCATTTCATCGCGACAACGGCTGCTGGCGCGTTCCACGGTGTTATCTGACCGCACACGCCAACCGGCTCGCGCAGCGTGTAATTGAACATCTCGGGACCGGACGGATTCGTTTCGCCATAAATCTTGCTGGCCCATCCGGCACAGTAAACGAACCGGGCTGCGCTGGTGAGGACCTCACCTCTGCCCTCCGCAAGCGGCTTACCGCCTTCCAATGCCACCAGCTCGGTCAACTCATCGACGTGCTGTTCGATCAAATCGGCCAACTTCAACAGTCGGCGGGTGCGATCATGCGGACTCATGCGCGGCCAGGCGCCCTCTTCGAACGCCTTGCGGGCAGCCTTGACGGCTTCGTCGACGTCCTCCTTGTCCCCTTCGGCGACAGTGGCAATAGCCAGTTCGTTAGCTGGATTTTCGACCTCGAAGGTCTTTTCCGATTTGGCGGGAACCCACTTGCCCCCGATCAGAAGCCGTCCCGCCGGACGTTTGAGGAAATCCAGGGCGTCACGGTTTTTTGCTCCTTCGGCCGCGACGTCGATCGATGTAACCGCTGCCATCTTACAACTCCTTGTCGGCGTAGCTTGTTCGGCCTATCGAAGCCCGCGCACCTCTTCACTGGGCGGATTCCAGATCACCAATTGACGAAGGGGCCGGTCTTCATAGTTGGAGTGCCGATGAGGCACTCCGGGAGGGATATTGATAATGCTGCCGGCTTCGACCCGATGCAGCGCGCCTTCCTCTTCAATTGTAAGGACACCCTCAACCACGTAGATCGTCTGGCTCGACTCGTGACTGTGGTTTGCCGTGGCGATGACGCGCGCGGGATATTCTACTGTCATGAGCTGGATTTGGCTGCCTTGCGGGGCGGGGTCGTCGAACAGCACCTGGATTTTACGACCCATTCGCTCCTGAAGCGGCTGCTGCTTTGCATCGATGACCGTAATCTTCATTGCATCCTCTCCAAGGAACTGGCAAAGAGGCCGGCGGTACCACTGAGGAAATCACTTGGTATTTAGTAGCGTCGTTCTTCCTCCCACGCCTTGTAGTCAGTGAGCGCCTTCTCGAGGTCGGCAAAATGCGGCTCATAGCCGAGATCTTTGCGAGCCCGCGTAATGTCCGACGCGGGACGGACAGGTCCGGTGTGTGGGTCGGTAGCCGACATTCCCCGCCAGTCACCCGGACCTATCTCTATCTTTACTTTGGGGAATACCCGCCTCGCCGCTTCGGCTATTTCGCCCATCGAATAGAGCCGGCCTGCGCTGATGTTGTATAGCCAATTCGGCAGAGAGGACGCCCGATATGTCAGCAGAAAACCCCGAACCTCGTCCTTTACATAGGTGAGGTCGATTTTCGTATCAGCACCCTGAGGCACCGACACGGACTCGCCGTCGATCGCTTTCTCGAAGATGGCCTGGATCGGAACGCCGGCAGACCTGCCGCGGGGCAAACCGGGCCCGTAAACGCGGGCGGGGCGAATAATCGCCGCGTCCACGCCGTGGTCCGCGCGATACATGTAGGTCAATTCCTCGCTCATAAGCTTGGTCGACGCGTAAGGAGCGATGCCGTCGCGGGCGTTTACAGGCAGCGCGTATTCAGTCTCGGGGATGAGCCGCGACTGTTCCTTGCCGGTCGCTCCGGCCGCGGCGAAAGAGCTGGTGCAGATTACGCGGCGCAGTCCGAGGATTCGCCCCGCTTCGAGCACGTTTACCGTGCCCATAACATTGACCTGCACAGTCTCGACGGGTCGCTCTTTGGCGCCGGCCATGATCGCCGCGAGATGAATTACGTTTTCGATTTTGTGCTGTTTGATGGTGTTGAGTAAAAGCGGCAAATCGACCACGCTTCCCACTACGAACGGAAATTGTTTTAACAATGGATGGACAACCGAATACGGCGGCGGCAGGGCCACATCGTACCCGACCACGTGTTCCCCGTCCTCTACGAGCGTGCGTACTATGTTCGAGCCGATATTGCCTGCGGCTCCGGTCACCAGCACAGACATAATTTCCTCCGTGACGTTTCGAGCCGATCCGATACCTGAAGCCCGCGATCACGCCTCTCCATAAAAGCGCCTGGGATTATCGAATAGAATCTTCGAAAGCACCGGTTTTGACACCAGGCTTTCCATTTCGACTATTTGCGCCGCCATGTCCGGGTCGTGATCCGGATGCGGATAGTCGCTGGCGAACAGGATTCGGTCCTCGCCAATGTAATCAACAAGGCTGCCAAGGTAGGGCTCGACTTCCATCGATACGTAGCATTGGCGGCGAAAGTATTGTGACGGTTTCATCTTGACATTCGCCGCAACTTGCAGGCCGTTGGTTTTGTACTCGATTTCGTCCAGGCGCCAGAGCCAGAAGGGAAGCCATCCGCAACCCGCTTCAAGAAATGCGAACTGTAATGCGGGGTGGCGTTCGAGGACGCCGCTCTCGAGCACGGCCAGGAACGCGAGCATCTGTTCGAATACGTGGTTGGTGTGGCAGGCAAACTGGCTGGTGAACCGACCGTCGGTGACGCGCGGCAGGGCGCCGCCGCCTTCGTGTATTCCGAAGCTGATCCCCAGCCGCTCGGCTTCGGTCCACAGCGGCTCATAGGCCGGGTCGCCCAGTGTGCGCATGGTTTCGTTTACGATCGGGTTCGGACGTACAAAAACCGCTTTGACCCCCATCGCCGCCACTCTCTTCAGTTCCGCGATGGCGTCTTTGGGATCGTGAAGGCTCAGACCCGGAACCGCCTTCAGCCGTTTGGGATTGTAGGAGCAGAATTCGAACAGCCAGTCGTTGTAAATTCGCACCAGCGCGGCGGCAACAGCGGGATTCATGTTGCGGAAAGCCCAGAGTTGAAGACCCTTGGACGGATAGAGGTATGAGATATCCAGTCCCAGCCGGTCCATCGCTTCCACTTGCGATTTCGGACTCCACTTCGCGTCGCGCTCAGCCTTGTAGTTCTTCTCCTCGCGCCGCTTGAATTCCTCGTGCAGGATATCGGTCATGGTTGGCGGCACTTTCTGTCCATTGTAGAACCAATGGTGCTCGCCCCTGCGCTGGGGTGCTACGGCCGCGAGGTCGGCCGGCAGGTGCTGTTCCCACAGATCGCTGGGCTCTACTACATGACCGTCAGCGTCGATGATTTGATATTCCTTAATCATCTGTTTCATCTCCGGTCGGTTTACTCAGATTAACACAACCTTCTCCCGGGTCAGGACACGGAATCAGAAAGGGCGCCGGCATCGTAAAGACCTGTTCAATAGCCATCGCCTCGCCTTTTATTCGATCATTGATCGAGATCGAGTTGATAAAGCTTGGATACGTTGGAGTACACAATCTTGCGCGTCACCTCGGCCGGAATCGACGCGAAGTTCTCCTTTATGGCTTTGCGCGATTCAGGAAAGGTCGAGTCGGTGTGTGGATAATCGGAGGCCCACATGAAATTGTCGGCGCCGTAAAAATTGTGCAAGGCCACGCCCAGTGGGTCGTCCTGGAATGTCGCATATACCTGGCGCCGCGCGTATTCGCTCGGCTTCAGCGGAGGCAAATCCGCTACCCAGTAAGTATGGTCGAGCCGATAAAGGAAATAAGGCAGCCAGCCGATGTCGTTTTCGGTCGAGACGAGCTGGAGCGCGGGAAATCGCTCCGGTACGCCGCTTAGCAGTATAATCGCCAGACAGCGCTGCGACTGGTAAACGTGTTCGATCCTGATCGTCATGGTGGTGACGCGATCGGGCGGTCCGGCGTTGTGTGCCTTGGCGGTCGTAACAATATGCAGCGACACCGGCATGCGCAGGTCGCTGGCGGCTTTCCAGAAAGGATCGTACGCGGGGCTCTCATAGGTGATGACCGGATCATTAGAGATCATCGCGCCGCGCAGGCCCATTTTCCGGCATCGCTCCAGTTCCTTGATTCCAAGCCCGATATCCGCGAGCGAGATGAGCGCGATACCATAAATGCGTTTGGGCGCGGCGGAGCAATATTCCGCCAGCCAGTCATTGAAGGTCCTGAAGCAGGCCATCTGGAGTTCGGGGTCCGGAATACTATAGAGAGGCATGCCGTTGCTGGTGTACACGACCTCGGCCAATACGCCGTCCAACTCCTGATCCTTGATCCGTTCCATCGGATCCCATCCGCCCGGGCGTGCGGCTTCGTAGCCCTTTTTGAAGAATTCCTGGAGCTCGGCGCCGCGCTTGCCCGCGGCAAACAAGCCGGCAACACCAAGTTCCGCGCATCCCGGCGCCGAAAGGACCCATTTCCCCTGGGAATTGCGCACCACGCGCGGCGCCTGGTCGCGGAATTTTTTGTCCAGACGGGTTTCCCAAAGGTCGGCAGGTTCCACCACATGAGAATCGGCTGATATGACTCGTAAATTCTCCATCGGAGTCTCTCCTATGCGCTTGCTACGATCCGGATACGTAGTGTCATCCCAATCCTCATGCCTCAGTCCGCGCGAGATAGCGGAGGAGATGGAACGCGCCAGGCTGCGCTTAAGGGACCCGCACCTTAACTCCCGCTACCTCCTCCTGGAAAGCGAACATGGCGGTGGCGTCGCGACCGCCCCAACCCCGCGCCATCGCCGCTTCCACCTGTTCCCGGAATTGCGCCGCCAGCGGCATCGGAACGTTGTGATCGTGGGCCAGTTCCGCTGCGAGCCCCAAATCCTTGCGCGCCAGTTGCAGCGCGAACTGTGTATTGTCGAACGCGCCCTTGAATGCCACCCGGGAAACAATTCCCAGTGGACTTGATCTGCCCAGTACGCCTTCGGAAACCGCCTTCAACAACATTTGCGGATCTGCGCCGGCCTTTACGCCCAAGGTGAATCCCTCGGCGACTACCAGCGTCATCGTCAGGGCGATCTGGTTGTGGACCAGCTTCGCGATCGTGCCCGAGCCAATCCCACCCAGGTGCAGCAGCTTGTCGCCGATAGCTTTCAGCACCGGCTCAACCCGCTGGTAAGCGGCTTGATCTCCGCCAACCCAGACGGCGAGCGCCCCGCGCTGCGCGCCGATGGTCCCGCCGCTGACCGGAGCGTCCAGCATCTCGACCTGCTTCTCCTTGAGCAGATGATGCAGTCGTCTGACCACCGCTACTGAATTGGTGCTCAGGTCGGCATAGATCGAACCGGGCCCCATGGCGGGAGCCAACCCGCCCCGGCCCGCAACCACGTCGTACACTTCGATCGGACCAGGCAGCGAACTCAGGACGAGATCGCTGCGTGCGGCCAGTTCCCCCGGATCGTTGGCCCAGGCGGCGCCGGCTTCAAGATGCGGCGCGGCGGCATCACGAGAGATGTCAAATACGGTAACCTTGTAGCCCGCCCGTATAATGTTCAGGCACATCGGCCCGCCCATGTTGCCCAGTCCGATAAATCCCACTCGCATGGTCAGCCTTCCGAATCAAATGGCGCGTTGCAAGGAAATGTACAAGAAAGTGCTGCGCGGTTGTTAGCCGGCTGCCCGCCGTTTTTGTCGCAATCCCGTCAAAAAAGTGCGATTGCCTGGTTGGGGCCCGCGCCGCGTTTGACGCCTTCGATGACGCTGCCTAACAGTTGGCTGAATGCACAGCAGGCCGCCATGGAAGGTTTGGATTGCGCGGCCAAGACCATGGCACTGTAACTACAAGCTTAGGGAGGGGTGAACTGAATGACCCGCACTTACAAAGCAATCGACGCGGACGGACACGTGCTGGAACCGCCTGACATGTGGCTCAAGTACATGGAATCCAAATATCACGACCGCGCCCCGCGGATTGTGATCAATGAGCACGGTAAAGAAACGTTTCAGATCAAACCTGGGAAAATCCTGCCGATGCCGGAAGGCTCAAGCGGAATCGGCGCTGCCGGGGCTTACGGCGCGCGCGAGAGCAAGAAAGCCTACCCCAAGCAGTATACTGATGCCCGCAAGGGAGGCTTTGACCCGCACGCGCGGATTCCGGACATGGATGCCGAGGGAATCGATGCGGCTTTCCTCTATCCAACACTGGGACTGTTCGTCGCCTGCATCGAGGACGAGCCGGAACTGGCGGCGGCCGATTGCCGCGCCTACAACCGCTGGCTGGCGGACTACTGCAAGCCTTATCCCGACCGGCTGTTCGGCGCCGCGATGCTGCCGATGCTCTCGGTGGACGCCTCAATCGAGGAGATGCGCTTTGTGGCCACCCAACTCGGGATGCGCTCGGGCTTCATCCGCCCCAATCCATACGGCAAACGCGCTTTGCACGATCCGTCGCTCTATCCGTTGTGGGAAGCGGCCCAGGAACTGGGATTTGCGATCGCGATCCACGGCGCCGCGGACTCCGGCATGCAGTCGTTGGGCGAGGATCGCTTCCGCGGTTTCGCCACTAGACATTGCGCCGTACACACATTCGAGATGATGGCGGCGGCGATGAGTTTCATCATGTGCGGGATTTGCGATCGCTTCCCGCGCCTGCGCGTCGGGTTCCTGGAAGCCGGCGGCGGCTGGATCACGGGATGGCTGGATCGGATGGATCGCCACTTCGACGACGTCGGCTTCAACGACACCAGGCTGACGACCCGCCCCAGCGAGATTTTCCAGCGCCAATGCTTCATCTCCTTCGAGCCCACCGAGACCAGCCTCAAGCTGCTGGCCGAGCACATCGGCCCCGACCACATTCTGTGGGCCACCGATTACCCTCATCCCGACGGGTTCATCGACGCACCGGGGATGATCAGAAAAATGGGACTGCGGCCGGATATCCTCAATGTGATAATGGCGGAAGGTGCGAAGAGGTTTTACGCCGTACATTAGGATCTGCCGAGAACCGAGCAACGGAACCGACGTGTGCGCGTCAGTTCGGGGTCCGGGCCGGCTTGTGCGCGCGCAGGGGCCGGCCCGGCGATGTACCGTCGTCCCCGGAGGTTTTTAACAGCAAGTCCCGCAACTTTGATTCCCGCAAAATTATCCGATGGCGTTCGCGTTCGAGCGCGCCCTGGGCTTCGAGATCGTTCAGAAGAGCCGAAACCAGTTGGCGCGAAGCCCCGATCACATCGGCAAGATCTTTGCGCGTTACCGGCACGTTGAGGATAACACCGCGCGCATCCCGCACGGCGAATCTGGCTCCCAGGTGGAGCAGTTCCTCGATCAATCTGACCCGCATTCGTTGGCCGGCAAAATTCTCATAGCGGTCGAATGCCTGCCACAATCCACGCACCATTGATTCCATGACGTGGCCGAAATTTTCGGGGTTTCCGGGCTGCGTGACCTCGAGGAAATGGCCGCCGGCGACGCGGCCGAGCACAGTGCCGGACAATGCCTCGATGAAATAGCCCGGCTTTGGAACGGGGTCCAGCGAGAAACCGCCGAACAGGTGACCCGGTTCCTCGATCTCGATAGTTACCCGTCTTCCGCGCCGGTTGACGAAGCCCGCCCGCGCCGCGCCCGACATGACAATATAGATATCAGTCATCGGCAATCTTTCGCTGGGAAAGATGAGTTGCTGGCGTTTGAACCGTAGCAGCGTCACCCCGCTCGCCAGCTCTTCGAGTTTGTCCGGCGAAAGCCACGAAAAGCTCCGAAACCTGCGTAGCGCGCTGAGCGCGATTTCAAAGTCTCGTTTTGGCGATGGACTTTTCAGCGTCTGGTGCTCATGGGGTGAAGGCTTATGTCCAGCCAGCGGGATTGCTGCACGAGTCCGCCGTTCACTTTTCGAGCCGCTGCTTACGGTTGGCATCGATCACCACGATCTGCTCGGCTTGCGATGGCTTTACCGGACCACCATAAGCCCTTTGCGTCTTCGCTGGAACTCTTCCGATGATCGGCGCTTCATCCGTCATTTCCGCCGACGGCTGTGGCAAATGCTCGACCAAAGATCAGTTGTAGAGAGGGAAGAGCGGCTCAGCCGAGCCGGCTTGGGCGAAAGCAGATAGCCGAGCTCGTCAGGGACAACGAATCCACGAGAACCGGACCATAGACAGAGTGGAGCCTGCGGGGGCGTACATCCTGTGAAGGTGCCTGGTCGACCGCTGTGCTTGAGGCGGTTGGCCGACGGTTTGGCGACCCGAAAAAGGAATGGTCACTCATCCGATCGGGCCGCGCCCGATCACCAGGTAGATTCCCGCGCTCAACATGATTCGTTCGGTTACGGCCGCAGCCGCCTCAAGCGCCGCGAACGGGTCATTTGTGTGCGAGTATTCCTTGGGAAGTTTACGGCCTGGGAATGCAGTTCGCCGACTGACGGAATACGTCAATGTTCATTGAAAAATATCGAGTCGAGACCGCGCTCTTCCACAGCTCCGGGCTAAGTTTACGACCGAAAGGCCATAGACGGCCAAGAGTGTTGTAACACCAGATCGCGGCACACTCGGCTCGGCGGGAAATTCCGGCTTGAACCTTAATCATCCCCTGGGAATGAACCCCGGGATGCCCGTGTTAACAACCGTGTTGAGCCTGACTCGCCTACTGATCCCTTGCGTGATCTCCTTGATGGCGTCATCGGGAAGAGTCGAGACATCGAAATTTTGTTCGATGTAGCCACTGGTTGTCGCTGTGGTAAGAGGAGCCGTGCCGCGCTGCAGCGCCCAGGCCAGCAGGACTTGGGCGGGCGTTTTGTTGACGCGCTTCGCAATGCCGGTGATCACATGATCGTCGAGCAACTTGGGTTCCATACCATGACCCAAAGCAGCGAAAGCCTGCATCACGATGCCATTCGTTTTGCAGTAATCGAGCAGATCCCATTCGGGGAGATATGGATGAGATTCGACCTGAACAACCGCGGGCTTTATGCGCGCGCTTTCAAATACCTCTTTCACCTGCCCTAAATTGACGTTCGATAATCCGATTGCCTTGCACCGGCCTTCATCAACCAGGCTCTCCAAAGCCTTCCATGTATTCGCCAGGGTCGTGGCGTTGTCGTAAATCACATTACCGTTCGCGTCCCTCGGGTCCTGTTCGTCCCCGGGTTTGAAAGCGAATGGAGTATGGATGCTATATAAATCGACATAGTCCAGTTGCAGGCGTCTTAGACTGGCCTCTAAGGCGGGGCGAACGCGTTCGGGACGATGATTGTTGTTCCACAGCTTGGTACCAACAAAAACGTCCTGCCGCCTGACATTGCCCTCCTCGAACACCGACCGCATTGCATCGCCTACTTGTTCTTCATTTCGATAGCGTTCAGCGCAATCGAATTGACGAAAGCCCACCTTCAGCGAAGTCCTGACGGCTTCTCTTGTTGCGATCGGATCGGGAATCAGAGTGCCAAAGCCAAGTGCCGGAATCGCACTGGAGCCGTTATTGAGAGGTATCTTTGTATAACGAAGGCTGTCGGTGTCACTCATAGAACCACTACCTCTGTGCAGACCGCACTTTGAGTCGTTTTAACGAAAGTGCTCCGGAAGAATGACGAAACGTTCCGGCCAAATCGGCTCAGCACCTCCCAAAATCGTTAGTCGAGGCCAAAGACTCTGACGATCGACACGAAAACCCTGGGGCAGCGGGCGTAAAGATCCTGAATCGGCCTTCTACTATTGCACTCTTATCCGAGCTATGCCGAGTGGTCAAGAGCTTTGACGGCGGTCGACATCGAAGGTTACAGCAGGTCCGCCGGAACGGATCCCGATTTGCCGCATTTAACCGTCGCGGTTCCCACGACCCGCTAGGGAGTTGTACTATCCGGAACGCAGGAGCGAGCCCTAACTCATCCAGGTCTACGTTTTCTTTCGAGGGACCGCGGTTGTAACAATCGAAGGCGATCGCTGAGCGAAGCGCGTGGCAGGATTCATAGAGCAACAGTTCGGCATCCAGCGGCCACTTGGCCGGGTGGATCGACTCGAAGCGCTGGTCGCACGAGAACTCGCTCCCAGCGCCCGCAAGATCCGCACCGCCTTGCGCATCTCCACGATTGTGACAATCGCAATTGGACTGGATGCGAGCTGTCACGTCAACACTCAACTGGGCGCGGTAATTGTGTGGCTCCTGGCGGGCGCGGGACCGATGATGTCCATTCGCAAGGCCCTGCAATGGCAAATCGCAGTGATGCTCGCTCTAATCACGTCGGTGGTGATTGCGCGGGCATTGGCGGAGACGCCGTGGTTGATGCTGCCATTTGTCTTCGTATGGATTTCATTTTCAACCTACGTGGGTGCGACGCGTAAGCTGGGCGCAGGCATGCTCGTTATTCAGATAGTATGCCTCATTATATTCTATGGCGTGGTATTTTCACCTGGAGAGATCGGTTGGAACGCAGCAGCCTCGTTTGGCGGTAGCGCGATTGCCTTCGGCGTGATCGTCTTGTTCGACAACTGGTTGTGGCCGGACCCGGGCGAGCCCATACTGATTGATTCTCTCGGAAAGAGTGTCGCGCGTACCCGTTCGCAGCTTCTTGGCGCTTCGAACTTTTTTCTCGTTGGCGAAAGCGTAGCCCGACCACCATTGCCGGCACCGACCTCCGACCTACCCTTACATATGGCGCTTCTTGATCAAGCCGTGGCCGAAGGCGCTTCCGAGCATCGCCGGGGGATCCTGCTTGCTGCAATCACGCTCACGGCTCGTTGTAGTCTCGAAGTGGATCGCCTCATCACTGCGGCGCGCGCGAACCTGCCTCGAGAAATTCGTACGATGGTCCGGAGCGAAGTTCAAATGGCGGTAGATGCGATCGGCGCCGCGCTTGACGAGATTTCGCACAAACTTCCGGCGCGCATTGTTGCAGGCGCGGACGAGCAAGCTCCAGACACGCGGGCGCGTGTGCGCCTGGCGATGGACAATCTGGCCGCGCGCGTCGTTGAGGTCAGACCTGCATACATCGGCAAAGCCAGTTCGGCGGAAGTCGGAAATTTCGCGGAATTCATCGATTCGCTGGCGGTGCTGACCAGGCACATCGAGCGCCCTCTGGATGAACCTCCGGGGCCATCAATCACGGAGCCGACGGCCGTTGCTGTCCCCCGATTGAGCGATCCCCCAAATCCGGCGGTCGTTCGCTATTGCCTGAAAGTCGGTTTGTGCACCGTGGCCGGCTATCTAATCGGCGTTATCAGCCAGCGTCCGGACTTATTCATTATCCTGGTGACCGTATTAACAACCGCGACTCCTACCTATGGCGCAACCCTGCAGAAGATGTACCTCCGGATCACCGGAGCTGTAATCGGAGGAGCTGTTTCTCTTCTCGTTATTATTATGGTTTCGCCTAACTTCGACGCGCTTCCAAGCTATATGCTTGCGGCCTTCGCGGTCTTCTATCCGTTCGCATACTCGTCGCTCGGCAATGCGCGGATGTCATATGCGGGCAAGCAAATGGGGGTCATTTTTTCGTTGGTATTCGTTGGGTTGAGCCCATCGTTCAATATCTATGAGCCGCTTTGGCGCATTTGGGGCGTGCTGCTTGGCGATTTTGTCGTGGCGATGGTTTTCTTTACCCTGTGGCCCGATTACGCCGGTAATTCCTTGTTGCCCAGACTGAAGAAAGTCCTTGCCAATACGCTCGCGCTGGCGCCAGGCGGTTCGGCTTCGAGCAGCGAGGAGCAAATCCTGAAGACGAACTCGGAAACGATGCGCGTGCTAGCCGAGTTCCTCGAGATTGCCGATGATGCGCGGATGGAAGGACGCACCTGCGCGGTCTATCACGATGGGATCGTCGACGCGGCCGGGACTCTTCGCCGGATTTCGAACCGGCTGTCCTCCATCGCGACAGCGCGGGTTCTTGTTCAAATGCCGCCACTCGATCCTGTCACGGAGTTTGCGCGCGAGCGGGTCTTCAATACAATTCGTGGGCAGCTTCACTCGTGGCTGGATTTCTTCAGCGGCGCCGAATCCTTCAGCGCTTCGGCCGCTCGTGAGACCGCGCAGAAACATCCAGCCGATGAGTTGGCGGAACCGCTCAATGAGTTCAGTTCATATTTGGAGGAGGGAGGGTTCGCCCGATTGGCGTCATGGCCGCTCGAGCCGCGCCGTACGATGCTCGCGGAACTGCAATTGATGCGACGACTTGAGTTTCTACTCCCTGAGCTGAATAGGTATCTGGCGAATGTTCCCAGCCCCCCACGACACGCTTCGCGCATCGCGCCTCCCGAGGACTGATTCATTCTCCGTTCGCTACAACAAATGCTTTAGAGAGCGGCCGGAGTATAGCTGAGCGCTAGCGCGTAATGCTTACGGCCAGGATTCTCGAGCCTCAAACTGCCTGGTCTTCTCGCGGCGTTCGGCCCCAGCGCTTCTTCATCTCTGCCAGCGGCCCGTCCAAAGACCCTGCGAAGGACGGCGGTTGGCGAGAAAACCGGACCTCAACCGGACCCCCTTCAGGGGCTCGGGCAAAAGGTCCGAATTTCCTATCGCACTCTGGTGGAGGCGGGGGGATTTGAACAAAGCAAAAAACATTAGGCAAATACTAACCTATTTCTCAAACAAGCGAATCGATACCCCCAAAATTACCCCCAAAGGATCGGCGCTACCTTGCTAGGAGCGGACGACTGCTCTAAGAACGGTTTGGCGCCAAGCCAGTTGGACTCGTGACTTACACCATTGGAATGGGGCGAGCCACAATCCATGGGAGAAGGTGCGGATAGCAATAATAGCCGGCTATTTAAGCCCCGCTGGAACCGATGCGCGCAGCAGGGCCAGTGCCTCATTCAGCGCCGGGAGCATGGAGTTGATCGGATGTTGAAC
>Ga0126381_100000509_pt1 | contig 42654 bp, 46 predicted proteins | sample PanSoiMetPlot_28_FD_96465 | JGI IMG/M metagenome (GOLD analysis project Ga0126381, IMG submission 96465) | Tropical forest soil microbial communities from Panama - MetaG Plot_28 | ecosystem: Environmental > Terrestrial > Soil > Tropical forest > Bulk soil | place: Panama | collected 2016-02-17 | reverse complement strand
TTGTGGCCCACCACCCCTGAAAGAACGGGGGCTGTGGGCCACAGGCCCCGCTCGCGCCGGGCGGCGCCCTCCTCGCGCCGGGCGGCAGTCACGAGCCAAGCCCGGCGAAACGGTATAGAGCGCACACCGCCGTGCGGCCCGCAGTGGGTCAGTGGCACCATCGAGCCCATGAAGGGGTAGCGGAGCCCAGCGATCCCGCTGGCCTTGGTCGCCGCGCGGCAAGCGCCGCGCCGCTGAGGAGGGTGTACGCCATGACTGAGCTGCCGGATTACGCCGAGCTTCCGCCTGCCCCGCGCGGGGGCCGCAGCGCATGGGGCTTGTTCGGCGCCGCGGACAATGTCGGCCTGGTCAACTTGATGACACCCGAGCGGATCGCCGCGGCCGCCAAGCTGGTGCGGCGCGGTCAGGTCTTCTGCCTGGACCTGCCGCTGGGCAGCTTCTCGCCGGCGCTGGCCACCTTCCGCGGGACGCCCAGGCACCGGGTGCTGCACGAACCTGGCACGATCGGGTTCGACGACGTCTATGACAACTTCTATCCGCAAGCCGGCAGCCAGTGGGATTCTCTGGCCCACATAGGCTACGCACCGGACCAGATGTATAACGGCGCTACCGAGGCCGACGTGCTCGCGGGCACCAGGAACACCATCGACCACTGGGCCCGGCACGGGATGGCGGGCCGGGCGGTCCTGCTGGATGTGCCGCGGGCGATGCAGGACGCGGAGCTGGCTTATGATCCGGGCGGTGCGGTCCCGATCAGCGTCGCGGACCTGGAACGGGCCCGGCGCCAGGCCGGTGTCGAGTTCTCGGCCGGGGACATCATCTTGCTGCACACCGGGTTCGCGGCCTGGTACCTGCGCCAGCCCCGCCAGGTCAGATACGGGCTGCACGGCAACGTCACCGCACCCGGCCTTGAGCATACGGAGGAGGTCTGCGAGTACCTGTGGAATACTCACGCGGCGGCCATCGCCTGCGACACCTTCGGCGTCGAGGTCTTCCCGGCCGACGGCAGTGAACAGGCGCACCCGTTCGGGTTCCTGCACACCATCCTCATCGGCCAGTTCGGCATGGCGCTGGGAGAACTGTGGTGGCTCACTGATCTGGCCAGCGACTGCGCCGCCGACGGCGTCTACGAGATGTTCCTGGTCAGCGCGCCGATGAACGCGCCCGGCGGGATCGGCTCACCCGCCAACGCCGTTGCCATCAAGTAGCCGGCGCCGTGCTGGCGACTTGCTCCGCGACCTGCTCGATCTTGGCCAGCCGGGCCAGGGTCGGCCGCGACAGGATCTGCCTTATGTCGTGCAGCGCCACCAGGAGCTCATCGATACCGTCGACGGGCGCGTCGTCGCCGGCGTACAGCAGGATCGCCTGGTAGTCCTCGGGTGAGATCGCGGCGCCGGGCAGTTCGATCTGCTCGGCCTCGGCGAGGAACAACGCGGGCACCGAGGTGTCAAGGGCCATGGCCAGCGCGGCGATCTCGGCCGCGGTGAAGGCGCGGCGCCCGCGCTCGGCCTGGTGGACCGCCTGGCGGCTCCAGGGTTTTTCCAGGTATCTCCCCAGGGCCTCGCCCAGCTGGGTCAGTGACATCTGCCGCGCTTCCCGGAGCCGCGCGATCTGCTGGCCTATGGCCGCCTCGATCCGCATGCGCACTCCTTCACGTCACTCCTCATGATGACATCGAAATATACCCATTGACAACCGTCACTCGATAGCTCTACTGTAGTTATGCAGCATTCACTGTCAATCCCCATAATGACAGACCCTCGGAGGGCTTCATGCAGTCCTTGCACCTGCAATCCATTCCGGCCGGCGCCGACTGCGCCGTCCTGCGGGTCGGTGGTGAGGTCGACGTGTACACCGCCCCGCAGCTGCGCGAGCGCGTCACTAGCCTGGTCGCCAATGGCGTCCGGCGCATCGTGGCGGACCTCCGCGACGTGGACTTCCTGGACTCCACCGGCCTCGGGGCCTTGGTGGGCAGTCTCAAGCGGGTACGGGAGAAGGACGGGTCGCTGACGCTGGTCAGCGACACTGGCCGGATCCTCCAGGTCTTCCGTATCACCGGGCTGGTACGCGCCTTCGAGATCCACGCATCGGTCCCGGCGGCGATCTCGGCTGACGAGCACTGGAAGGCGGCGCTCGCCGCCGAAAGCCTCGACGAAGAGGAATGGTGCCGTAAGCACGGACTCCTGTGAGCCTCAGCCGGTATGCCGTAGCAGGAACGCGAGGGTCCGGTTGTTGAAGTCTTCGACGTTCTCGTAGATGGGCGCGTGCGCGCAGTCCTCGAACACGACCAGCTCGGTATCGGGTATCGCCGCGGTGAGCGGATCGGCGAACCGTGTCGAGGTCACCTGATCGTGCCGGCCGAAGGTGATCAGGGTCGGGGTCCTGATCGAGCCGAGCGCCGCGGTGGCGTCGTGCGCGAGCACGGCACCGGACTGGCGGATGAAGGCGTCCACCGGCGGCATCGGGCGCCCGCGGACGAACTCGGCCAGGGACGCCACGTAGTCAGGGCGTGCCGCGTACAGTTCCGGGGTCAGGCACCAGGGGAAGATGCCCTGGATGACCATCTCGGTCACGCTCGCCAGGGCGTTGGCCATGACCTGCCAGCCAGTCACGACCGTGCGCAGGAACAGGTCGCTGGCCGGCCACGCGCTGTGCAGCGACAGCGACCTGACCCGGTCCGGGTACCTGGCCGCCAGCCACATGCCGGTCGCCGCGCCGAGGGAGAGCCCGAAGACGTGCGCGCTGCCGATGCCGGCGGCCTGCATGAACGCCGCGATGTCGTCGGCGAGCAGTTCGGTGGTGTACACGCCCTCCGGCTTGCCGGACAGGCCCGCGCCCCGCAGGTCCACGCTGAAGCAGGTGAAATGCTTGGCGTACCCGGCGACCTGGAACGCATAACACGCCTGGTCGGCGGCGAGATACGGGATGAGCACCATCGGCTCGCCCGCGCCCTGCACCTCGTAGTTGATGTCGATACCGTTGGCCTGCACGACTGGCATCTCGCCCCTCCCGGACTCGCTGCGAAGTGGTCCCGGTCAGACCATAACCCCAGGGCGCCGGATCGTCCGGCCGCGACACGTAGCGTCAGCCGGGCCTGGCATCCGGGCGATAGGCATCCGGGCGATAGACGAGCAGCGCGTCGCGGCGCTTTCGCAGCGCCACCGCCGGGCCCTCGGTCACTACCTCGCCGTCCGCGGACAAGTGGACAGGTGATCCGTCCTGGGTGCGGACCTCTAGCGCGGGAGCGGTCCACGTGCGGTAGACGCGGCTGCGGCCGAGCGTGCCCGTGGCCACGGCGGCGATCAGCCGGGCCCGGGCCAGCGGGCGGCTGCCGTCGATCATCCTGATGTCCAGCTGGCCGTCGTTCAGGTCCGGCCGGTACGACGGTGCCGCGCCCTGGGGCTCGTACCGGCAGTTGCCGGCGAACAGCAGCCACACCCGGCGGCGGCGGCCGTCCACGACCAGGTCCCGCGGCCGGCCGCTCCGCAGCACTCGCACCAGCGCGGCCAGCACCGCCGGCCACTTGCCCGCGCGTTCTTCGAGTTCCTCGCGCGCGCGGACGAGGTCGGCGTACACGCCGGTGCTGGCCGTGTTGAGGAACGCCCGCTGACCGGCCACCGCCAGGTCCACCAGGACGCTGTCCCCGGCACGCAGCGCGTCCACCGCGTCCATGGCCGACCGTACGCCCAGGTCCGTGGCGAAATGGTTGACGGTTCCCGCGGGAATGACCAGCAGCGGCATGCCCCGGTCAGCGGCCAGCCCGGCGGCGAGCCGGACCGATCCGTCACCGCCGGCGATGCCCAGGATCCGCGCGCCGCTGGCCGCTTGCTCCAGCAGCGCCGGCAGATCGTCGCCATCGGCGGCCACCACGACACGGGCATCAGGCAGCTCGCCGGTGAGCGTGGCGGCCAGTTCGCCCGATGACGTGCCCGCCGCGCCGTTCATGACAACGACGAGCCCCTGACCGGTGGGCGCCGCCGGAGCCTGCCGACGGGGACGGGCGGCCGCGGCTGGCTCGTGCCCGCGCAGCGGCCACCATCGTACGGTCAGCATTCCAGCGCACGTGCCGATCGCGAAGCCCGCGGCGACGTCGGAAGGAAAGTGCACTCCGGTGACGACTCGCGACGCGCCGACCGCCGCGGCCAGCAACCCGACCGGCGCGGCCAGGACCGGCAGTTCCAGCGCCACGCCGGTGGCGAAGGCCGCGGCGGACGCGGAATGACCGGACGGAAACGAGGTGCTGCGCGGCATCCGGGACGGCTGGCGCGGCAGCGGGACCTGGTGGGTGGGGCGGCGCCGGCGAGCCAGGCCCTTGGCGACCACATTGGTCGTCGAACTCGCGATCGCGATGCCGGCCAGGCCGCGCAAGGCCGCGCGCCGGGCCCACTTGTTCCTGGTCGCCGCCAGGCCCGCGGCGATGCCCACCCACAGGGTGCTGTGGTTGGCGGCCCGGCCCAGCGCGGGCAGGGTCCGGTCCAGCAGCGGAGAGCTGGTGGCCGAGACGCGGGCCATGATGGTGCGGTCCGCCGCGGAGATCTTGTTAGGCACCGGGCCGCCCGTCCCCTTCACGCACTCTCGCTCCTCCTGTCCCGCAGGGCTTCACCCTACCGGCGAGCGCCGGGCGAGCACCCGGAGCGCGCCGGGCGAGCACCCGGCGCCGTGATCCAGGCGAGGTCCGGTCTACTGTGGCGCCGTGACAATTCAGGTGATAGTGCTCAACGGCGGTTCCAGCTCAGGTAAGTCCGGGATCGTGCGGTGCCTGCAGGCGCTGCTGCGGGATTCCTGGCTGGCCTTCGGGGTGGACACGCTGATCCAGGCCATGCCCGTTTCCGCGCGGACCTCGGCCGCCGGGATCGAGTTCGCTCCTGACGGCGCGATCTCAGTCGGGCCGGAGTACCGGATGCTGGAGGCAGCCTGGATCGAGGGCATCGTGCAGATGGCCCGCGCTGGTGCCCGGATCATCATCGACGAAGTCTTCCTCGGCGGTCCCGCGTCCCAGCAACGGTGGAAGAACGCGCTCGGTCCGCTGGAGGTGCTGTGGGTCGGCGTCCGATGCGAGGGCGCGGTCGCCGCGGGACGCGAAATGGCCCGCGGCGACCGGGTCGCCGGGATGGCCGCGTCCCAGGCCGAAGTGGTTCACCAGGGCGTGGTCTACGACCTCGAGGTGGACACGACGCACACCGAGGCTCTGGACTGCGCGCGGACGATCGCCGCCCGCGTCCAGTAAGCGGGCGGCATCCAACAATCTTGATATCAAACTTCTTGACATCAAGATAGCTCTCCGGCAAACTGCTGGAAGAGTATCTCGACGTCGAGATACTCTCCCGGCCGGGGAGGCGAGATGGAGCGCGCAGGCCTGTTCACCCAGCTACACAACCCGCCTGGCGGCCGGGACGCGCGGATCATGCTCACCGCGCAGTTCCTCGACCGCACCGGCACCGGCGTGTGGAGCGCCTCCGCCGTGCTCTACTTCACCGTCGAGGCCGGGTTCGACTCCCGCCGCATCGGTTTGCTGCTCGGCATCGGCGGCGTGGCCGGGGTGCTGGGCTCCCCGGTCGCCGGACGGCTGGCCGGGCGCCGTCCGGTGCGCTCGCTGCTGATCGGCTGCCACCTGCTGCGCATGATGACGCTGAGCCTGATCTTGTCCTCCACCGCGCCCGGCGTACTGATACCGGCCGTCGGGCTGACCGTCTTCTGTGACCGGGCCGCGAAGACGCTGGAGATGCTGTTCGCCGCCGAGGTAGCGGGACCCGCCCGCGCGACCTATCAGGCAGTGTTCCGCAGCGTGGCGAACGCCGGGTACGCCCTGGGCGCCGGTATCGCGGCCATCGGTCTCGCGGTCGGCACGCGCGACGCCTACCAGGTGCTCATCGCGCTCGACGCGCTCTCGTTCGCCGTGACCTCCGTACTGGTGCGGGGGATCCGCGGCCGTGCCGGGTGCCGCTCCGAGGCGCCGGCCGCCGCTCGCACCGCCCCCGTCGCGGCACGGGCGGGGCAAGCGGTGGCGGGCGCCGCGAACCCGTGGCGTGATTCCGGGTACCTCGGGTTCGTGCTGCTCGACATCGTGATGACGACCGACGACTCGGTGCTCAACGTCGGCCTGCCGCTGTGGCTGCTCACCCGGACCAGGGCTCCGCACGCGCTGGTACCCGCGTTCCTTATCGTCAACACCGTGCTGGTGGTCGTCCTGCAGATGCGGGTCTCCGCGGCCACCGAGGGCCCGCGGGACGCCACGAAGGCGGTCGGCCGCTACGGCCTGATCATGCTCGGATGCTGCGCCTGCCTGGCCGCCGCGGCCGAGTGCGGCCCGCTGCTCGGTTCGGTCATCTTGCTGGCCGCGGCCGGACTGCAGACCTTCGCCGAGCTGATGCGCTCGGTGAGCTCCTGGGAGCTCGCGGTCTCACTGGCCCCGTCCCCCGCACGCCCGGCGTACCTGGGGGTGGCCGGGATGTCCCAGTCGGTGCAGAAGTGTGCGGGGCCGCTCCTGCTGACCGGGGCCGTGATGGCCGCGGGCCCGGTGGGCTGGCTCGCCCTCGGCGGCGTGGTGGCCGGGCTGTCCCTGCGCCAGCGCCGCGGCTGCCTGCGCATGCTGGACCGGGCGCACACATGCGACAAACAGGAATACCCTATGGGGGTATGCCGTTGACCGACGCCGTCCCGACCGGAAGGTGAACCGAGATGCACGCGATCTTGCATGCCCTGTCCATTACCGGGTCGATGACGTGGGAGATCACGTGGGCGCTGATCCTCGGGTTCGCCCTGTCGGCGGTGGTCGAGGCGGTGATCCGCAAATCGACCATCGTCCGGCTGCTAGGCGATGACCGGCCGCGCACGCTCGCGGTCGCCTCGGCGCTGGGCGCCGCGTCGTCATCGTGCTCCTATGCCGCGGTCGCGCTGGCTCGTTCGCTGTTCCGCAAGGGGGCGGACTTCACCGCCGCGATGGGGTTCGAGATCGCCTCCACGAACCTGGTGATCGAGCTCGGGGTGATCCTGGCCCTGCTGATGGGCTGGCAGTTCACCCTGGCGGAGTTCACCGGCGGGCCGGTCATGATCGTGCTCCTGGCCGTGCTGTTCCGGCTGTTCCTCACCGGCAGGCTGCTGCGCACCGCGCGCCAGCAGGCCGACCGCGGGCTGGCGGGTTCGATGGAGGGGCACGCCGCGATGGACATGTCCATCGCCCGCAAGGGGTCGTTCACGCGCCGTCTGCTGTCCCGCGATGGCTTCACCGCGGTGAGCCATGTGTTCGTGATGGAGTGGGCGGCGATCATCCGTGACCTGGTGGTCGGGCTGCTGATCGCCGGCGCGATCGCCGCCTGGGTGCCGGACAGGTTCTGGCAGTCGTTCTTCTTCGCCGGCCACCCGCTGGCCGCCAAGGTGTGGGGACCGCTGGCCGGCCCGCTGGTGGCCGTCATCTCGTTCGTCTGCTCGATCGGCAACGTGCCGCTGGCCGTGGTGCTGTGGAAGGGCGGGATCAGCTTCGGCGGCGTGATCGCGTTCATCTTCGCGGACCTGATCATCGCGCCGATCCTGAACATCTACCGCAAGTACTACGGCGCCCGGATGGCGCTGTTCATCCTGGCCACGTTCTACGCGGCCATGGTGGCCGCGGGGTACGTGATCGAGCTGATCTTCGGCGGTCTCGGGCTTGTGCCTGACCGGGCCGAGGCGAAGATCCCGGACCAGGGCGTGTCCTGGGACTACACCACCTGGCTCAACATCGCGTTCCTGATCCTGGGGGCCGTGCTCGTGCTCAGGTTCTTCCGCACTGGCGGCCGGGCCATGCTGAAGATGATGGGCGGAGCGCCCGGCCAGGAGCACTAATCCCGGCGGGCCTGGGCCGTGAGGGCACGCGCGGCGGCCTCGAGGCAGCGCAGGAACGCCATCGCTGGTGCCGGCCTGGCCAGCCCGCGCCAGGTAGCGGCGTGGACGATCCTGGTCGGCGCGTCGTCTGGGTGCAGCGGGACAAGCACGATACCCGGCTGGGTAGTGCCCGCGGCGAGCAGCGGCACCAGGGCGAGCCCGAGTCCGGCCGCGACGAAGCCTTGCTTGGCCGGCCACTGCCGCATCGCGAACTCGACCCGGGGCCGGAAGCCCGCGCGCAGGCAGGCATCGGTCAGAGTCTGCGAGCTGTCGGGGAATCCCTCGACCCAGCTCTCCGAGGCCAGCTCGGTCAGGCGTATCGCGGTCCCGCGGGCCAGCCGGTGGCCGGCTGGCATGCGAACAAGCGGGCGCCGGTGGCCTTCTCCAGCGCCGAGATCTGCCGCGACACCGACGGCTGGGTGTAGCCGAGGGCCTGGCCGGCCGCCATCAGCGAACCGCGCGCGGCGACCTCGCGGAAGACCTCCAGCCAGGCCGTGTTCATCAAGCGTCCACCCCTCATATGCGATGTTCGTATAGCAACCTTGACAGGTATGCATTTTTCATTTAACTCCACGCCCTCTACCGTTTCGCCTAGACCAAAGGGCCACAGAGACCAAAGGGCCACAGAGAGGAGCAGACGTCGTGAGGTTCGGCTTGTACGGGCTCCAGCGCGGCGGCGGAGTCGAACCGGGCACGCTGGCCATGCGGGGGCGGCTGGCGGAGCAGGCCGGGTTCGAGTCGGTGTGGGTCGGCGATCACATCGCGCTGCCCGCCGAGCAGGGCGGTGAGCAGCCGCGCCTGGAGGTGGTGGTCGCCGTGAGCTACCTGGCCGCGGCGACGAGCCGGGTTCGGCTCGGGTTCGGCGTGATCGTCCTGCCGCAGCGTCAGCCGGTCCTGCTGGCCAAGCAACTGGCGTCGATCGACATCTTGTCGCAGGGCCGGCTGACCGTGGGGATAGGCGTCGGCTATGTCGAGCCGGAATTGCGGGCGATGGGCGTCCCCCTCGCCGGGCGTGGCGCACGCACCGACGAGTACCTCGCCGCGATGCGCTGCCTGTGGACCGAACAAGCCCCGTCGTTCAGCGGGCGCTTCGTCGAGTTCGCCGGGGTGTTCCAGCGTCCGCGGCCGGTTCAGCGGCCCCATCCGCCGGTCGTGATCGGCGGGCACTCAACGGCTGCCTTCCGCCGGGCGATCACCGCCGCGAACGGGTGGTACGGCGTTTACCTGGACGTCGAGCAGGCGACGGCGACGCTGGCCGGCCTGCGCAAGGCCGCGGCCGGATGCGATCGCCCGGCCAGCCTCGGCGAGCTCGAGATCACCGTCACACCGCCGGGGCCGATCGATCTCGCGACGGCGCGGCGCTACGCCGACCTCGGGGTGCACCGGCTGGTGATCACCCCGTCCGCCGACGACCGGTCAAGCGTCGAGCGGCTCATCGCTTCGGCCGGCGAGAACCTCATCGGCCAGGTGTGATCGGTTACGCGCGGGAAACCGGGGGTATTACTCTCCGCTGTCGGGCGATCCCTGCCCGGGTACACAGGGGGTACAGAATGAGCAACCTCATCGCCGTCGGCTACGACGACGTCGCGACTGCCAAGACCGTCCGCGACAAGCTGTTCCAGCTGCAGTCGCAGCATCTCATCACGCTTGAGGACGCGGTCGTCGTCGAGCGCAGGCCTGACGGCAAGGTGAAGCTGCACCAGACCAGGTCGACGGCCGGCACCGGCGCGATGGGCGGCGCCCTGTGGGGCGGCCTGATCGGGCTGATCTTCTTCATGCCGTTCCTCGGCGCGGCGATCGGCGCGGCCACCGGCGCCGCGGCCGGCAGCATGGTAGACGTGGGCGCGGACGACAGGTTCATGCGCCAGGTCGGCGAGGACCTCACGCCGGGCAAGGCCGCCCTGTTCGTGCTCGTCGTGTCCAGCACCCCTGAGAAGGTGCTGCCCGAGATCGCGCCGTACGGCGGCCACATCATCAGCACCTCGCTGAGCCAGGAGGCCGAGGAGCACCTGCGCGAAGCGGTGCAGGCCGGCCAGACCAGGTAACGCACCCGTCAGTGCGGGATGCCGGAGATCAGGTCGCCGGCTCTGGCCAGCGGAGAGGTACGGGCGGAGCCGGTTCCTGACTCCAGCCGGTCGGCGACCCGGTAGAGGGTGTAGAGGCCGCGGACGCCGGCCCAGCGCAGCGGCTCGGGTTCCCAGCGCGGGGAGCGGTGCCCGACCCAGGGCAGCGTGACCAGCGGCGTCTGCTCGCGGCGGACCAGGTCGGCGAAGGTGCGGCCGGCCAGGTTGGACGCGGCGACGCCCTGCCCCGAGTAGCCGCCGGCCCAGCCCAGCCCGGTGGCCGGGTCCAGGTGCACCGAGGCGCACCAGTCCCGCGGCACGCCGAGCACGCCGCTCCACGCGTGCGCGATGCCGGCCGGCGCGGCGGCCGGGAACATCCGGCGCAGGATCCGGCTCAGCGCCGCCACGGTGGCTGGCTGGGTCGCCCCGCCGGAGTCCAGGCCGGAGCCGAACCGGTAGGGGATGCCGCGGCCGCCGAGCGCGATCCGCCCGTCGGCGGTGCGCTGCGCGTACATGTACGCGTGTGCCTCGTCGCCGAGGGTCTCGCAGCCGTCCCAGCCGATCGCTTCCCACGCGCCGTCGCTCAGCGGCTCGGTCACGATCATCGAGCTGTTCATCGGCAGCAGGGCGCGGCGCTGCCCGGGCAGGCTCGCGGTGAAGCCTTCCGTGCAGCGCAGCACGTGCGCGGCGCGTACCGTGCCGGACCGCGTGCGCGCCCGCCCCGGCTCGATCGCGGTGACCGGCGTCCCCTCGTACAGCCTGGCCCCGCGCGCGGTGACCGCCGCGGCGAGCCCGGCCACGAGCGCGGCCGGCTGGATCCGCGCGCAATGCGGCGAATACAGCGCGCCCTCCGCCCCGGATACCCGGATCCGCGCGTTAAGTTCCTCTCGATCAAGGTACTGAACGACATCGTCCGCTTCACCCCAAGCCCGTTCTCGCTCGAGGCGTTCCCGCAGCCGGGCCTGCTGGGCCGGGGACGTGGCCACGGCCAGCGTGCCGCCCTTCACCAGGGCCGCGTCGATCCGCTCGGCCGTGCAGACCCGGGCCACCTCGTCCACGGTGTCCCTGAGTGCCTGCTCGAGCGCGCGGACCCCGGCCTTGCCCCGCGGGCCACGGGCGTACCTGGCCCGTGAACCGGGTAGCTCGGCGGTGACCCATCCGCCGTTACGGCCGGAGGCGCCGAACCCCGCGAAGTTGGCCTCCAGCACGACGACTCGCAGGCCCGGCTCGGCGCGCATAAGATAGTAAGCGGTCCACAACCCAGTGTAACCACCGCCCACGATGCACACGTCAGCCTCGGTATCGCCTGGCAGTGCAGGGCGTTTTGGCGGCAAACCTCGCGTTCGCCACCAAAACGACACATCGCCGTTGCGCATTCGAGAGCCTTTCCAGACGGTGAACCACCGTACGTTTTGAATAAAGTAGCTGATAAGGGGTAACGGACAGGTACCTAGCCCGTGGGGGTAGCGTCGGCCAATGCGACTTGGGGTCTTGGACGTAGGTTCCAACACGGTGCATCTGCTTGTGGTGGACGCCTACCCTGGCGCCCGGCCCATGCCTGCCTTCTCGCACAAGACCGAGCTCCGGCTCGCTGACCACCTGGACGCCGGGGTCAAGCTCTCCGCGGCGGGTGAGCAGGCGCTGCGTGCGGTCGTGCGCGAGGCGCTGCGCATCGCCGAGGACAAGGGCGTCACCGACGTGATCTCGTTCGCCACTTCGGCGGTACGGGACGCGGAGAACGGTGAGCAGGTGCTGGCCAGGATCCGCGAGCAGACCGGGGCGCGGATCAACGTCATGACCGGCGAGGAGGAAGCGCGGCTCACGTTTCTCGCCGCCCGGCGCTGGTTCGGCTGGTCCGCTGGCCGGCTGCTGGTGATCGACATCGGCGGCGGATCGCTGGAGGTGGCGGCCGGCATCGACGAGGAGCCGGACGCGCTGGTCTCGCTGCCGCTGGGCGCGGGCCGGCTGACCAGGGACTGGATCACCGCGGATCCGCCGCCGGCGGATGAGGTACGCAAGCTGCGCAGGTACGTCCGGGCGGAGATCGCCAACGAGATCGGCGGCATGCTCAGGCACGGGCCGGCCGATCAGGTGGTGGGTACCTCGAAGACGTTCAGGCAGCTGGCCCGGATCGCGGGTGCGGCGCCGTCAAGCGAGGGCCCGTACGCCACGCGGGTGCTCAGCCACGGCGATATCAGGGTCTGGGCGCAGCAGCTGCCCCGGATGAGCCAGGCCGAGCGGGCCAAGCTGCCCGGGGTTTCCGCGGGCCGGGCGCCGCAGCTGCCGGCCGGCGCCATCGTGGCCGACGCCACCTTGGACCTGCTCGACATCGATCACCTGGAACTATGCCCGTGGGCGCTGCGCGAGGGCGTCATCCTGCGCCGCCTGGACATGCTGGCCTGAGGCCCGCGGCTGAGCGAGCATGTCCAGGCGGCGCGGGTCTACCGCATGACGCGGACGCCCTCGGCCTGCTCGTCGTCGTCGATCGTGCTCGGGCGGGCCGGCGGCCGCTTCTCCTGGTGCCCCTGCTGATGGGTCTGCGCTGATGGCGCCGATGCCGCCGGTGTCATTTGCGTCACGGGAGCGCCGGCCGGCTTGCGCGCCGCGGCGGCCGCCTCCGGCTTCGGGTGAGCCTGGCCCGGCGTGCCGCTGCCCTCGGCGGCACTCATTGTCTTGGCGGCGGCCTGCGTCACCTCGTCCTCCAGCGAGGGGCGGGCGTTCTCGGCGGCGACCAGGCCTGAGACGCCCTCCAGGATCTCGGTGAGCCGCTTGACCGTCTCCCCGTGCCTGTTGCTCAGCAGGTTCAGCCGGCGCTCCGCGCCGTCGTGAATCGCCGTCGCCCTCGAGGTGGCCTCATCCAGGGCCCGCTTGGCCTGCGCCATCGCGGTGTTCAGCGCGTTGTCCGCCTTCTTCTGCGCCTCGGCGGTCGCGCGGTCCGCTTCCGTGCGGGCCATGCTCGTCATGCGTTCCGCTTCCGTGCGGGCCGCGTTACGCGTCTTCTCCGCCTCGGACCGAGCCGTCGTGATCGCCCGCTCGGCCTGCTCCTGGGCGGCGGTCAGCATACGCTCGGCCTGCTCGCGGGCCTCGCCGCGGAGCCGGTCGACCTCGGCCCCGGCCTCGTTGCGCAGCTTGGCGATGTCGTCGTGGGCCTTCGACTTCTGCGATCGGGCCTCGTCGTCGGCCAGCTTGAGGATCTGGGCGATGCGCTCGCTGACTTCCTCGTGCGCGGGCTTGGCGCCGAGCGCCTGCTGGCGGGCTATGGCCAGGTCTCGCCGTAGTTCCTCGGATTCGTCCAGGGACCGGGCCAGCCGCTGCTCGAGGTCCCGGATCTGGCTCCGGCACCGCGCCAGGAACTCGTCGACCTGGCGGCGGCTGTAACCGCGAAGCTGCACTTCAAAGACGTCGTCGTGGGTAAGGTTCGGCAGAAGATCACTGTTGTCATTCATTCGCGGCTTCCCGTGATTCTGGTTGCTGAGCGGGACCGTGTCCACTGAGGCTAAAGTGAGGCGAGATCACGTAAGTGAACTCGCGTGAATGCTGGTACGTGGGCTGTTGTAGCAGGTCAAGCATGGATCGCGGCCAGGTCTTGCGGCCCGCCGCGCGGAGAATGCGGCTATACCTGCACGACTCTCGTCTGGAAGCACTGCCTCGCGCAACCGAAACGACCTAGTGTCCCGGTTTATACCTGCTTGGGTAACGTTGGTGGCGAGTGAAACCTGTTGGGGTCCGTAAGGCGCTTTGCGGCTAGACACGCACCTGAGACGCCTGTCGCCCCACTACCGGATTGCCTGGTATGTACGGCCAAAATTAGCTGAATCGTTACCGCCTAGTAGGGTAAAACGGCGCGTGAAGGTGGTTTGCGAATGGCCCTGATGGGTCATGCGAAGAACCTGTGCCGGCACGTAACCTTGGCCGCAAGTGCACGGAGTCGTCGTCAGCGGTGGAGGTGAGCGCGATTCCGAGGCAACTGGATTTGCGTGTCCACGACCGCGTCGCCCTCGATGAGATCGACCTGTACACCGACGTGCTCAGCGCGGTCGCGGCGGCCGACCGGCCGCTGACCGACGCCGAGCTCGATGAGGTCCTCGGCGTCAACAACCGCTAACGCACGCCCCCGTTCCTCTTGTCCCGGGGGGTGCGGGGGTCGTCCCCCGCGAGCCAGCAGAGCGGCGGTACATCGCGTCCGCGCGCCAGCGAGTGAAGCCCAGCTCGGAGTACATCCTGATCGCGGGGACGTTGTCCTCGTCCACATACAGCATGACCCGGTCCTGGCCGCGGTCTCGCAGGTGATGCAGGCCGGCCAGGGTGAGCGCCTTGCCCAGGCCGCCCCCGTGGGCATCGGGATCCACCCCGACCACGTAGACCTCGCCGATGGGCGCCTCGCCCGCCGCGGTCCCGGCCGGGTGGATCTTGGTCCAGTGGAAGCCGGTCATCGCGCCGTCGCGCTCGGCGATGAAGAAGCCGGCCGGGTCGAACCAGGGCTCGCTCTCGCGCAGCTCGATGTCACGCGTGGTCCATCCGCCCTGCTCCGGGTGCTTGGCGAAGGCCCGGGCGTTCAGGCGCAGCCACGGGCCCTCATCCTGGCCCGGCCGGAACGTGCGGACCGACACTCCCGCGGGGAAGCTGGCCGGGGGAAGCGGTTCGCGCAGCGAGCGGCGCATCTGCCACAGGGCGCGGAACCGCTCGAACCCCGCCGACCGGGCCAGGGCCGCGGCCGCGTCGAGGTCACCGTGCGCCCACAGCCGGAGGGCATGCCCCTCCGCCGCCGCGGCCAGGGCACCGACCAGTGCGGTCCCCAGCCCCTGCCGGCGGTGCGCGGGATGGACCACGAGCTCGCCGGTGACCTCAGGCCCGTCTGGCTCATCCAGGTAGGCGTAGCCGCCTATGTCGTTGCCCGCGAGGGCGACGACGTCATGTCCCTCGCCGGGCTCGCCGTGCTGGACGCGCAGCAGGCCATGCTCCGAGAGCGGAGCTACCGCGTCGGCGTCCGTCGCCGCGCCGACGAGTCCGGCGATGTCGCCGGCCCGCGGCGCCGTGCTGAGCAGCCGCGGGCCGGTCACCGGCTGGCCGGGCTGGCCGGCGCGGAACGCGCGGCAGGCCCGCCGCTGCCCTCACCCGACGTGCCGGAAGCCTGCTCGCCGTCACCATCTCGCGCGCCCTTGACCGGGACGAACCGGTACCCGACGTTGCGCACGGTGCCGATCAGCGCCTCGTGCTCGGGGCCGAGCTTGGCCCGCAGCCGCCGTACGTGCACGTCGACCGTCCGGGTGCCGCCGAAGTAGTCGTAGCCCCAGACCTCCTGGAGCAGGTGGGCCCGGGTGAAGACCCGGCCGGGGTGCTGGGCCAGGAACTTGAGCAGCTCGAATTCCTTGAAGGTGAGATCGAGCACGCGGCCGCGGAGCCGGGCCGAGTACGTGGCCTCGTCAATGGCCAGCTCGCCCGAGCGGATCTCGTCGGGCACCTCGGCGGCCGCCGCGATGGACCGGCGCCCGGTCGCCAGCCGCAGCCGGGCCTCCACTTCGGCCGGACCCGCTGTGTTCAGGATCACATCGTCGACGCCCCACTCGGCGCTGATCGCGGCCAGCCCGCCCTCGGTGACGATCACGAACAGCGGGCAGTCCAGTCCCGTGGTGTGCAGCAGCTGGCAGATATTCTTGGCGTGAGCCAGCTCACGCCGGGCGTCCATCAGCACCGCATCGGCCGGCGGTGCCGCCACCAGGGCGGTGGTATCCGCCGGAAGCACGCGCACCGAGTGCAGCAGCAATCCCAGAGCCGGCAGCACTTCCGCGGACGGCTCAAGCGAGCCGGTGATCAGCAGCAGGTCGCTCACCCGATAGCACCTCCACCTACGTGTATAAACACACAAGGACCCGGGGGCAACACCGCCCGGGTCCGATGCAGGCAGGATATCTCAAGCTAGCCTGAGAGACGACATGGCCACGGTGACAATCAGGTACTGGGCAGCGGCGAAGGACGCGGCGGGCGTCGCCGAGGATACGGTCGAGGCGGAGACGCTGGCGGATGCGCTGGAGGTGATCCTCGACCGCCGCGGAGCCGACGGCCGGCTGGGTTCAGTGCTGGCCGGATCGTCCTTCTTGGTCGATGGGGCTCCCGTGGGCCGCCGTACTGCCGCTGACCTGGTGCTTCATGATTCCGCTGTGGTCGAGGTGCTGCCGCAGTTCGCCGGGGGATGAGCCGTCCGCCGAGGCCGGTGTTCCCACGGGGGTGGGCATAACTCCAGTATTGCGGCACACTGGACGAGAACATCTAATTGTGTCCGCGCATGTACGTTCCGAAGTCAGTGAGCATGAGCAGAACGCATGAGCCCGAGGGACCGAACGGTCCTTTCGGGCCAGGGGATACCCCAGCCGGGAAAAGATCCGCTAGCGACATGAACCACGCGCCGCGACCGTACGTTCTTCATAGTGTGCCGAACGCGGGAACCGCGGACCGCCAGGGGCGGGTGGCTGACGAAGCCTTTGTCAGGGCGCTGTACGCCGAACACGGCGGTGCCCTGCTTCGTTATGCCCTCCACCTGATGAGCGGAGACAGGCAGCGCGCGGAGGACTTGGTGCAGGAAACGATAGTGCGGGCATGGCGCCATCCCGAGGCGCTAGCCGATCGGCCGGCCCGGCCGTGGCTGTTCGCCGTCGCTCGTAACCTCGCCGTCGACTCCTACCGGGCGCGGCAGGCTAGACCCACCGAACTCGGGGAGGCGGCGATAAGCCTGCTGCCGTCCGACGACGACGCCGATCGCACGCTCGAGTCCTGGGCGGTAGCCGATGCGCTCTCGTCGCTCCGGCCCGAGCATCGCCGCGTCATCGTCGAGACCTACTACCGCGGCTGTTCAGTGGCCGAGGCCGCCGCTACGCTGGGCATACCGGCGGGAACTGTCAAATCGAGGACCTTCTACGCGCTGAAGGCGCTCAAGCTCGCTCTGCAGGAACGGGGGCTGGCGCCATGACCGAGCCATGGGACTGTGCCGAGACGAAGATCTCGCTCGGCGTTTACGTGCTCGGCGCGATAGACCCGGCCGAGCGCGCGCTGGTTGACGCGCACCTGCCGACGTGCCGCGACTGCCGCGATGAGCTGGCCGGCCTGGCTGGCATACCCGCCCTGCTGGCCCGGGTGAACCCGGAAGAGATCGAGCGGATCGGGGCCGCGCCTGATGGCTATGCCGGGCCGGCTGAGGACAAGGCCCCGCCCGAGCTGATCGGCACCGTACTCAGCCTGGCCTCGGCGCGGCGGCGCCGGACCATCTGGCGCTACGCGGCGTCGGCCGCGGCGGTCGTGGCGCTCGCGGGCGGCATCTTCGCCGGGCTGTCAGCCACCCGGCCCGCGCCGGCATCCTCGGTGGCGTCCGAGATGCCGTTCCTGCCGGGTAGCACCAACTGGGAGACGGCCAAGGGCGCGAGCACGACCAGCGATGTGCACGCCACCATCTCCTACGGCCTCGAGCACTGGGGCACGATCGTGGCCGCCGAGACGTGGAACATCCCGCTGGGCACCACCTGCGAGCTGTACGTGGTCCACAACGACGGGACCAGGACCCAGATCATGTCGTGGACGACCGCACAGGACGAGAGCAAGGTCTGGTACCTGGGATCGATCTCCATGCCCGCCACCGACAAGGGCATCAAGGACTTCCAGATAACCACGGGCCCCAAGCTCCTGGTCACCATCCCCCCCACCTGACCCGCGCCCTCCACCTGGCCCTTGCCTTTCACTTGCCCCTTGCCCTCTACCTGACCCGCGCCCTCCACCTGGCCCGCGCCACCCCTCTGCGCTAACCACGCGTTTGCCACAAGGGTGCAGCTCGCATAGGGGTGCCCGCTCTATGCCGTTGTGCCGGGTCTGGTCCGCAGCTGCCGCCCTGGGTGACCGGGGGTGGTGGGCCACAGCCCCCGTTCTTTCGTGGGTGGTGGGTCACCGCCCCCGGTGCGTCCGCCGCCTGCCCGTACCTTGACCTCTGCAGGAGCCGGGTGAACCGTGACGTTCCGGACGAGGCAGCGGGGGGGCCGCGGAGACGGATCAGGGCGTGTCCGGGGACCGTGACGCACCGTAAAGCTGGCCTGGCGGGATCGATTGCGCAATCTGTCTTGCGCTGTCAAGCTCTTGCGGGCCCCGGGGGCCTGCCGGGTGCGAACAGGGCATCGGGCATGAATCGTCGGCCCGGGTGGCCGTGCCTAGCGGATGGTTGTGGCATCCACCCGGTTCTATGCGGGTGGATGCCACAACCATCCGTCCGCGGGGCCGTGCCACTGATCAAGCGACGACCGGTTTGCAATGGTTTGTCGCATTTGGTGAGGGCGTGGGGAATCGGTGGGGGTGCGGGGAATGAGTGGCGCGGTGGCGGCGCTGAGCAGTGGTATGGGTAACGGGCTCATCTGGCTGGTCGTCACGCTGCTGGTGGCAGCGGCGGCCGGGTTGGCGCTGCGCTGGCGTTCCGGGCGGTTCCGTGCGTCCACGCCGCTGGCCGCGGCCCCGCCCGAGCCTGGCACGCCAGCGGCCTCCGGGACACCAGCGGAACAAGAGCAGACTGGCGTGCTGACCGCGGAGGATCTCCGGGCCGGGCTGGGTGAGCGCGCGACGCTGGTGCAGTTTTCCACCGCGTTCTGCGCGCCGTGCCGGCCGACCCGGCAGATCCTCACCCAGGTGGCCGGGATGGTCGACGGCGTGAAGCACATCGACATCGACGCGACCAGCCGGCTGGACCTGGTGAAAAGGCTGCGGATCAGCAGCACGCCGACCATCTTGGTGCTCGGATCCTCCGGTCAGATCGTGCGCCGGGCCAGCGGTTTGCCGCGGAAGGCGGACGTGATCGCGGCACTCGGGCAGGTCGTAGAGTAGGTCCCGACCGCAATCTGGGAGTGACAGCCGGAGTGAGTCCGAATAGCATCTAGTTCGTGACCTGGAGGACAGAGGAAATGCTGACCAAGCGACGTGCCGTGGACTTCTGCCACGTCGCGACAGCAATCTGTCCGTGCTCCGCGGCCTGAGCCAACTGGACCCGCATCTGCCGAATCTTGTCCGCGGGTCCGTAGTGCCCGATTCAGCGGGCCCGATTCAGCGGCGAGGAGCACCCCCATGGAGATCGACCCACGAGGTCCCAGATTCGGAGCGGCGATAACCGTTGTTGTGCTGGCGGTTGTCCTGATCACCCAAAGCGCCTGGCTGCTGGCCGCGCAGCTGGTGGTCTTCTCGGCCGGTGCGCTGGCCGGGCTGCGTTACGCGCCGTACGGCCTGCTCTATCGCGGCCTGATCCGGCCCCGGCTCGGGCCGCCGGGCCAGACTGAGGCGGAGGCCCCGCCCCGGTTCGCGCAGGCCGTCGGCGCGGCCTTCGCGCTGGCCGGCGTCATCGGATTCGCGACGGGCGCGGCCGTCGTGGGCTCCGTATTCACCGCGCTCGCCCTAGCCGCGGCGTTCCTCAACGCCGCGTTCGAATTCTGCCTGGGATGCCAGGTGTATCTGTTCATTCAGCGGATACGGCTGTCAGAGCGGACGGCCGGTCCTGACCGGGAGGTATATCAATGAGCCGTTCCGACGTCCTAGTGGACGCCGACTGGGTCGAAGCCCATATCGGCGAGCCGGGCGTGGTCCTCGTGGAGGTGGACGAAGATGCTAGCGCCTACGACAAGGGCCACATCCCGACCGCGGTGAAGGTCGACTGGAAGAAGGACCTCCAGGACCCGGTCCGCCGCGACTTCGTCGACAAGACGGGGTTCGAGACCCTGCTGTCCGCGCGGGGTATCGCCAACGACGACACGGTCGTGCTGTACGGCGGCAACAACAACTGGTTCGCGGCGTACGCGTACTGGTACTTCAGGCTGTACGGGCACAGCAACGTGAAGCTGCTCGACGGCGGCCGCAAGAAGTGGGAGCTCGACTCCAGGGAGCTGAGCACGGACGTGCCTGAGCGCCCCGCCACCAGCTACACCGCCACCGAGCAGGACTCCTCGCTCCGGGCGCTACGGGACGAGGTGCTGGCGGCGATCGGCAAGCGGAACCTGGTCGACGTCCGGTCGCCGGATGAGTTCGCCGGCCGCCTGCTCGCACCGGCCCACCTGCCGCAGGAGCAGGCCCAGCGCGCCGGGCACATTCCCACCGCGCGCAACGTGCCCTGGTCCAAGGCGGCGAACGAGGACGGCACGTTCCGTTCCGATGACGAGCTGCGTGAGCTGTACCAGTCCGGGGCGGGGCTGGACTTCGGCAAGGACACCATCGCCTACTGCCGGATCGGTGAGCGTTCCGCGCACACCTGGTTCGTCCTGCACGAACTGCTGGATCTGGCCAACGTGAAGAACTACGACGGTTCATGGACCGAGTACGGCTCGCTGGTAGGCGTGCCGATCGAGCTGGGAGATGCGCGATGAGCGGAGCGAATGACGGCTGCGGCGCCCCGGCGGGCGGCGCCCCGATGCCGGCCACGACCACCGACCAGGCTGTGGTGGAGGGCCGCGTCCTGCACGACGGTGCCCCGGTGGCCACCGGGTACGCCCGCCTGCTCGGCACCGGCGACGAGTTCGTGGCCGAGGTGCCGCTGGGCACCGACGGCGGATTCCGCTTCTTCGCCGCCCCCGGGTCGTGGACCTTGCGTGTCCTCGCCCCCGGCGGGCTGCGCGCTGAGCGCTCCGTGGCCGCCGACTACGGCCAGATCACGAAAGTGGAACTCAGCGTCTGACCCGGACGGCAACATAGCGGGCGCGACCGTCACGGCGGCCGCGCCCGCTATGTTCAGCGGGCCGTGTCGATCGTCACCCGGAACAGCTCAGGCTTCAGCACCGTCACGGTGAGCCCGGCCGGCTGGCGGGTGGCCGGGTCGTCGAACCTGACCGTCACCGTGATCACCGGATGCCCGGGCGTCAGGCCCAGGGTGCGGGCCACCGCCGCCTGCGACGGGCCCATTTCGACGTTCATCGCGACCGGCGGCAGGACGTTAGGTGCCGAAATGAACGGCGGGAACTGCGCGTCCTGGGCCGCGCCACTGCCGTCGTCTCCTGTCGGTTCAGGCTGGTAGGCGGTCGAAGCGGCCACCGGTTCTCCGGCCGCCACCCAGACGCAGCGAACGACCCGGACCGGCGTCCCGGCCGGCCGGCGCAGGGCCCCGGCTACGTCCTGCGGTGCCTCGCGCCGGGACACCTGGCGGGTCTGGCAATCGATCGTGTTCCCCATCGGGTCCAGGCGGGTGCCGAGCCCGCCGGCGCCCTCGATGGGGATCCAGTACTGCGCGAGGCTGGTCCGGTACAGCTGGCCGTCCGGCAGCCGCCGCACCACCGACCGCCGCGCGAGTTCCTCGATCGCGTTGTCGATTTCGGCGAGACTGACGTTGTACTTCCTGGCCAGCGCGCTGCGCCGGGGCAGGCGCCAGCCGGGCTCTCGCGGGCCGAGCGCCGCGGCCATCAGGTCGGCGAGGCCGGCCTCCGCCCGGGCCGGTACCGGCCTGATCCCAGCGCTGGCTTGGGTTCGAGCCGGTGCTGGTTGCGCGCGGATCGGGTCACTGCTGTCCAAGGTGCCGACGGTCATTCCGCGTATCGGCGCGATCGGCCCGCGCGGGTACGGCCCGGCCCTCGCCGGACGGCGGTCACACCGGTCCCGTTTCCAACGACAATGGATCTCGCCTGCCCACGACCCCATTGATATTCACCTGAGGTAAATAGCAGTTGAATTAGGAAGGAACGAACGGGCGTTTTCTGACGACATAAGGGTGAACATCCCCCCAGGGGGAGACGCGCCGGCAGGCTCTCGCCGCATGACCTGACCGCGGGGGCTCGGTCTTCCAGTAAAATCCACATCGGGACGCCGGCGTGACGGGGGATCTGAGGTTCGGCGGCATCGATCCGGAGGGCTTGTAACGATTGCGACACTAGCTGGTCAACTAATGGTCCTTGCTGGCCGCAGACCTGCGGGTTCGCGCCGCCCGGGCGCGGGGCTCCAGATCCGTACACCATAAGTTAACCTCTTGGTCCCTCTTTGTCCATCTCTGGTTTACCCGTAGATACCACAAGCGCCGACAGACTGTACTGGCACACCATGATTCGCAGGATGACCGGTCGTCCGGGCTGCTCATCGGCCGGGAAATGCATAAACCCATAAGGAGAAGTCCGATATGCAACTTCGACGCAGACAGCAGGTTATGACGGCGGGGGGCGCCGTCGTCGCGATGGCTCTGTCCCTCGCCGCGTGCTCCTCGTCGAGCTCCACTCCGCCCGCTAGTTCGGGCAGCGGTTCTCCCACGGCTGGCTCAGCGACCACCTCGGCGGCACCGACTGCCACCGGCACGATCGACGCCGCTGGATCCACGTTCCAGACGAACTTCCAGCAGACGGCCATCTCCCAGTTCAAGACGGTGAACCCCGGCATCACCGTCAACTACGCCAGCGTCGGCTCGGGTACGGGCCGCAGCGACCTGTACAAGAACACCGTGCTGTTCGCGGGTTCCGACTCGCCCATCCCGAGCAAGGAGGCGTCGGAGGTCCCCGCCGGGAAGACCGTGCTGTACTTCCCGGTCCAGATCGGCCCGATCGCGATGGCCTACAACCTGCCCGGTGTCAAGGGCCTGAAGCTGGACGCGACCGTCCTCGCGGGGATCTTCCAGGGCACGATCACGAGCTGGAACAACTCCGCGATCGCCGCGCTCAACTCGGGCGTCACCCTGCCCAGCACGCCGATCACCCTTGCCGTCCGCGCTGACTCCTCGGGCACGACGCAGAACTTCTCCGACTACCTCGTCATGGCCGCGGGCAGCGCGTGGAAGCTCGGCACCAGCTCGACCATCAAGTGGCCGTCCACCGCCCGCTCGGGCACCGGTGGCAGCGGCGTGGCACAGATCGTGAAGTCCACCGCGGGCGCCATCGGCTACGTGGACTTCTCCACCGCCACCGCTTCCGGCCTTGAGGCCGCGTCGGTCAAGAACACGGCCGGCCAGTTCGTCGCGCCCTCCAGCGCGGCGGCGACCGCGGCCGCGTCGCAGGTCACTCCCAAGTCGGACCTGACCTTCGTCGCGGTTGACCAGGCGGGCTCGAACTCCTACCCGATCACCTACCAGTCCTGGGACCTGGTGTACGCCAAGCAGCCGAACGCGAACGACGCGGCCCTGCTCAAGGCCTACCTCGGCTACCTGCTCGGCCAGGGCCAGAGCCTGCTCACCCAGCTGAACCTCGCGCCGCTGCCCGCGAACATCGACTCGATGGCCAAGGCGCAGCTGGACCAGATCACCTCGTAAGGTCATCCTCATGACATCCGCAGCTCGGTTGGCATCCCTGTCATGAGTGCCACGACGCAGGCGGATCCGGCCAGGTCGGCCGGATCCGCCGAGCCTCTCGCGCACCGCAGGCCGCTCGGCGACCGCGGCTTCCAGATCCTGGCCCTCGTGGCCGGCCTGCTGGTCCTGATCATCCTCGTCCTGATCGCGGTCACGACGGCCCAGCAGTCCACGACGTGGTTCACCACCGCCGGCTTCAAGGGGATCTTCTCCACCGACTGGGATCCAGGGGCCAACAAGTTCGGTGCGATGGCGTTCGTCTACGGCACGGTCATCAGCTCGGTGATCGCGCTCATCATCGCCGTGCCGGTCAGTGTCGGCGTCGCGCTGCTGCTGACCGAGGTGGTACCGCGCCGCTGGTCACGCCCCATCGTGTACGTCATCGACCTGCTCGCCGTGGTGCCGTCGGTGGTCTGGGGCCTGTGGGGCATCATCGTGTTCGTCCCCTGGCTCCAGCACATCTACTCCTCTATCGCGTCGGGCGTCAAAGGCATCCCGGTGCTCGATACCCTGTTCGGCGGCACCAATATCCAGGGCGCCTCGTTCATGACCGCCGGCATCATCCTGGCGGTGATGATCACGCCGATCGTCACCTCGCTGTCCCGGGAGGTCATCGCGACCGTGCCCGCGATCGACAGGGAGGGCGCCTACGCTCTCGGCGCCACCCGGTGGGAGATGATCCGCGGCGCGGTATGGCCGCACAGCGTGGGTGGCGTGACCGGCTCGGTGCTGGTCGGCCTCGGCCGGGCGATGGGCGAGACGATCGCGGTGGCGCTGGTCATCGGCGGTTCGCCCGAGGTTACCGCGCACCTCTTCTACCCCGGTCACTCGGTCGCCGCGGTCATCGCGCTCGAGTTCGGAGAGGCCACGGGCGGGGAGTTCCGAGCCGCCCTGATCGGGCTCGGTCTGGTCTTGTTCCTGCTCACGATCATCGTTAACCTGGTAGCCCGCGGGATCGTGGAACGCTCCGCGCGGCGGATGAGGGGGGCCTGATGACCGCCGCCACGCAGCAGCCAGCGGTCGACCTGCGGGAGCCGGCCGGCTGGCGGCGCACCAAGAACCAGATCGCGACCGTCGCGATGTGGGTCGCGCTCGTGGCCGCCCTCGCCCCGCTGGGCTTCGTGCTGGTTACCGTGGTCCAGAAGGGCGCGGCCGCCATCAGCTGGCAGTTCCTGACCAACAGCACGATCCCGCCGAACATCCTTCCGCTCGGCGTCGGCGGCATGGGCGCCGCGGTCGTCGGCACGCTGATCATCACCGGCTTCGCCGCGCTCATCGCTATACCGCTGGGCGTGCTCGGCGCCATCTACATCAACGAGTACGGCGGCCGCGGACTGCTGGGGAAGGTCATCGCGTTCATGTCGGACGTCATGACCGGCGTGCCGTCGATCGTGATGGGGCTGTTCATCTACACGCTCTGGGTGCTGCACTTCGGGTACTCAGGCATGGCCGGCTCGTTCGCCCTGGCTTGCCTGATGCTCCCCATCGTGATCCGCTCCAGCTACGAGATGCTCCGCCTGGTGCCGAACAGCCTGCGTGAGGGCAGCTACGCTCTCGGTGCCACCAAGGCCAGGGTCACGCTGACCGTGGTGCTGCCGGCGGCGATCGGGGGCATCGTCAGCGGCTCGCTGCTGGCCATCGCCCGTGCCGCGGGCGAGACGGCGCCGCTGATCTTCACCATCCTCACGGTGGAGCAGACGAACACGAACTTGTTCAGCGGCCCCAACACCGCGCTGTCCCTGCAGATTTTCGTGAACGCGCAGTCGCCCTACGTCGGGGCGCAGGCCCGGGCCTGGGGCTCGGCGCTCACGCTCATCGCCATCGCGTTCATCCTCATGATCGCCGCCCGTGTCGTCACCGCGCGGTTTACCAGGTACGCGAGCTAGGAATGTCTCTCACACAAGGCCGCGTTTAGGGGAAGAGATGGAAGAACCAGATCAGAACGTCGTCAAGACCGAACTGCCCAAGCCGGCCGCCCTGGAGGAACTACAGGATACGGCCGTAGTCGATAGTACGAGCGAAGCCGTCTTCCGCACGGACGCCGTTTCCATCTATTACGGTTCATTCCGGGCTGTTACCGACGTCTCGCTGACCATTCACCAGAACGAGATCACCGCGTTCATCGGACCGTCCGGGTGCGGCAAGACGACGGTGCTCCGGACGCTCAACCGGATGAACGACCTCGTGGTCGGCGCCCGCGTCGAGGGGAAGGTCCATTACCGGGGGGCGTCTCTGTACGCCTCCGGCGTCTCTCCCACCGCCGTGCGCCGGCGAATCGGCATGGTCTTCCAGAAGCCGAACCCGTTCCCGAAGTCGATCTTCGACAACGTCGCCTACGGGCCGCGCATCAACGGCATCCGCAAGAAGGACGAGCTGCACGAGATCGTCGAGCGCTCGCTGCGGCAGGCCGCGCTCTGGGACGAGGTGAAGAACCGCCTGAACAAGTCCGGGCTGGGCTTGTCCGGCGGGCAGGCGCAGCGGCTGTGCATCGCCCGCACGCTGGCCGTCGAGCCGGACGTGGTGCTGATGGACGAGCCGTGCTCGGCGCTCGACCCGATCGCGACCGGCAAGATCGAGGACCTGATGCACGAGATCAAGTCCCGCTACACCATCGTGATCGTCACGCACAACATGCAGCAGGCCACCCGGGTCAGCGACCGCACCGCCTTCTATTCCGTGCTCCGTGACGAGCAGAACGACACCCGTACCGGCGTGCTCGTGGAGTACGGCCCGACCAGGCAGATCTTCGAGGACCCGCACGACAGCCGGACCCAGGACTACGTGACCGGCCGGATGGGGTGACCGGCCCTTCCGATCAGGCGCCGTTTTCCTCGCCGGGCTCCTTCAAGGACCCGGCGAGGTAGATCACGCGCCTGGCGATGTTGACGGCGTGGTCGCCGAGACGCTCGTAAAATCGCGCGACCAGCGTCATCTCCATCGTCACCGGCAGCGTCATCCGGCCCGAGGCCAGTTCGGCGACCAGGCTGGAGTGGAGTTCGTCCATCTCGTCGTCCCGGTGGTCGAGCGTGAGCGCCGCGGTGCGGTCACGCTGGTACCAGGAATCAACGGCCTGCCGCCACATACCCGAGGCGAGCTCGCCCATCCGCTGGACGAGCCCCCGGGCCCGCGGCGAGAGGTCCTCGCCGAGCAGGTGGTTGCCCCGGGCGGCGATCTGCACGACGAGATCGTGGGAGCGCTCGAGTTCGGGCACGATGCGCAGCACGGAGAGCAGGAAGCGCAGGTCTGAAGCCACCGGGGACTGCAGCAGGATCGCCTGGTTGACCAGTTCCTCGATCTCCAGGTAGAGGGCGTCGATGGCCTGCTCGCGTTCGGCCAGCAGCTTGACTGCCTCGTTGCTGCCCGTCAGCAGCGCCTGAGTGGCCTGGGGCAGGTCCTCGGCGACCATGGCGAACAGTTCGATGACCTTCGCTTCGATAGCTTCCAGCTCGCGCTGGAATTCCTGTCGGTTTCCGACCATGATCAAAGCCTAGTGAGCGCACCGGCGGCACTCCACCTGCGGATCTTGACTTAACGGGCAGGCCGCCCCGCCTCGAGGCTCGTTCACCTAAATGACACCGATTAGCCGTCTGCTGATCATCTGTTTGACCCGCTTTTGTTCACTGTCATGCCTATCAATGGGGGGCAGAGACGGGCTGAGAAGGGCTGCCCTGGCTCGCCTGTGGGGGGCATGAGACAGGAGCGTAGGCGGCCGCATACCGAGGAAATCGCGCGGATGGTACGTGCGCCCGCACTGTACGTTCAAGCGCGGAAGGAGTGCAGAGCGGTGGCTACGATGTTCCGCGCGCCGCCTGGGGCGTCCAGGCACGTGCCTGCCGCGGTCGCACTCGTACTGGCCGCCATGGCCGCCGTGACCGCCTGCGGCGGCGCCAGCCCGTCACCGGGCCCGGAAGGGGCTTCCCCCGCCGCCGCGATCCAGCCGGCGGTGCTGCCGACGGCGCCGCCGCCTGGGCCGCAGACCCTGTCAGAGACCGGAAGCACGCTGCTGTACCCGCTGTTCTCCGCCTGGGCTCCGGCGTACAAGAGGCAGTTCCCCAACGTCACGATCAACATCGCCCCGACCGGGTCTACCACCGGCATCTCGGCCGCGGCCAGCGGGAAGGCCGACATCGGGGCGTCCGACGCGTACCTGTCCAGCGCCAAGCTCGCCAGGTACCCGGCGCTGGAGAACATTCCGCTGGAAGTCTCGGCGCAGATGATCAATTACAACCTGCCCGGCGTAACCGGCAACCTGATGCTGGATAGCACCGTCCTGGCGGGCATGTACCAAGGCCAGATCACCAGGTGGAACGACCAGGCGATCAGGGCGCTGAACCCCGGGGTGCCGCTGCCGCCGCTTAAGATCATTCCCCTGCACCGGGTGGAAGGTTCCGGTGACACGTTCCTGTTCACCAGCTACCTGTCCAAGCCGGGTTCGAGCTGGGCGAACTCGATCAGCTTCTCGAACAGCGTGGCCTGGCCGCCGGTTACCGGCGCGCTCGGCGAGCAGGGCAACATGGGCATGGTCACCGGCTGCGAACAGCATCCGGGCTGCGTGGCCTACATCGGCATCAGCTACCGGAAGCAGACCGCGGGGAAGCTGGGCGAGGCGCGGTTGCTGAACAGCTCCGGCAACTACGTGCTCCCGGATAAGGACAGCATCAGCGCGGCGGCGGATGCTTTCGCCGGGATAACCCCGGCCAGCGGCGCGATCTCGCTGATCGACAGTTCGTCGTCCGCGGCCTACCCGATCGTGAACTACGAGTACGCGATCGTCAGCACGCGGCAGCCCAGCGCCAGCAAGGCGGCGACGATCAGAGCGCTGCTGAACTGGATCCTCACCGATGGCAGTTCGCCGGCGTACCTGGCCAGCGTGAACTTCGAGAAGCTCCCGCCGCAGGTGGCCATCATCGCCGACGCGCTGATCGCCAGGATCGGCTGATCGCATGGCTAACCAGGCATCCGCCGGCGCCGCCGGGAATGACCCTCCTGTCCATTCGGCCGCCGTGCTCGCCGACCGGATCGCCGCGGCGCTGGTGCACCGCGAACCGGGGTGGCGGCTGCCCCGCCGCAGCGCGCTCGCCCGCCGGTACAACGTCAGCCTGGGCGAGATCGACGTCGCGATCACCGATCTCGCTCGCCGGTCGCTGGTCAGGCGGCTGCCGGACGGCCAGCTCTACCGCGCCAGCCCGGCCGACTACTGGATCCCGGTCGAGGGGGTGGCCGGCCTCGGCACCCGGCTCGACCCGATGGGCAGCCCGATCGAGTGCCACGCGCGGCACAGTTCGGTGCGCGAGGCGCCGCAGGACATCGCCTGGGCCATCGGCCTGCCCACCGGCGCGCCGGTACGGGTGATCCGCTCGGTCTGGACCGTCTCCGGAGACCCCGCCGCCATCTCCACGGTTTACCTTCCCGATCGCGGTGCTGACCAGAACGGTGCTGACCAGAACGGTGCTGACCAGAACGGTGCTGACCAGAACGGTGCCGCCGAGTCGGGGGGCGCCGAGTTCAGTTCCGTCCTCGAGACGCTGCCGGGGGTGGCCGCGAACCCCATCGCGGTCAGCGTCGAGATGTGCCCGCCCCAGCCGTCGGCGGCGCGCAGCCTGCGACTGGCGCCCGGACAGCCGGTGATCACGGTCAGCGTCCGGTTCGAGGAGCACGGGGGACGGTCTCCGGCTGGCCTGACCGTGGTGCTGCTGCGGCCGGAACTGTTCCGCGTCGCCATCGACGCCCCCGCGCTGCCCGCTGAATCTCAGGCGCACTGAATCTCAGGCGCACTGACCTCGCAGGCTCAAAAATAGTAATCGCCTGGACACGCACGGGTAGTTCCTGCCACGCTGGTGCCGAGATGCCGGCCGAGGTCGTGACTGGGGCAGTTCGGATGCCACGGCGAGCCCGCTACCTCGTTCCGAGGGGCTTGCCGCGCCGTGGTCAGTTCATCGCTGCCTGCGCCGTGCTGATCGTCCTGGCGCACCTCGTCTTCGCGCAGCTGACCTTGATCATCGCGGTCGCGCTGTTCCTGACCGGGAAGGCCACCCGGTGGCGGCCCTCCTGGCTGGTCGTCCCGGCGGTGGCCGGCGCGGTGTGGACGCTCGCGGTCGGCCCGCGCGCGGCGGCCGCGGGGTTCGCCGAGGGTCCGGCTCGCGTGCTCAGCTACCTCAGCGCCAGCGGACGGCAGGCCGGCCACCTGCTGCACCCCGGCGCGGCGTTCGCGGGCGCCGGACGCTGGCTACCCGAGCAGCTGCCGCTGGCGGTACTGACCGGCGTGGCGGAGGCCGCCCTGGCCACGTGGCTGAGCTGGCTGCACACCGACGAATGGAACCTGCCCAAGCCCCGCCCGGGCCTGCTGGTGGCGCTCCGGCGCTTCGCTCTGGTCCGGATGATGCGGGCGGGCGGCATCGTCACCAGGGACGGTGTCTGTCTCGGCATCGCGCCGGACTCGGCCGCCCGGGTGACGCTGTCCTGGCGCGAAGCGGCCGGCGGCGTGCTGGTCTGCGGATCCGTACCCGAGCTGCGCGGTACGAGCCTGCAGCTGGTGCACGCCGCGTTGCGGCGGCGCAAACCCGTGGTGGCCGTCGATCTCACCGGCGACCAGGACATGGCCAGCCAGTTCGCCGCCGCGTGCGCCGCGGCGGGGGTGCCGCTCCAGGTGTTCGGCGGCGCCAGGGACGCGGCCGCCGGCCGCGAGCCTGCCTGCTACGAGCCGTTCAGGCACGGCACCGCGGCGCACCGGGCCGCGCTCGTCACCGGGATGCTGAGCTGGGACGGTCCCCGCGCCCAGCACCGGCGAGGCTGCGCCGCCTACCTGGAGGATGTCTTCGAGCTGCTCGACGCCGCTCCGGGAGATCCGCGCGTGCCGGTGCTCGACGAGGTCCTGTACCTGCTCGATCCCGTGGCTTTGCGGGCCCGGGTGCGGCACGTGCCCGCGAGCTACCCGCGGCGCCGCGTGCTCACCGAGCGGATCATGGTCTCGGCGAGGCTGGCCGAGGCCGAGCCCGCGGCCACGACGGCGCTGGCCGCCGAGCTCAAGGCGCTGCGCACCTCGCAGGCCGGCCGCTGGCTTCGCCAGCCGGTGGGCGGCGGGCTGGCCTCGCTCGATCTCGGCCGCACGGTAGCCGCCCGGGCCGCCGCCCTGTTCTGCCTCGGCGGTCCCGGCGACCCGGCCGGCCGGGCGATGCTCAGCCGGCTGGTCGGCCAGGACCTGCTGGGTCTCGGCGCCAGGCTGCGCGGGATGGGGGTGGACGGCGACGGCATCGTGTGGCTGGCCGGATGCCAGGCGATTCCCGGCCCGATGCTCGCCGACCTGATCGCCGCGGGCCCGGTGACCGGCCTGGCCGTCCTGGCCACCACCTGGTCGGCCCAGGCCGCGGGCGAGCTGGCCGAGCTGCCCAACGCGCTGGTGGTACACCGGGTCGCCGACCCGGGCACCGCCAGGCGCCTGGCCGCCGTGGCCAGCACAGAGGCGCCGGCCGCGGTGACCGCGGACGATCTTCACTCGCTCGGCGACGGCGAGTTCCTGCTGGCCGTCACCAGGCCCTGGCGCCTGGTGCCGCGTGCCTTCGCCGTGCGGGCTCGCGCCAGGGATGGCGCATGACGGCGCACGGCGCCGGCCGCCTGTACCTGGGCTGGCAGTACACCACGCCATACCCGCCGCCGGGGCCGCCGCCGCGCAGGCCCACGCCGCCCGAGCAGGAACGCATCCTGCCCGGCTGGGTGGCCGCGCAGCGCCGCGAAGAGAACCTGCTCAGCCGGCCGCTGAAGGCGGTCTGCGGCGTCAGCCTCGCGGTGCTGGCCGCCATGATCGCGAGCGGGCTGGCCGGCTGGCTCGACGCGCTGGTCGCCTCGCTCGCCGCCGCTGGTGCCGCACTGGTCGCGGCGATCAGCGGCAACGCCATCTGGCAGGGTGAGCGGGCCCTGTCGGCCCGGGTGCAGGCCGAGCGCCGCCGGGTGGACGGCATCCGCGCGGAATCGGAGAGCAAGCTGTTTGCCTGGCAGGCCCAGCACGCCTCGCTGATGCGCGACTGGCAGGCCCGGCGGGTCGCCTACGAGCACCAGAAGCGCTGGTACGCGGTCGCCGCCCCGGACGGGATCGGCCGGGTCGACATCGCCGGCGGGACCCTGCCCGGCTGGTCGGCGATGCTGGCCACCGCGGCCGCGCACCGGCTGGCCGAGGGCGGCGAGGTGACCGTGCTTGACCTGACCGGGTCGGCGGTCGCGCTCGACCTGATCGAGTTTTCCCGGTCGGCGCGGCCGGAGGCCAGCCCGCGGGTCTGCCTGCTGCCGGAAAACCTGCCGAGCCTCGAGCTGGGCCGCGAACTCGGCGGCGCGGCGCTGGCCGACGTGCTCTCGACGGCGGTCAGCGCGAGCGAGGAGCAGGTATCCACCCGCGACCTCTCGTTCGACACCGCGATACTCGAACGGGTCCTCGACGTGTTCGGCGATGGCGGCCCGCCGCCCATCGCCGCCGTCACGGCCGCCCTGCGGGCCCTGGCTCAGGTCGGCGACCCGGCGGACGACGTGGCCGCCGGGCTGCTCAGCCAGGATCAGGCCGACCGGCTGCGGGTGATGTTCGGCGACGGTGCCGCCGACCGCGTGGTGGTGGAGCGCGCCTGGGCGCTGGAGTCGCAGCTGCGCAAGCTGGCCGGCCTGGGCACCGCGCCGCCGCCGGCCCGGCCAGGCGACCTGAGCGTCCTGGCCATCAGCAGGCAGGCGGGCATGGTGGAGAGCAGGGTGCTCGGTGCCTACCTGGTCGTTGCGCTGACGCACGCGCTGCGGCGGGCGGAGCCCGGCACGCGGCAGCGGCATACGCTGTTCGTGATGGGCGCCGACCGGCTGCGCGGGGACCTGCTCGACCGGTTGTCCGACGCGTGCGAGACCGCGGGTACCGGGCTGGTGCTGGCGTACCGGACCATCGCCCCGCACGTGAAGGAGCGGCTCGGCCGGGGGAACTCAGCGGTCGCCTTCATGCGGCTCGGCAACGCAGAGGAGGCCAGGGCCGCTAGCGAGCAGATCGGCACCGAGCACCGGTTCGTGCTCGCTCAGCTCACCGAGACCGTCGGCCGGTCCGTGACCGACACCACCGCCGGGTCCTATACGAGCACGGTGGCCCGCACCGGCTCGCTGACCGTTTCGCGGTCGGCCAGTGACAGCTGGTCGCGAACCGCTGGCCAGGGCCGCAGCGAGCAGCCCGGGGTGCTGCCGATCGTCGGCGCCACGGCCTCGCGTAACGCCCAGGCCAGCCAGTCACGGACCACGGGGGAGGCGGAGTCGGTCGGCGCGAGCCTGTCGGCGAGCACCGCATGGGGCCGGACCACTTCGGCCGCCGCCGGCACCAGCGAGTCGCTCGGCCGCACGGCCCAGCGGTCGAGGGAGTTCCTGCTCGAGCCGCATGAGCTCCAGCGGCTGCCGCCCAGCGCGCTGATCGTGAGCTACGCGGGGCCGGCCGGCCGGGAACTGGTCCTGGCCGACGCCAACCCGGGCATCGCCGGCCTGGACAGCGCCACGATGCGCACCCTGGACGAATCACGCGCGCTGCCGCCCGTCCCCGTGGCCGCCGGCGCGGCCTGGCCGGGCCCCGCCGCCCCGAACCTCGGCCCACCGCCCCCCCGCCTGGACTGGCGCCGCCCGTGAGGAACGCGCGGAACCGGCGCGTCGTTCGCGGATAGCGGTGGCACGACTGCAGGTGAGGTGATATTTACTCAGGGTGATCTGTGACGAGCTCGGGATCGTCCTCGGCCGGCTGACCGCCGCCGGCCGACCGTGGCTCGTCCTGGCCCCCGCCGCAGTGGCTGGAACTGGAGTGGCCGGAACTGGAGTGGCCGGAACTGGAGTGGCCGGAACTGGGGTGGCCGGAACTGGCCTGGCCGCCGGAACCGTCCAGACGACGCTGCTGGACGCCACGAGCCTGCGCGGTACGCCGCTCACTGTGGACCCGTTCCAGCCGGCGCCAGGATGCGCGGTCCAGGCCCACGCCGACCGGCTCGCGGCCTTGTGCGAGGTGGCCTTCCAGCCGTCCGCCCCGGCCCTTACCGCGTTCCGGCTGGCGTTGCGGCGGGTGTACGCCGATCGCGGCTGGGACCTGGTCAGCGGCACGGCGCGGCCGGGGCCCGCGGCACCTGGTATTCCGTCCCTGCGCGACGTGCAGCGGGCCGCGCTCGTGGCCGCCGCTGATCTCGGTTATGCGCGCGCGGCGGTGAGCGAGTTCCTCGACCGGCTCAGCGCGCTGTGGCTCGGTCCGGCCCGGTATTTCCTGACCGGCGGGCATCCGGCCGACATGGCCGGCCTGCTGCGGCAGAACGTGATCTTCGCCGCCGGCGACGTGGCCGACTCCGACGGTGCCGTGTTCCTGGCCGGTGTCCTGCTGATCAGGCTGGCCGGGCAGCGGCGGGCCGACGTGCCCGGCGCGGTGGTGGTCGCCATCCCGGCCGGACGGCTGCGCCGCTTGCTCGACGAGCTCAGGTCCCGCGGCACAGAGGTGATCGAGGCCAGGTATGTACCGGCCGCCGGCGGCTCGGCGGCTCCTCCCGGTCATTCCCAGGCGGCGCCGCTCGGCCGCAGGTCGGCGGCGTGCGGGCCGCGGTGCCTCGACCGGCCGTGTTCCGGGCGTGAGCTGCACACGGCCGGGCTGCTCGCCGCCGCGGACAGCCAGGTGTGGCTGCGGCTGTGGGGCCAGGCGCTGGTGCTGGCGTTCGTGACCGGACAGCCGCTGCCGCATGCCCCGCCGCCGGTGCGCAGGACCTGGCGCGTGCTCGACGCCAGGACCAGGGAGTGCCTGCTCGCCACCGTCGTGCAGGCGGCGGTGATGTCGCGGGCGCTGGCGCTGCGGCACAGCTACGACCCGGGACGCCTGGCCGCCGCCGTGGCCTCCACCGCGGCCGGGCTGCTCACGCGGCACGGCGGCTCCCGTCCGGTCAGGGCCGGGCGGATCTGGGTTGTCCCGCAGCTTCGCTGGCTGCACGAGGTGGCCCGGCTGCATTCCTGCGGCGGCCGGGTCGTCGAGCGCGATGACATCGCGCCGCCGCTGGACTTCGAGCTGACCGGACTGCCCGACTGGCCCGGTATCCGGGTCGGCGACCGGCTCGACGCCCTGCGCCGGCACCGGCTCTCCATGTACTCCGAGCCCAACCGGGTGATAGCCGTGACCGTGCTGCTCGGCACGGGCCAGGACGGGACGGACTTCGAGGCCGACCTCGCCATCGCCGGGATCGGCCTGCACCCGCAGCACCGGCTGGGCTTCGTGGCGCGGGCCCTGGGCGCCGGGCCGCACGCCCACCAGCCCGGCTGGCTCGAGGAAGTGCTCTCCTGGCCATCACGATTGATCGCGACGGCCGCGGACCCTGGCGTGCCGGAGGCGGCAACCGGATAGCATCAGGCCGAGATGAGCACTTCCAGCCAGCAGATGGTGCGCCCGCCCCGGCGGGCCCGGCTCCCGCTTCGCGCCCGCCTCGCCGCGACGGTGGGCGGTGCGGCCGGCCGGGCCTCCCGGCTAGCCGGACGGGGCGATGGTTCGGTCATCGGCGGCGTCATCGGGCTCCGGCTCCAGCCGGACCTGCTGTCACTGCTGGCTCAGGACCGCCAGATCGTCCTGGTGACCGGGACGAACGGCAAGACCACCACCACCCGGCTCATCGCCGCCGCGCTGGGCACGCTGGGCCAGCAGGTCGCGTCGAACGCGTTCGGCGCGAACATGGAGGCGGGCCTGGTGTCCGCCCTGGCCCGGGCGCCGGACGCCGCGCTCGGCGTACTCGAGGTCGACGAGAAGTACATTCCGGCGATGCTCGAGGCGACCAGGGCGCGCGTGGTCGTGCTGCTGAACCTGAGCCGGGATCAGATGGACCGGGCGGCGGAGATCTGGCTGCTCGCCCGCAAATGGCGGGCGGCGCTCGCCGCCGCCCCCGGCTGCCGCGTGATCGCCAATGCCGACGACCCGCTGGTCGCCTGGGCGGCGGGGGAGGCGCGGCAGGTCACCTGGGTGGCCGCGGGCCAGCGCTGGCACGACGATTCCTGGTGCTGCCCGCAGTGCGGCTCGCACCTGCGGCGAGACAGCGACGACTGGCACTGCCGGGAATGCTGGTACCGGCGCCCGCCGGTCCGCTGGATGCTGGCCGAGAACCAGGTGATCGACCCGGCGGGCCGGTCCCGGCCGCTCGACCTGGTGCTGCCCGGCCGGGCCAACCGGTCCAACGCCGTGATGGCGCTCGCCGTCGCGGAGGTCTTCGGCATCAGCATCGCCCAGGCGCTGCCCGCCATCGCGGGCGTGAAGTCGGTGGCCGGCCGCTACACGGAGATATCCCGCCGGGGTTGCACAGTGCGCCTGCTGCTGGCCAAGAACCCGGCCGGCTGGCTGGAGGCGCTCGACGTGCTCGAGCAGGCGCCGGTGCTGCTGGCCGTCAACGCCCAGGTACCTGACGGCCGGGACACCTCCTGGCTGTGGGACGTTGATTACCGCCGTCTGCGCGGCCGCACCGTGTTCGTGACCGGTGAACGCGGGATCGACCTGGCGGTCCGGCTGGAAGCCGACGAGGTGCTGTTCCGCATCGTCGGCTCGGTTGACGAGGCGATCGGCCTGGCGCACAGCGCCAAGCTCGAGGTGATCGCCAACTACACGGCGTTCCAGCAGATCAGGGCCGTGCTCGGGCGTACGGTATAGCACGGTATAGGGAGCCATCATGAGCAGTGCACTCCGGCTGGTCTGGATTTATCCCGACCTGCTCAGCACCTACGGGGATCGCGGTAACCTGCTCGTGCTCGCGCGGCGGGCCCAGCTGCGCGGCATCGCGGTCGAGATAGCGCAGGTCAACTCCGATCAGCGGGTGCCCGCGGACGGGGACATCTACCTGCTCGGCGGCGGCGAAGACCTGCCGCAGATCCTCGCCGCGAAGCGGCTGCGCGGCGACGGCGGCCTGGCCACCGCGGTCGGCCGCGGCGCCGTGGTGTTCGCGGTGTGCGCCGGCTACCAGATCGTCGGCGCTGAGTTCGGCGGAGTGGACGGCGAGCCGGAGCCTGGGCTCGGCCTGCTCGACATCCGCAGCGGCCGCGGCGACCGGCGCGGCGTCGGCGAGATACTCGCCGACGTGGATCCGGAGCTGGGCGTGGAACGACTCACCGGCTTCGAGAACCACCAGGGGGTCACCCGCCGCGGCCCCAAGGCCAAGCCGCTCGCCACGGTGCTCAGGGGTACGGGAAACGGCGACGGGACAGAAGGCGCCTACACGGGCCGCATCCTCGGCACCTACCTGCACGGCCCGGCGCTGGTGCGCAATCCAGGCCTGGCCGACCTGCTGCTCGGCTGGGTAGCCGGTACCCCGCTGGCCGCGATCGATCCCAAGCAGGAGCGATTGGTCGCGGACCTGCGCACCGAGCGCCTCGCCGCAGTGCCTGTCTAAGACCGAGTGCCTGTCTAAGACCGAGTGCCTGCCTGAAGTTCTAGTAGACGATCGCCCGGGTGCCCTCGGCCATGATCTCGGCCACGAAGGTCGCCGCCCCGGCGATGCGGACGCCGTCGATCAGGTCGGCCTCGGTGATGTCCCGGCGGGCCGCGCACTGGGTGCACAGCGTCACCTGCCCCGCGGCCAGCACGCCGGCCAGCAGGTCGGCGAGCGGAGCCGCGTGCGGCAGGGAGAACTCCTCCGCGCGCCCAGGGAGCGCGAACCACGCGGCTTCCCCGGTGAGCCAGAGCGAGACGTCCACTCCGCTGGCGACCGCGGTGGCGGCCACGTTGAAGGCCTGGTTGCACCGCTCGGGATCGTCTTTTCCTGCGGTCACTTTCACGACGAGACGCACGAGCCAAGCCTAGCCTCCCGCGGGCGCGGCGCGGCGGGGCGTAAGGTACCGGACATGCACGGGATGCTGAGCGCTGGAGTGCTGGTGGCCGGCTTCGCCGCGATAGCGGTGGCCGGACTGTACGTGGCGGCGCGCCTGTTCGCGGCCGGAGCGCGGCGGCGCAGGACCGGCCAGTGAACGAGCCGCCCGAGCCCCATCCCGACCTGGCCCCGCTGCTGTTCCTGCTCGGGCGGTGGGAGGGGGCCGGGGTCGGCGGCTACCCGACGATCGAATCGTTCCAGTTCGGGCAGGAAATCACCTTTAGTCATAACGGCAAGGCGTTCTTGTCCTACACGAGCCGCACCTGGCGCATGGCGGACGACGGCCAGATCGGGCCGCCGCTGGGCACCGAGAGCGGCTACTGGCGGCCGCGGCCGGACGGCCGGGTCGAGGTGATGCTGGCCCATCCCACCGGGATCGTGGAGATCTACCTGGGCGAGGTCTCCGGCACCAAGGTCGAGATGGCCACGGACGTGGTGGCCCGCACCGCCACGGCGAAGGAGGTGGCCGGCGGCCGCCGCATCTACGGGCTGGCCGGCCCCGATCTCGGCTGGGCCTACGACATGGCGGCGATGGGCCAGCCGCTCCAGTCGCATATCTCGGCGCTGCTCCGGCGGGTCGGGTAGACATAAAAAGAGACCCCCGGGCGACTCCCGCGCGCTAGCGCGGGGACCGGCTGGACAAGGCCGGTCAACCCGGGGATCCGGTGACTGCCAGAATTAGCCGGCCGCCGTCTCGCTGGAGATTGGGCCGGCGGGAAGGCGGCTAGCTGACAGCCACCTCACGAGTCCGTCTATCATGCATGCTTTCGGACCACCTCCTTTCCCGTGTATCTCGACGTTATCCGGCACGGAGCTGGCAGGCAAGAGATTTACTATTGGGCCCATGGACCGCACGTGGGATGAGCAGCTGCGGGCCCGAGGGTACCGGGTCACACCGCAGCGCCAGCTGGTGCTCGAGGCCGTGTCCAAGCTCGATCACGCGACGCCGGAGGAGATCGGGGCCCAGGTCCAGCAGACCGCCCGCGGCGTGAATATTTCCACGATCTACCGGACGCTCGAACTGCTCGAGCAGATCGGCATGGTCACCCACACCCATCTGGGGCATGGCGCACCCACCTACCACCTGGCCACCGACGCCGACCACGTGCACCTGGTCTGCCGGGACTGCGGCCGGGTGACCGAGATAAGCCCGGACGCTATCCGCGCGCTGATCACCGCGCTGGAGGAGCGGCACGGCTTCGAGACAGACGTCGGGCACCTGACCGTGTTCGGGCGCTGTGCCGGCTGCCGGGCTGGAAAGGAAGCCGAGACGTGTTGAACCTACCCGGCGCCGTGCCAGCCGCCTGGCCGGACGAGGGCGTCGCCGCCCACTACGGGGACCCGGCCAGGGAGCAGCGCGCGCTCGATACCGCGGCCGGGTTCACCGACCGCTCCAACCGCGGCGTGGTCACGGTCACCGGCCCCGACCGGCTGAGCTGGCTGCACAACCTGACCTCCCAGCACCTGGAGAAGCTGGCGCCCGGCGATACCGCGCAGACCCTCATCCTCGACCCGAACGGGCACGTGGAGCATCACCTGACGCTGACCGACGACGGCGCGATCACCTGGATCCACGTCGAGCCGGGCACCGCCGCGGCCCTGGTCGCGTTCCTCGACTCGATGCGGTTTATGCTCCGGGTGGAGGCCGCCGACGTCAGCGACGGCTACGGGGTGCTGTCCGTGCTGGGGCCGGACCGCGACGCGCTCACCGCCGGGGCGGAGGCGGTGACCATGAGTGTCACCGCCGGCCGTTTTGCCGTCAGTGATCTTCTGGTGCCGCGGGACCAGCTGGCCGCTACGGCCGGTGACCTGGTGCGGCGCGGGGCCGTCGCGGCCGGGAGCTGGGCGTTCGAGGCGCTGCGGATCGCGGCGCACGTACCCAGGCTCGGCGTCGACACCGATCACCGGACGATCCCCCACGAAGTGGGCTGGATCGAGACCGCGGTGCACCTCAGCAAGGGCTGCTACCGAGGGCAAGAGACCGTCGCCCGGGTGCACAACCTGGGTCATCCGCCGCGGCGGCTGGTCTTCCTTGACCTGGACGGCAGCGTGGACCGGCTGCCCGCGCACGGCGACCAGGTGGAGCTGGACGGGGCGCAGGTGGGAGCGGTGGGCTCGGCGGCGCGGCACTACGAGCTCGGGCCGATCGGGCTCGCGCTGGTCAAGCGGACCGTCCCGGTGGACGCCACGCTGCTGGCCGGGGGGATCGCGGCGGCCCAGGAGGTGATCGTGTCTCCCGACGCGGGGGCCAACGTGCAGGTCACCCTGCGCCGGCGCACTATAGTCTGAGTGCCCTTTGCCGACTCCGGGGAGGTTAGCCAGCCGTGCTGCGCAGAGGTCTGCTCGCCGCGTCAGCCAGCCCGCGGCTCCGCCAGCTCATCATGACCGCGCCGCAGACGCGCGCGATCGTCGAGTCCTACGTGGCCGGCGACATCGCGGACGACGCGGTGCGGGTGACCCGTTCGCTGCGGGCCAGCGGCCTGCTGGTCACGCTCGACTACCTGGGCGAAGACACCACGGACGAGGCGCAAGCCGCGGCCGTGGCGGACGAGTACGTCAGCCTGCTCGGCAAGCTCAGCGCGGAGGGCCTGACCCACGGCGGCGCCGCCGAGGTGTCGGTCAAGGCGACCGCTATCGGGCTGGGCCTGCATCCCGGGCTGGCCCAGCGGAACATCGCGCACATCGCCACCGCGGCCAGGGAGGCCGGCACCACGGTCACGCTGGACGCCGAGCACTACGAGGTCATCGAGCCGACGCTGCGGATCGCCGCGGCGCTGCGTGCGGAGTTCCCCGACCTCGGCTGCGTGATCCAGGCGAGCCTGCGGCGCAGCGAGGCGGACTGCCGTTCACTGGCCGGTTACGGCACCCGGGTCCGGCTGTGCAAGGGCGCCTACAGCGAGCCGGAGAGCGTCGGCTACGTGAGCCGCCGCGATGTGGACCGCTCGTACGCGCGCTGCCTGCGCGTGCTGATGAACGGGTCCGGCTATCCGATGCTGGCCAGCCACGACCCCCGGCTGATCGAGATCACCGGATCGCTGGCGATGCTGACCGGACGAGGCCCGGACAGTTTTGAGTACCAGATGCTGTACGGGATCCGTCCCGGCGAGCAGCGCCGCCTGGCCAACACCGGGGCCCGGATGCGCGTGTACGTGCCGTACGGCGCCGACTGGTACGCCTACCTGATCCGCCGCCTAGCCGAACGCCCGCGCAACCTAGCCTTCTTCCTGCACTCCCTGGGGTCTAAATCATGATCGCGATACTGGGCACGGGGAAGATGGGCGAGGCGCTGCTGTCCGGCTTGCTGCGCGCGGGCCAGCCCTGCGCCGGAGTGATCGCGGCCGTCCGGCGGCAGGATCGTGCCGTCGAACTGCGGACGCGGTACGGGGTCGAGGTCCTCGACGCCGCCTCGGCGGCCAAGCTGGCGGACACGCTGGTGCTCGCGGCCAAGCCGCAGGACATGGCGCGGCTGCTGGACGAGATCGCGCCGGTGGTCCCGGCCGGACGGCTGGTCATCTCGGTCGCGGCCGGTATCACGACGTCGTACATCTCCTCGCGGCTGTCCGGCGACGTGCCGATCGTCCGCGTCATGTCGAACACGCCGGTGCTGGTGGACGAGGCGATGAGCGTCATCTCCGCGGGCGCGCACGCCCGTGAGGAACATCTGCGGCGGGCCGAGGAACTGCTCGAGCCGGTCGGCAAGGTGCTGCGCATCCCCGAGGCCCTGCAGGATGCCGCCACCGCGCTGTCAGGCAGCGGGCCCGCGTACGTGTACTACCTGGTCGAATCGATGGTGGACGCGGGCATCCTGCTCGGCATGTCCCGGGCGGCGGCGCTGGAGATGGTGACCCAGGCGGTGTACGGAGCGGCGACCATGCTGCGCGAGTCAGGAGAGCATCCGGTGATCTTGCGGGAGGCGGTCACCTCGCCGGGCGGCACGACCATCTCGGCCATCAGGGAGCTGGAGAAGCACGGGGTCAGGGCCGCGTTCCTGGCCGCCATCGAGGCCGCGCGCGACCGCGGTCGCGAGCTCGGCGGAGGCTGACGCTCTCATGAGCGGCGCGTTCAAGCTGTTCTGGGATCAGCGGATGACCGGGTATGACTTCGGTCCTTCCCATCCGCTGACGCCGGTCCGGGTGGCGCTGACGATCGCGCTGGCCAACGATCTCGGCGTGCTCGCGCCGTCGGATAACGTGTCGGTGGCCGCGCCTGAGCCCGCGTCGGACGCCGAGCTCGGGCTGGTGCACTCCCAGCCTTACCTGGACGCGGTCAGGCGGGCTTCGCCTGACCCGCGGTTCGGGCTCGGCACGCCGGACAATCCGGTGTTTTCCGGCATGCACGCGGCGTCAGCTTTGATCGCGGGCGGGACGCTGGCGGCGGCCCGGGCGGTGTGGGACGGCTCCGCCCTGCACGCGGGCAACGTCGCGGGCGGGCTGCACCACGCGATGCGGTCCAGCGCCAGCGGCTTCTGCGTGTACAACGACCCCGCTATCGCCATCGCCTGGCTGCTCGAGGCAGGCGCGACCAGGGTCGCCTACGTGGACGTGGACGTGCACCACGGCGACGGCGTGCAAGCCCGTTTCTATGACGATCCGCGGGTGCTGACGATCAGCCTGCACGAGCACCCGGCGACGCTGTTCCCGGGAACCGGCTTGGCGGCGGAGAGCGGCTCGGGCGCGGGGCGCGGGTTCGCGGTTAACGTCGCCCTGCCGGCCGGCACCGGGGACGCGGGCTGGCTGCGGGCGTTCGACGCCATCGTGCCGCCGCTGCTGCGGGAGTTCCGTCCCGAGGTGCTGGTGAGCCAGCATGGTTGTGACACCCACCGGCTGGATCCGCTCGCGCACCTGGAACTGTCCGTTGACGCCCAACGGCGGGTGTGCCTGATGGTGCACGAGCTGGCGCATGAGACCGCGGGCGGCCGGTGGCTGTGCACCGGCGGGGGCGGCTACCAGCGGGTGCAGGTCGTGCCGCGGACGTGGACGCACCTGCTCGCGGTCGCGGCGGGAAAGCCGCTCGACCCTTCCGTCGTGACCCCGGAAAGCTGGCGGTCCCTGGCCGTCTCGCTCACCGGGGAGGAGCCGCCATTGCTGATGACCGATGGCGCGGACACCTCTTTCCGGGCGGCCGATTCCGGGGTTGATCCGGCGGATCCGGCGGACCGGGCGATCATGAATACCCAGCGGGAAGTGTTCTCATGGCACGGTTTGCCGGGCTTGACGGCGTGATCACTTGATGTTTAGGTGAGGCCCATGCGGGGAATTGGCGCCGGCTCGTGTATACCGAACCTGCGCGTGCCAGCGTCGGTCGGCGGACTGGAAGCCGATGCAAGATGCAACGGCTTTACTTCGGGGAATGCCCGCATGCACCTCTCGCAGGTCAGCGCGCTATGGCTCGATTCTCGGTGAAGCGCTCGACGATTGCCGCCAAAACCGTAACAACAATGAGGCTATCGACGGGCTTGCTCTTTTCTGTACGGGACTTACCCTGGAGACGTACGTGACTGGTGCGCAGAATCCGGTCAAGTGCTCGGCTTCGTGCGGAAGAGGCAACCTATGGCAGGCGAAACCCCCCTAAGCGACGTAAGGTTCCTTACCGTTGCCGAAGTGGCCTTGAT
>Ga0126381_100000506_pt1 | contig 42814 bp, 33 predicted proteins | sample PanSoiMetPlot_28_FD_96465 | JGI IMG/M metagenome (GOLD analysis project Ga0126381, IMG submission 96465) | Tropical forest soil microbial communities from Panama - MetaG Plot_28 | ecosystem: Environmental > Terrestrial > Soil > Tropical forest > Bulk soil | place: Panama | collected 2016-02-17 | reverse complement strand
GCGCATCCGACGGCGAGGTGATCCTGGGAAACAATGGCTGGCGTTTCTGCACAATCATCGGGAAGCGATTGTGGCTTTGGACTTCTTCACTGTCCCGACAATCACCTTCCAATCGCTGTACCGCCTATTCGTGATCGAGCACGCCCGTCGTAAGATCCTGCACTTGGGTGTGACGCGGCACCCGACAGCGGATTGGGTGGTCCAACAGCTACGGAATGCGTTTCCCGAAGCCGGTTCCTATCGCTATGTAATCTTGGATCGAGACACGAAGTTCAACGATTCGGTAACGACATTCTTGGAGGCGACGGGTTTGATACCGAAGCGAACGAGCGTGCGGGCGCCGTGGCAGAATGGAACTGCTGAGCGCTGGATTGGAAGCTGTCGCCGTGAGCTCCTGGATCATATTATTGCCTTGAACGAGCGTCATCTTGTGCGCCTGCTTCGGGACTATGTGAGCTATCACCACCAGGACCGGGTCCATGACTCATTGGGAAAGGACACGCCGGAGAGCCGGCCGGTCGAGCACAAGCCGGCGGCAAACGCTACGGTGATTTCGCTGCCGCGGTTGGGCGGATTGCACCATCGTTATGCGTGGCGCGAAGCGGCCTAAGTAACACCTTGTGCGCAGACTGCTGAAACGGCCTTAGGGGTGGTTCTTTTGCCGAGGCAGCCGCGGCCGAGCCACGGGGACGCTCTTGACGACCCGTTGCCGTCGCCACTCCAGACCTGAAATCCCAGAAGCCCACCGGGACTGGAGAAACCAAGAGACCGAACATCGTTAATATAACGTTGGTTTCGCAACCGATCCGGTTCTAACTACACACAGCCGGCAAAACGAGTCCTCTCTCCGCTCGTTCCCTTTTTCACCACGAGCGAACGGTCGTACGGGATTTGTGAGAACGACAGATTATGGATGGCGGAGATAGCATCGCAATCTAACGGACGATGTCGACGGTTTCTTGCGAGGAAAGCGATATCTGATTCATGATCGCGGTCCACTGTACGCGGCTGAGTCTCTGGCGACCCTGCTGGGTGCTGGTGTGCAGAGTGTAAAGCTGCCACCACAGTCGCCGAATTTGAACGCTCATGCGGAGCGGTTTGCGCGGACCATAAGGAACCCTGCTTGCAGCGAACGACAACCCACAGTGAGGCCACTGTTGTAAATCATTCATAGCGCAGTGCGATTGTCGGGTTGATCCGGCTGGCGCGGCGAGCGGGGACATAACAAGCGAACAGAGTCGCGGCAGCGAGAATTCCGGACATGGCGAGAAAAGTTGGGGGGTCGAGCGAGCTGACACCGAACAGAAGTCCTGAGAGAAACCTTGTGAGCGCAAAAGCTCCTAATGTACCGACGACAGTGCCTACCAGGGCGATGCGCACGGCGCTCTTGCCCACCAGGCGCAGAACGTGGCCGCCCCGAGCACCCAGAGCTATGCGAATTCCGATTTCGGCGGTGCGCTGCGCCACCGCATACGAAATCACCCCATAGATTCCGAGCGCCGCCAACACGAGCGATAGCGACGAGAACAGTGTCATTACCAACGTGAGGAACCGGGGGCGAGAGACGGAACGCGATATCACATCCTCCATGGTGCTCAGGTTCGCGATCGGGATGGTAGGATCGAGACCGCGAACTTGCGCCCGAGCCGGGCCGGCCAGCGCAAGAGGATCGGTCTTCGTCCGGATTAGCAGGGATGCGGACGCGACGAAATTGTTATTGACCGTCGGAATTGTCGAAGTCTGCATGTACGGAATGTAGAGTTCCGTGCCCGTGGGCTTATCCAGGCCTCCGTTCTTCACATCGGCTACTACGCCCACGATCGCGCGCCACTGAGCGCCGGGGCGGAAGTCGGTCTTCAGTTGATGGCCGATGGCGCTTTCCCGTGGCCAGAACGCGCGTGCCATGGTCTGATTGATCACCGCGACGGGGGCTGCACCATGGCCGTCCCCGGAAGTAAGAAGGCGGCCTTCAACGAGCCGGGCGCCGATCGTCCGGAAGTAGGATGGATCGACGAAATTCCAGTAGTCTACCGTTGGCGCGGGACCGCCGAGAGCAGCATCGAGGTTCTCTATAGGCGTGGTATTCGCGTTGATTCTGCGGGTCGGCGGAAGCCCGCTGGCTATCGAAGCGGTCTCGACGCCCGGCAGCGCGTTCACGCGCGCGAGCAGCGCCGCCCAGAACGCATCTGCCTGCGTCTCGGTGATATAAGTGGCGGGAGGCAAGGAGACTTGCATAGTCAGCAGGTGGCTGGGATTGAGACCGGAGTTGACATCCAGCAATTTCCAGAATGCCTTCACCATTAGGCCGGAGCCGATGAGTAGCATGAGTGCCAGCGCCAGTTCCGAGCTCACCAGCGCCGACCGGAATCGATTGGCGGCGACCGAACCGGTAGTGCGGCCTGCCGCGGATTTCAGAGTATCGTGCAGCGAAGACGGACGCGCGTGAAGAATGGGAGCCAGGCCGAAAATCAGGCCGGTGGCAAGAGCAAGGGTCAGCGAGAACAACAGCACACGCCAGTCGATGGCAATCTCTTCCGAGCGCGGGATGCTGCCCGCACCGGTTGCGGCCAGAATCCGCAATCCGCCTTCCGCCAGGAGCAATCCCAGAGCCGCGCCGGCAGCGGAAAGAATGATTCCTTCCGTGACGAACTGTCGCAGCAGCCTGGCGGCGCTGGCGCCAATGGAGGCGCGCACGGCAATTTCGCGACGCCGGCCCTCGGATCGGGCGAGCAGAAGGTTGGCAACGTTGACGCACGCTATCAAGAGCACAAAGCCAACCGCGCCGAGAAGTACCAGCATAGCCGGCCGCACGGAACGCACGATCTCATCCTGGAACCCCTCCAGAACAATAGGGTGCTCCACTGGATCGAACCGGTGCTGCATTGGTGAAATGGTCCGGCTGATGTGGACAACATACCGGCTCATTTCGGCCCGGGCTGGTGCCATGGTGATACCAGGACGGAGACGCGCCAGCACTGAAAGAAAGTGACTGCCCCGGCCCCCTGGATGCGCGGGATCGAGTTGCAGGGGTGTCCAAAGCTCGGAGGGGTTGACCTCTCCAGGCGGAAAATTGAAACCGCGGGGCATGATGCCGATCACCGTGCAAGGGTTGCCATTGAGGCGGATATCTCGGTGGAGGATGCTGGGGTCGCCGCCGAAAACGCGCTGCCAGAGATCGAATGAGAGGACCGCAGTCGCAGGTACGTTGGGGCGGTCGTCGTCGCCATGGATCAGTCGGCCCTTAGCGGGCGGCACCCCGAGCATTTCGAGTAACCCACCAGTGACAAAGGAGGCTGTGGCCCGAACCGGTTCGTCGCGGCCCGCGAGGTTGGCCGGACCGTTCACCCAGGCTTCGAACGCTTCGAACGATTGCGTGTCGCGCCTGACTTCAAAAAACTCGGGCGGGGAAAGCCAGAAGTGGCGGAAGCCGTTCGCCGACGTACTGGAAACCTCCTTAGGAAATTCGCTGAAAACACGCGTCAGGAGGCCGGCATGAGCGTATGGAAGAGGCCGCAGAAGCACGGCGTTGACCACACTGAAAATGGCTGTTGTGGCGCCGGTGCCCAGTCCCAGACACAGCACAGCGGCGGCAGTAAAGACGGGGTTGCGCGCCAGCATACGCAGGCCGTAACGGAAATTTCCCATGAGACCTCCGGTCAGATGAGGATGAGTTTCTGCACGAGACGTGCCATCGCCGCTGGCTTGATTCCGTTCACATTATGAAATGACAGTGTCCGTTCTTGGGAACCGGCGCACAGCCATACTCGTCCCAAAGAGCCAACACAGGATCCCGCTGACCGCACGCCGGGCTGGAAAACAGCAGGCGGAGAATGCAGCCGACGCAGGGAACGCTCGCAAGTGACCGAATCCCAGACGGGGAGGCGCATTTGACCCAGAGTATTGGCCTCCGGTTTTGAGGATGCCGGTTACCGTAATGATGATCGCGGTGGGCTGCGTGCTGGAGTCTTCGATGGCGGACCAGAACTGATGGCCAGGCTCCGATGACTTGGTCGCACTCGAAAACTCCGTCCAGACATGCGGCACGATATCGTGTCCGTCGAGTTTCGCCGGTGGTTTACAAGGGTCTGAATACAATCCCTCAAACTCCTGGCCGTATCGGCAGGCTGCGCGCACTCTGATCTGCTTACCGTTGTTCGAATCGAGGTCGTTGAACAGTTAACAAAGGGTCATTGGGGCGATAATCCCTTATGGTACAAATACTTATGCGGCGCGGCTGTAATATTTTGAGTAAACTAACCGCTCTCGGCAACGGATCGCAGTGCTCCTTTATGCCGGTGCGTAGCGCTTCACATCGATGCTCCGGGCATGCTCTCGCGTCTTCGCGACGTCATATGCAACCTGCATGCGCAGTAGGTGATCCATGTCGGGGCCGAAGGCCTTTTCAATCCGCAAGGCCATGTCCGGCGTGAGCGCGGCCTTGCCATGGAGCAGGTCCGACAGCGTCGCGCGGCGAACTTTGAGAATTTCGGCCGCCTTCTTTACGGTCAAGCCCAGCTCCTCGATGATCTCGGTTCTGATCAGGTCGCCCGGATGTGGCGGGTTTTTCATCGGCATCTTGCGCCTCCTTAGTGGTAATCGATCAGGTCGATGTCGTCGGCGGTGTTCCTCTTCTCGTCATAGGTGAAGATCAGCCGCCAGTTTCCCGAGACGGTCAGGCTCCAGAAGCCCTTCAGGTCGCCCTTGAGCGGATGCAGTTTCCAGCCCGGAAATCGGCCGACTTGGTCAAGGCTGTCCGCCGTTTCAAGCGCGAACAGGAGCTTGCGCAGCTTGTCGGCCATCGCGCCGGGCACACCTTTGGCGTTGTCGTCGTCATGAAGCGCCTTAAGCCCTTTGTGGCGAAACCGACCGAATTGCAAGTCACCGCCTTCTTTCATTATGTACGGTAATACCGTACACGGTCAAGCCCTTCCGCCGTCGGAAGCGGGTTTCGAAGGAGAGAACTCAAATCGTCTTCACTTTCTTACCGCCCTCCTGCTGCGACCAGAACACAAATTCCGGTGCCATGACACCGCTGCCCGCCAGAATCTGCAGGTCGAGCTTACAAATGCTGGTGAAAACAACTCACCGCAATTGTCAGAGGCCTCCGTGCAGCATCTGGAGGTCTGCGAAGCCTGCCACAGCGAGCTCGCCCTTTGGATCGAGGCTGCCCGGCTTTGTAGGGAAGACGAGTATTTCGATTCCATTATTCTCGCCGCACAAGCAGGTGACGCCGGCATCCGAATGAAGGAGGTATCCGGCGGCCTGGCATTGTTCAAGCCTGGAGACAGGCAGTGTGCGGGCCTACTGGTCGTCGTCGATCCGGACGATTGGATGGACATCCTGGCCATTCACAGGGATGTTCCCAAGGCAGTATTCGACAACATGTCTTGACAAATTTGTCATCGGGACACCCGAGCGTGCCGGCCCGCCCAGCAGAATGCCCACGGCGCGGCCGTCTGTGCGGCAGACTGCACTCCAACGGACCATTCAGCCTAATTTCTGACAAGGTTATAGAACTGAGGTTCAATCGGGGTCCGGCGAGACGCTCGCCTGCGGCTCAATTGCGTGTGATCACGAAACAGTACCTTATAGCTATGGCTACGCTAGAAGGCATCGGACGAGGAGGGGCAAATCGGGGATTCCAGAACGCCTGCTAATGTTCTTCCGCATAGCTGGAAGCCAACGACTTTCTCAGCCAAGCTTAATCGCGATCCACCCTGCAACTTCTCCCCCACAACCTCTCTTGTGTGCCGCATATTTTTGTAGTAGAGTTGCACTAAAGTGTAGTAGGGACGCAAACATGGCGACCATCCGCTTCACCCCCCTCGAGTTGCAGATCATGCAGATACTGTGGGAACGCGGCCGGATTTCCATCCGAGAAATCCAGGAAGGCTTTCCGAAGGTGGATCGCCCGGCGTACACCACTGTACAGACCACGGTCTACCGGCTGGAAGCGAAAAAAGCCGTGCGGCGCGTGCGAAAGATCTCGAATGCCCACATTTTCGAGGCAGCGGTGACCAGCGAGGCCACTCAACGGAAGTTCCTGGACGACCTGCTGCGGCTGGTCGGCGGACGCTCTCAGCCAGTCATCGCGCAATTGATCGAATCCGGCCATCTGACGCTCGACGACGTGAAAGAGGCCGAGGGGATTATCCTGGCATCGCGCAAGGAGGCGAAAAAGCCATGATCCAACACCTCCTGGAATCGACGGTTTTCGCGGCAGCGGTCTGGCTGTTGACCCTGACGCTGCGCCGCCATCACGCGCGTGCTCGGCACGCGCTGTGGATGGCAGCCTCCATTAAGTTTCTGGTTCCGTTTTCGCTGTTTGTAGCGATAGGTAGCCACGTGGTACGCCCCGCGCCCGCATCCATTCCGCCCGCGCAGATGCGCTTCATGATGGTGGACACCGTCCAGGCGATGTCGTATGCCGCGATCGCCGAAACGGCGCGGCCAGCGGGGCGAGTGCCCGTGCTATGGCTGTTGTGGCTCGCCGGGTCCGTCGCGGTCCTGGGGCGCTGGTATGGCCGTTCACGCGGCGCCGCCCGCAGTCTGCGGGAATCCACGCAATCGGGCACACGATTCGGCATAGCGGCCCGCATTTCCGAATCGATGCTCGAGCCCGCCGTGTTCGGAATCATTCGGCCCGTGTTGGTGATGCCGGCGGGTATGGAAGAGCGGCTTTCGGCGGAGCAACTTGAGGCGGTGTTCGCCCACGAACTCTGCCACGTGCGTCACCGCGACAATCTGGCGGCGGCCATTCACATGGTGGTGGAGACGGCGTTCTGGTTCCATCCGCTGATTTGGTGGATGGGTGCGCGGCTGGTAGCGGAACGCGAGCGCGCCTGCGACGAAGAAGTGGTCCGGCTGGGCGCCGACCGCGCGGTCTATGCGGAGAGCATTCTGCGGGTTTGCGAGTTCTCGATAGCATCGCCGGTCGAGTGCGTTTCAGGTATCTCAGGCGCGGATCTGAAGCAGCGCATTCGCGAGATTATGACCGGCGGTGTGCGCGCACGGCTGACCACGGTTAGGAAGCTGCTGCTGGCGACGCTCGCTATGGCGGCCGTTTCCGGACCGCTGGCCGTCGGGCTGGCACACCCTCCGAAGATCGCGGGACAGACGGCAGCGCCGCTGAAGTTCGACGTGGCCTCGGTGAAGGTGAGCGCCGACCATATCCTCTGGGCGCGGCCGATGCGGTCGCCTGGGCGCATCCGATGGACCACTCAAGGGATTTATCTGCTGGCCTATGCGTACGGCATGGAATGGTGGCGGATTTCGGGCGCCGCAGAATTCGGGGGCGCGATCTACGAGATAGAAGCCACTACCGATCCTCACGCCACCGACGCCCAGAGGTGCCTGATGATGCAATCCCTGCTGATCGACCGCTTCGGGATGAAGGCGCATCGCGTGACCAAGAATGGCATTCAAGGCTACGCACTGAGCGTCGGCAAAGACGGTCCGAAGATGGAGCCGGCCAAGGATTACGACGATGCCGACAACGAAGGCTCAGTGGCGTCAATTGGACCTGGCCAGAACACCATTGAGATGAATGGCGATCATGCCACCATGCTGCAGTTGTGCGATCATCTCCAGCGCTTGCTGCACACCTCCGTTCTCGATCAGACCGGCCTCACTGGTAAATACAACTTTACCTTCCGGTTCATGAAGGACGAGGATCCGCAGGATTTCACCGCCGTTGTGGTGGCGATAAAACAGATCGGCCTAAAGCTGGAAAGATACAAGGGGCCGGTTGAATTTCTGGTAATCGACCAGATCTCCAAGACGCCCACGGAGAACTGACACGAGAGTGTTTTCTCGGCCTCACGCTGAAGGCAGCGGCCGAAGCGCCGAGTTAGCGGTGATGCCCTACCAGCGCGGACAGTTCTGGGTGCGCCGTTTCCGGCAAGATCACCAGCATATCCTGAAGAGTGTCCAGTTTCCGATTGTCTCAATTTGCAGTGACAGTCCATCGTAGTTTGTTCCCAGTGTTCCACGTCTGTTCCGCGTGTCAGCGCCGCAGAACTCCTTCCCCTTCAACTCTGTTCCCAATGTTCCCAGTGTTCCTAGTTAGTATATAAATTCGTAATATCGAGGGCTGTTTTATAGGTCAACCGTGGGAATGCGGAACACTGGGAACACTAACATTTCATTGGACCGGGCTGGGAACATTACTGGGAACAAAACTGGGAACAGTGGGAACAAACTCTTCTCAGCCGATCTTGCGATACTGCCATTCCAGCCGGTTACCCTGCCGCTCGCGGTAGCGCACCCAACCTTCCGCCCGGAGGCAACGGGCAGCCCGGAGTTTATCCGTCTGTGTCCATTGCGCCTGCGGCTTGTTAATGCATTTCTGCAAGATCTCGGAAACCGACGCCGACTCCCGACATTCCAGCCATGGCCCGATCACCTCCTCCCAAGGGTCCCCTTCATAACGGGCCTCCTGCTGATCGGCGGCTAGTTGTACCAGGTCCGCTGTGTCGAGCCACCAGGCAGAACCCGATTCGAATCTGACCTTGGCCTCTGCCCACAGCTGGTCCCGGTCCCTGGCCAAAGCATCGACATCGATGCAACCACATACTACCGGCCAGAAGCGCCTCCCGCCGGTTTCGTCGCGCAGGTAGGTGCCGTGATTGACGGTGCCCGCGAACACGCACTGGCGCGGGGATTCCACCAGGCGCATCCCATACGGAGGCCGGAAGCGGTCTGTGGTCCGACTGATGAACGCCTTGATCCGGGCCACTTCGGCGTGACCGAGATTGTCCAGTTCAGATAATTCAATGATCCACACGCCGCGGGTCTGCATGGCGGCATCTTTGCTCCCCAAGTCCGCCAGTTCGTCGGTGAAGTACTCGCCGACGATGGTCCGCAAGGCGGTGGATTTCCGAATCCCCTGCGGCCCTTCCAGAATCAGGCAGCAATCGGCCTTCGCCCCGGGCCGAAAGATCCGGGCCACGGCGGAGACCAGCCAACGTGCGCCTACTGCACGGGAATACTCAGAATCGTCAGCACCAAGGTAGGACGACAGCCAGCTGTCCACGCGCTCGCTTCCATCCCAATGCAGACTGTCGAGGTAGGTCCTGACCGGGTGAAAGGGATGATCCCTGGCAGCGGTCTGCACAGCTTGTCCGGCCACATCGACCGATACCAAAATTCCTTGTCGCTGCAGCCATTCCGCAGCCAAGCGGTCTTCGTGATCGGTCCATTCGCCATTGGGGACAATACCCCAGGGTGCTGGCTTGAGAACCACGGTGCCGAGACCGAATTCGTTGAAGGCGAGCACGCCACCCCATTCGGGCGCATGCCGAAAGGCGGCGATCGCGTTGGCCAAGACGGGCAATATGCGACCTTCCACGTTGCTCGCGATCGGCTTGGAGCGCAGCAGGTCTTTCTTCCACGAGCAGCCCGCGAAATCGATACGGGCAATTTCGTCGAGCACTATGTCCGGGCCTATACGAGCCAAGTGATCGTCGATGCCTTTGCCTTTGATGACATCCCACTCCAGGAACCCGACCATTGCTCCGCGAGTGCGCAGGTGGGCAGCGAGGGTGGAACGGGCGATGCGCACGAGCTCTTTCGAAACCGCATCAGCATCGTAAGCAATGACAACCCGCCGACCCGCCCAGGTGATCCAGTCGAGATCCGGGATAGCGCCTTTAATATCCATCCAGCGGCCATCCGGACCAACGGTCTTGCCGATGGTTCCCCGCCAGTTGTAGATGCCGGCGACTCCCACCGGCAGGAAACGCGGCCGATCCGGAGTTCCATGATGGGCCGTGCGCCAAAGGGCCAGCGTCTTGAATTCGCCTTCGGTGATTACAATCGGCAACTCGGTATCGGCGAGAAGCGAGCGACCCAGTCCTGGCACCAGGTAGAGCATGTTGGAGCGGCCCGGTGGACTGAGATATTTCTGCTTCGGCTTCAGATTGCCGGCGGAATCATATTCGTAATCAGGCTGGTCTCGCCGCAGCCGGTACTCGCGGACGCGATCCGACCCTGGATGGAAGTACGGTATGAGAATGCCGGCGTAGTTGCCCGCTCTCCGTCCGACAACTTGGGCACCAGTGAGGGAGTCCACCCTGCGGAGCTGGGCCCGCTCGGCCAAGGCGCGGTCGATCCAGCGCGCTTCCAAGGCAGCATAGTCTGATTCCGTCAATTCCGAGCCGACAAATATCGGGGGACTGCCAGCCGATGATTGACAATTTTGTGGCGGACCGACAGTTACTGAACCATCCGGTGAATTTTCGTCTTTTCTTGGCGGTTGTTGGTGGTTTATACTGCCATTGAGATAGTTCAATTTTCACCCTCTGGGTCGATGGCTCGCGTTGCAGCGCGGGCCATTGTTGTTTAAGCCGGCTTGGCAGCGGTAATTTCAGGCCAATCCCGTCCCAACAGTACCGCGTGTGTCAGGCTGCGGGGAAATCAGCCATAGCCCTTCGTCCTAGCTTCGCCTTCACGGTGTACCGCTGGCGTACAGCCGTCGGTACGACACAATGATTTACGACGAACCATACGAACTCCCGCCATTGAAAACAAAGACAACTAAGGGGTTATTTGCAATCGGCGCGTTATAATGCGTATGTCGATGGGTGAGCCTATCGGCACGGTGATTCGTTAACATCTTCGTAACCGGAGATACTTCCTATGAAGACTGAACCGCAAGCAGCACCCAGTGGCACGTCATTCCAGTCCGTGAAAGATGTGGAAGGCAACCTGAAGAGCCGCATGGAAAAGGCCATGGGAGACCTGCAGCACGAAATGGCCTCCATCCGCACGGGGCGCGCCTCCCTAGGCCTGCTGGACCACATCCGGGTGGATTATTACGGAACTCCCACCCCGCTCAACCAGTTGGCCAACCTGCACGTTCCCGAGCCCTCGCTCATCACCATACAGCCGTGGGATGTTTCCCAGATCGGGCCCATCGAAAAGGCGATCCGGAGCTCCGACCTGGGGTTAAACCCGGCCAACGACGGGAAGGTGGTCCGTCTGCCCATTCCGCCGCTGACCGAGGAACGGCGCAAGGAGCTGGTCAAAAAGCTCCATGCAGCGGCCGAACATCACCGCGTTTCCGTGCGCAACATCCGGCGCGACGGCAATGAGGCGGTGAAGAAGCTGCTCAAGGACAAGAAGATCACCGAGGACGAAGAGAAGCGCGCGCACGAAGAGATCCAGAAGCTGACCGACGGCTATATGGGCAGGATCGACCAGGCGGCGAAGACGAAGGAAAAAGAGATTCTGGAGATCAAGTAGCGCCCTGTTCAGGCGGCTTCTTATTCCCGCGGAGACGCGGAGTGAGCGGAGGAGATCTCGCGGAGCAGAACACGCACGAGCATTTCCCTCCGCGATTTTCTCCATTTCCTTCGTGTCTCCGCGGCTAGTCTCAAAACTTCGTCACCTCCGTAAAGTTGAAACCCTTCACGCGCATGGCGGGTACCACCATGTCGAAGGTCTCTTCTCCGGAGGCTCGGAGCGGGGTGGAGAGCGCTTCCACGTTCGACAGCAGCTCGATCAGACTCTGATTGAAGCGGAAGTTGCGCACTCCGCAGACTACCTGGCCGCCTTCCACCAGGAACGTGCCGTCGCGAGTCATGCCGGTGAAGATCTTCTCGTAGGGATCCACTTCGCGGATATACCACAAACGCGTCACCAGGACGCCACGCGGGGTCTCGGCGATCATGCGGTCCAGCGGCGTCTCGCCGCCCGCGATCACGATGTTGGTCGGGGCTTCGCCGTGCTCGTTGGGCAACGGGAAGCCGTGGCCCGTAGGCGCGACGCCCGCCAGTGCCGCGGCGTGGCGGCTGTAAGCCACGTCCTTTACGACGCCTTTGTCCACCAGGGTCAGCGTTCGTCGCCCAACGCCTTCGCCGTCGAACGGTGCGCCCGCCTGTAAGGGGTGACGGACGTCGTCGTAGATGGTGATGTTGGGGCCAAAAATCTTCTTGCCCATGCGTCCAGTGAGAAAGCTGCGGTCGTCGCGTATGGCCGTGGCGCTGAAATCGCCGAACATCTGGCCGGCGAGGTCCAGGACGGCCGCGGGTTCGAGAATTACCGTGTAGCGGCCCGCGGGGAGTTCACGGGGATGGGCCGAAGCCGCGGCTTTTTGCGCGGCGGAGCGGGCCAGCGCGATGGGATCAAGATCCCCCAGGTCGACGGCGCTCGCCTTGGCCCATCCGGAGCTGTCGGCCGCCATGGCGGTAATGGAGAAACGCGCCATGGTTTCCGAGTAAGCGGCGGAGACTCCGTGGGAATTGAGAATGTGGAAGGTGGAATGCGCGGTGGAATAGATGCCCGCGGCCGTTTGGCTGGCGCCTTCCACCACGCGGATGGCTTCGCCTACGATGCGAGCGCGATGATCCGGTGTGGCCTGGGCGGTGGCATCGGCGAAGCGATTGCGCGGCCCGAAGGGTTGCGGATCGGCCAGCGGCAACAGCTCCGGATCCGGCTCCGTCAGCCGCGCGATCGCAATCGCATCGGCTACGACGCCGCGGATGCCATCGGCATCCAGGCGGTTGGTGGTGGCGCGGGCCGTGCGGCCGTCCACTATGGCGCGCACGGAGAGGTGGCGTGTGCGCTCGGCTACGTTCTGATGGATGGTGTTGTTGGCGAAGCGGGTGAGCGCGTCATCGCTCGTGGTGACGATGGCTTCTACTTCGGTGATGCCGTGAGTGCGGGCGGCGGTGACGACCTGCTCCAACAGTTCATCCGCCATAGGCGCTCCCGATCCTGATTTTGCGGAAACGCGCGGGGCTGGCGCCGTGGCCCGTGCCCATCACCTGCTCGGGTTGGCCTTTGCCGCAGTTGGGCACTCCCCAAAGCGTCCAGTGCTCGCGCGATGCGATGGCTTCGCACGAGTTCCAGAACTCCGTAGTGATGCCGCTGTAGCTGGGATTTTTGAGCATGCGGACGCGCTTGCCGTTGCGGATCTCCCATCCGATCTCACAGCCGAACTGGAAGTTGTAGCGCTTATCGTCGATCGACCAGCTACGGTTTGTCTCCATGTAGATGGCGTGCTTGGCGTCGAAGATCTCTTCGAGCGACTGCCGGCCCGGTTCGAGGCTCACGTTCGTCATGCGGATCAAAGGAATCCGCGCCCAGCCGTCGGCCCGCATGCAGCCGTTCGAGCGGTCCCGCCCCACAGCCGCGGCGGTTTCGCGCGAGGTCATATAACCGACGAAGTGGCCGTTTCGGATGATGTCGGTGGATTGCGCGGGCACGCCTTCGTCGTCGAAGGCGAATGTGCCGAGTCCGGGGCCGTGCTCCAGCCGGGCGTCGCAGACCACATTGACGACTTCCGAGCCGTAGCGCAGTTGGTTGAGCTTGTCGAGCGTGAGGAAGCTCATGCCGGCGTAGTTGGCCTCGCTGCCCAGCACGCGGTCGAGTTCGATGGGATGGCCGACGGATTCGTGAATCTGCAGGCCGAGTTGTGAGCTGTCGAGAATCAGGTCGAACTCGCCTTCCGGACACTGATCGGCGGAGTGCAGCGCCACGGCTTCCTCGGCGATGCGCGGGGCGTGGCCCAGCAGATCGAGCTCTGCCACCAACTCGTAGCCTTTCAGTTGATACTGGCCGCCGAAAGAGTTGGGGTACGAGCGCTTGTGGATTTCGTTGTCCTTGTAGCTGAGCGCGGAAAAGCCCGCGCCGGAAACGCAACGGGTCTGGTCGATCAGGCTGCCGAGCGTGGATGCGAACACCTGGCGCCGCCTCTCGAAGTGCATGGAGGTTTCGGCGAGGTTGACTCCGGCGGTGCGGCGCAGTTGCGCGTCTACGGCCAGGAGCGTCGCGAGATTCTGGTCCACCGGAATCGAGAATGGGTCGATCTTGAACGGCGAAACCCAGGTCGCCTGGTAAGCCTGTTCGGGCGCCAGCGTGAGATCAGCTTTGCGCGCCACCACTCCGGAGCGCGCGATTTCGATGGCCCGCGAAGCGGCTGCTTCGAGGCCGGCGGGGGTGAGATCGTCTGTGGCGGCGAAACCCCAGCAGCCAGCGGCGATGACGCGGATGCCAAGGCCTACCGATTCGGAGCTTCCGGCGTGACCGGTCTTGCCATTCTTGGTGGTGATTTCCCGCTCGCGAATCTCCTGCGCGCGCACATCGGCGTAAGAAACGCCGCGGCGGGCGACCGCATCGAGCGCGCGAAGAGCTAGATCTTTCATCGGTGCACTCCGCCCGTGGGGCAGGTTGGTAACCAGCGGCGGGCTGGTAGCCCGCCGACGCCGGTTGGCAACCGGCGCACAGGATGACATCCTGCCCCGCAGTTTCCCGCGCAGGCCAGCGTCCTCATCGCGGCGTAATCAACCCGCCCAGCTTATCCTGCTCGCCGGAAGCGGTGCGCGGGAAGCGGACGGAATAGGCTTCGGGGTACTTCAGGCCGGAGCCGGTGTTGTAGATGACAATGTGGTCGCCTCGCTCGAGGAAGCCGCTGGCCAGCAGTTTTCCCAGAGCAGCCACGCACGCCGCGCCTTCGGGCGCCGCATAGATTCCTTCCATCGACGCAAGCTGGATGCCCGCGTCGAGCATTTCGTCGTCACTCACCGCGATCGCGGTGCCGCGGCTCGCACGTACGGCTTCGAGCACCAGGAAGTCGCCAAGCGGCTTGGGAACGCGCAGCCCTGCGGCCACCGTGCTGGCATTTTCGAAGAAGCGGCTGCGCGGCTCGTTCTCCTCGAACGCCCGAACCACGGGTGCACAGCCGGCCGCCTGCACGGCGATCATCTTCGGGCGCCGGCTGCCGATCCAGCCCAGGCGCTCCATCTCCTCGAACGCCTTCCACATGCCGATCAAACCCACACCGCCGCCGGTGGGATAGAAGATGGCGTCCGGCAGTTCCCAGCTCATCTGCTCGGCCACTTCGTAGCCCATCGTCTTCTTGCCTTCGATGCGGTACGGTTCTTTCAGCGTGCTGACGTCAAACCAGCCTTCCTGCGGGCCACGCTCGGCCACCATGCGGCCGCAATCGCTGATAAGGCCGTCCACCAGCGTGACGTTGGCGCCGTAGGCTTTGCACTCCAGGTAGTTCGCCTGGGGCACATCGCGCGGCATGAAGATGTGGGATTCGATGCCGGCCGCCGCGGCGTAGGCCGCCAGCGCACTGGCCGCATTGCCGGCAGAGGGGATCGCCACCTTGCGGATGCCCAGCTCGGAGCACATGGAAATGGCGCACGAAAGGCCGCGGGCTTTGAACGACGCGGTGGGATTCAGCCCCTCGTCCTTGACCCACAGATTGTCCGCGCCCAGGTGCGCACCCAACCGCCGCGTCTGGATCAGAGGAGTCCAGCCTTCACCCAGCGAAACGATGAAGTCGTCCGAAGGCGGCAAAACGGGCGCGTACCGCCACATGCTGGAGCGGCCGTTGGGGACCTCGCGGCGGCGCCACTTAACGCGAATCGTGTCGAGATCGTAGCGCACCAGCAGAGGTCCGCCGCAAGTGCACAAGTTTTGAACGGTGCCCGCGTCATACCTCTGACGACACAGGCTGCACTCCAGAAAGGTAGCTTTGGGCATTAAAGAGAAAAGTTTAACATCAGGCGTCCACTCCCTGACGCGTGCAAGCCTACCAGAGGGAGCAGCGGGCGTTGGTGCGCCCTATTCAGGGCATAACAAATTTCAATTGGACCTGCTGGAACTTTTCGGCTACAGTTGACGCACTGGTGGTCTCGTCTCACCGCCTGGAGGCCGGTCGCCTCGCGTTCACGGACCATGTGGTCCGATCGACAAATCCAATCCGAGGCGAATATGAAACGCATACCATCGATCGCTTTTGCCGGTCTGTTGCTTACCGTGACGACTTTCGCGCAGACTTTTCGCGGCGGAATCAACGGCGTGATTACGGACGACTCCGGAGCGGTGGTCGATTCCGCAAATGTAAAGGCCACCAGCCAAGGAACGGGGCTGGTGTATTCCGCGCTTTCGTCGAGCGCTGGTGAGTTTTCCTTCGCCGACCTGCCGCTGGGCGATTACACCGTGACGGTAGCGCAGCCGGGTTTCGAGACCATCGCGGTGAAAGACGTCCATGTCTCGGCAGGTGCGATTTATAACCTGCCTGTCAAGCTGCATGTGGCGCGTGCGGTTTCGACGGTAGAGGTGTCGGCAGCCGCGGTGACGGTGGAGACGACTACGGCGGTGCAGACCACCGCGGTTCCCACCAAGACGGTCCAGGATCTGCCGGTCAACGGACGCAACTTTACGCAGCTCGTGGCGTTCGCGCCGGGGTTCGCCGGATACGGCGGAAGCGGGTCAATCAACGGCTCGCGGTCGGGGCAGACGAATCAACAGATCGAAGGGATCGATAACAATGATGGCGCGAACAACTCGTCTGCGGCGAACCAGGGAGGGATCCAGGGGATTCCGGGCGTGATTATGCCGTTGGATGCGCTCGAGGAGTTCTCGGTGCAGACGCACAGCGGGCCTGAGGCGGGGCGCGATTCGGGTGGTACGGTAAACCTGATCATCAAGTCGGGTACGAATCAGCTTCACGGCAGCGCCTATTACTACAATCGCAACGAATTCTTCGCGGCGGCCTCGCCATTCTCGGCGCCGGGGACGCCCAAGAGCGAGATCCGAAACCAGCATTACGGATTTTCCGCGGGCGGTCCGATCATCAAGGACAAGACCTTCTACTTCGCCAGCTTCGAGGAGCAGAAGTTCATCATCGGCCAGGCGACGTATTCGACCGAGCCTTCCTACGGGTATCAGGCCGCCGCTAAGCAACTGCTGGCGCAGTACGGCGTGCAGGTGAATCCGGTGGCGCAGGCGCTGCTGAATTCCTTATGGCCAGTGAACGTGCTGAACGGGCCGGCAGCGCCCAACAACTATTACGCAACCACTCCGGAGACCGGCTACAGCCACAACGGGCTGGTGAAGATCGATCACAGCATCAACGAAAAGAATCGGCTTTCGGCGCGGTGGTACATAGGGCAGGGTAGCCAAACGGCGCCGCTTTCGAGCTTCGTTCCGTATTACTACCAGGTGGGGCCGATGCACGTGCACAACATCGCGACGGTGCTGAACACGACCTTCTCGCCCCGCATCACCAATCAGGTGCTGCTGGGGGTCAACTACTTTCATCAGGCGTTTCACGATGCCTACACGGGGTTCGATCCGGCATCGATGGGGTTCGTCACGGGAATCACGGGGCCATATCTGCAAGGCGCGCCGAACCTCGCGATCAGCGGATTCGACGCTACTGGGCTCAGTCCGGTATCGGGGAGGCAGGATTACACGGGACACGCCATGGACATCATCTCGATTGTCTTCGGCAGGCACCAACTGCGGTTAGGCGGCGAGGTGCGCCAGACATACTTTTACGAGATCGGCGCGGGCGCAGGCAACAACTGGGGTGGACGCGGGAATTTCACATTCAACGGTCAGCAGGGGCCGTGGTCGAGCCTGTTGAGCGCCAAGGGGCAGGATACGAATGTCGTGTCGCTGGCGGATTTCCTGGCGGGCGATGTTTACACGTCGACAATTGAAGCCGGTAACGTCAACCGCAATGTCCACTACAGCAACTTCAACGGGTTCGCGCAGGACAACTGGCAGGTGACCCGCAAGCTGAACCTGAACCTGGGGGTGCGGTGGGACGCATTGACGCCGATCAAGGACAGCAACAAGGACCTTTCGATCTTCGACCCCGCTGTGCTGGGCGGCCTGGCGGTAGCGGGCAAGGACATTCCGCAAATCTATCCGACCGATTGGAAGATGTTCAGCCCGCGCGTAGGATTTGCTTACGAAGTAATGGACGGGCTGGTGCTGCGCGGCGGATATGGATTGTATTGGGATACGCCGTCGGGCAACACATTCCTGGCGGGTAGTTCGTCGAATGGAGGATCCATCGGCGTGGATGCAAATCCGGCGGGCGCATCGCCCGTGTACGCAATTTCGCGCTCGAACTATACGATTGTTGGCGGGCAGCCGATTTTCCCGACGAGCCTCGCCATGGGCGGAACGAATCTGTTCGGACTGTTTTCAGTCAACCAGGACTTTACGCCGGGTGACACGATGAATTTCGATTTCAATGCGGAGAAGAGCCTGGGTAGCAGCGCGATGCTGCAGGTTGGATATGTCGGGTCGGAAGGACGGCACCTGGCCACGCTCCTGGACATCAACCAGCCGGCGGTGGGCAGCAGCTTCATTGGCGGTAAGAATGCTGCCGGATTTACGGTGCTGCAGCAGAGCCGGCCGTATTACTCGATGTTCCCCAATTTCGCGGCCATCAACCAGCTGCAGAATGGAGGGACATCGAACTACAATTCGCTGCAGGTGGTGGTGAAAACGCGGAGTTGGCACGGGCTGATTTCGCAGTATTCGTACACGTGGTCGCATTACCTGGATGAAGAGTCAAGCGCATCACTGCCGCAGGACAGCACCAATCTTAAGGGCGATTACGGAAATGCGACGAACGACATTCACCACCAGTTCAAGGGATATTTCATTTACGATATTCCGCGGTTGAAGTGGGGGCCGAAATGGTTGACCAACGGGTGGCAGGCCAACAGCAACCTGTATCTGCGGACCGGCAAGCCAGTGCTCATCAAGGCGGCGGCAGATAATAGCGGAACGCAGGAGGGAACCGAGCGGGCCAACATTGTGGGCGATCCGTTCGCAGGCGCGTCGCATGCGTTCGTCACGGGTCAATCGCTGCGCTGGTTCACGCCGTCGGCGTTCGTGAACCCGGCGGTGGGAACTTGGGGCAGCATGCAGAGAGACTCCGTGTTCGGTCCTGGCTTCGCGAGTATGGATTTGTCTCTGTTTCGCACGTTCACGGTGAAGGAGCGGCTGCGGTTGCAATTCCGCGCCGAGGCGTTTAATGTGTTCAATCGTGTGAACATGGCGCAGCCGAGTGCGAAAGTGGGCAGCTCGCTGGGGCTGATCGGTTCGACCATCGGCGCCTCGTCGGGGCAGCCGGGCATTGGGCCGGGAGAGCCGTTCAATATGCAGTTGGCGATGAAGGTGCTGTTCTGAAGCAGGCAGACAGTCGACAGTTTACAGCCAAACCCACGGCGGCGAGCGCCGTGGGGGGGCTGATCTTGAAGCGGTCGACTGTAAAACTGTCGACGGTTGCCTGAGGGGAACGAGGAGCAAAGGAGCCGGGAGCGGTATGGGTGGACGTGTTTTATGTTTGTGGCTGCTGGGCGCCGGGCTCGCGGCTCACGGCGCGAGCCTAAGCGGCGAGTGGATGGCGGAGGTGTCGAGTGCGGTCGGCGAGCCGCAGTATGTAAGGGTAGTGCTGCGGGAGGACGGCGGGAAGATCAGCGGAACGTGGGGCGAAGCGAAAATCGAAGGGACGGTTGCGGCGGAGAGCATCAGCCTGAAGTTGACTGCGGGGACTGGAGCGCCTGGAGGATCGCTAAACGGCAAGGCAATGGGCGGGGAGGTTTCGGGCGACGGCAGTCTGGCGATGCCACGGCGGGCGGGGATGGGCGGCGGCGATTGGCAGAAGGTCGCGTGGAAGCTCAGCCGGATTCCACCGCCACCCGCGGGGGGACCGAAGACGTGGAACTTTGAGCCGAAGGCTTTCTATTCCTACTACTCGGCCAAGAACCCGCCGGCGCTCCACGTTTTTCCTGGCGATACGGTGAAGACCTGGACGGTGGACGCGGGCGGCGTCGGTCCCAAAATGGAACGGCTGTCCCGCGGCGGCGATGCGACGGCCGGTCCTTTTTACGTGGAAGGCGCGCTGCCCGGCGATACGCTGGTGGTGAAGCTCAACCAGGTGCGAACCAATCGGGCGACGGCGCGACAGGGGAGCCGCATCAATGCGCGTGCCGTGACCGCGGCGTACAACGCATCGGCGGATTACACCGCCAATTTCGACGGGGAATGGCTGTTGGATGCGGACAAAAGAATCGCGCGCTTGTCTCATCCCACCGAACGGCTGAAGAACCTGACGGTGCCGATTCTGCCGATGCTCGGATGCCTGGCGGTGGCGCCGCCGGGTGACGAGGTCTATCGCGGTACGGACCTGGGGAACTTCGGCGGCAACATGGATTACAACCAGAACGTGGAAGGCACGACGCTGTATTTCCCGGTATTTCATCCGGGGGGCCTGTTCGTGCTGGGCGACGGGCATGCAGCCATGGGCGACGGCGAAGTGACGGGCAGCGCACTGGAAACATCGATGGATGTAGAGTTCACGGTGGACGTTGTGAAAGGCTATGCCACTCTGGCGCCGCGCGCGGAGACGGCGGACTACTTGATCTCGTTCGGGATTGCCGGTTCCGTGCCGGAGGCGATTCAGAATGCCACATCCCAGCTCGCGACCTGGTTGAAACATGACTACCGGCTTAACGACAGCGAGGTGGCGCTGCTGCTGGGCGCAGTGATGAAGTACGACATCACGGAATTGGTGGACCCGAAATATAATGTAGTAGCCAAGGTTCCGAAAAGCGCGCTCGCGATGCTGCATTAGCCATGAGGACTCCTGTCTGGACCACCGGCGGCGCCGTGGTGATCGGCACGATCGCCATGCTTTCCACGTTCCGGATGATGGCGCAGTACGGTCCGGGCCGAACCTGGTGGGAAGCCGGCCGCGGCGGAGTTCTGCCGTGGGAAGAAACGTACGACGATCCCGACGGTCAGGTGGGCATCTTCAACTCGAAGGGCGCCGTGCGCGCCGACGGGCATCCGTTTTTTGAAGCCCTGGGATCGAACGGACGCGCGTGCGTGACGTGCCACCAGCCGTCGAATGCGATGAGCTTGAGCGTAGCCGCGATTCGGGAGCGTTGGAGCGAGACCGGCGGCAAGGATCCGCTGTTCGCCGCGGTCGACGGTTCCAACTGTCCGGATCTGAACCAGAGCGACCGCCGCTCGCATTTGCTGCTGCTGGAGCGCGGCTTGTTTCGTATCGCGCTCGAATGGCCGCCAAAGCAGAAGCCCGAGTTCCGCATCGAGGTAGTGCGCGACCCTACCGGCTGCAATACCAGTCCGATCTACGGAATGAACGGCGAGCGACACACGATTTCGGTTTTCCGGCGTCCGCGCGTGGCCGCCAATCTTAGTTACCTGGTGGCGGGACCTGATGGCGTCGCTCTGATGGCCGATGGGCGCGCTCCCTCGCTCGAAGCGCAGGCCACGGAAGCGGCTCTTACGCACGAGCAGGCGGAGGCCGCGCCGGGTCCGGGGGACTTGCGCCGCATCGTGGAATTCGAGCGGCAGATCTTCGCCGCACAGAACTCCGATATCCGCGGCGGCCTTTTGAGCGCGGCGGACGGATCGGCGGCGCTGGGGCCGAACAACCTGGCAGTTAGCAATGCGGGCGGGTTGAGTGGCGAGCGGCTTTCTTTCGAGGTGTGGAAGGGCCCGAACACTCCCGGCGGTGTCGCGTTGCAGCGGGAGTTTCGGGCGTCGGTGGCCCGTGGCAGCGATGTGTTCTTCCACCGCGGCTTCCGGGGCGATGGGCAGACGGATCGAGCCACCACTTGCGCGACATGCCACACAAACGGAACGGCGCGCGCCCGGGACATCGGCACGGCGAACGTCAGCGAGGCCGAGGCATCACGCGACCTGCCGCTGTTCCGCGTAACCTGCGACAGCGGCCGGGTGATCTACACGCACGACCCCGGCCGGGGGCTTGTCACCGGAAAGTGCGCGGACGTGGGAGCGATCGTGGTGCAGCAGTTTCGCGGTCTGGCCGCGCGCGCGCCGTACTTCTCGAATGGGTCGGCACGAAGCTTGCGCGAAGTGGTGGACTTCTACGACCGGCGATTCGAAATCGGCTTCACGGATGCCGAGAAGACGGATCTGGTGGACTTCCTGAAGGTGCTTTAGCCCCTCGTTACCGGCGGCTCACGAGATCCACGCCGCAGAACTTGAGGAACTGCCGGAGGCCGGCGTCGACGTACTTGCGGCGGTGGATGAGAAGCGTGATCTGGCGGTGGAGATCGAGCCAGGGCGTGTAGACGCGTCCGAGTTGACCAGCGGCCAGCTCGGGCTCAACGGCGGAATAAGAGATGCAACTGAGGCCCGCACCGCTCATGACGGCGCGCTTGATCGCGCCGATGCCGCCCAATTCCAGCGGAACGTGGACGAGGCGGAAGCGACCCTCGATTGCTTCCTGGAAGACCTCGCGGGTTCCGGAACCGGATTCGCGAAGCACCCAGCGGGCCTCGGCGAGTGCGGCGGGCGAAGCGCGGCGGCCGGCGAGGGCGTGCGTGGGCGGCGCCACAATCACCAGGCGGTCTTCCCGCCACGGGTATGCCTGAAGGTCGGCATGGCGGGAGAAGCCTTCAATCCAACCGGCGTCGCTCTCGAACTGGCGCACCGAAGCTACGACGTGTTCAGTGTTGCCGACGGCCATGTGGAACTGCGAATCGGGGTGGCGGGCAACGAAGCGTGAGATCAGGGACGGCAGCATATAGTTGCCCACCGTGAGGCTGGCGTAAAGCTTAAGGTTGAGCGGGCGGCGTCCGGCCTGGGCCTCGATGTCGCGAATGCGGTCCAGCACTTCGATGGCGGCGGGGAACAGTTCGCGGCCGGCCGCATTGGAGGCGAGGCGGCGGCCCTTGCGGTCGAACAGGCGGCGCTGCAACTGATTTTCGAGCTCGGCGAGGGCCTGGCTGGTAGCGGCCTGCGAAAGGCCGATACGGCGGGCGGCGCGGGTCACAATGCCTTCTCGATAGATGGCTGCGAAGATTTCAAGCTGGCGGGCGGTGATTTGCATAGCGGGTTCACGTTCGGCAGACGGCAAAAGGCGATCCGGTACCCACCCAGGCCGTCCACCACGGACTAGATTGATTTTACCGAATAAGAATATTGAAATTATCAGTTTTGTGGATTTGGCGACCCCGGTTAAGCTGTTCGTAGCCTATGAAAATCTCCCGGAACTGGCTGATCGGCGTAGCGGTGTGCATCGCGGCGTCGCTAGCGGCCTGGTGGTCGGCCAAGCTGGGGTGGAACCAAAAACTGCAGCTGAGCCCGCTGACGCTGGCGATCGTCGCCGGGATGGCGGCGGGCAATACGATGCGGTGGTCCTTGCTGGAGAAGGTGCTGCCCGGGCTGCGATTCTGCCAACAGAAGCTGCTGCGGCTGGGAATCGTGCTCTACGGCATAAGGCTGACGGTGGGGGATCTCTCAAAGCTGGGGCCGAGGGCCCTGATGCTCGACATGACGGTGATCTCCTGCGTGCTGGTGATCGGCTATTTCGTGGGCACGCGCTGGCTGGGGCTGGACAGAGATACGGCGCTGTTGGTGAGCGCCGGCAGCGGCATCTGCGGGGCGGCGGCGGTACTCGCCACCGACCGCGTAATCGACAGCGAATCCCACAAAGTGAGCGTCGCGGTGGCGACGGTGGTGGTGTTCGGGACGGTGGCGATGTTCCTGTATCCGGTGCTGTATCCGCTGACGGGATTCAGCGAGCGGCAGTTCGGAATCTATACCGGCGCAACGGTTCATGAAGTCGCGCAGGCATTAGCGGCGGGGCGCGCCGTGAGCCAGGCGGCGAGCGACACGGCGGTCATCACCAAGATGCTGCGGGTGCTGCTGTTGGCGCCGGTTCTGGTGATCATCAGCCGCGTGCGCGGCCGGGGCGCGAACGGCTCGAAGAGCATCAAGTTTCCATGGTTTGTGTTTTGGTTCGGCGCGGTGATTGGGGCGCAGTCGTTCATTCATGTGGCGCCGGCTGCGCGCGCACACCTGATCGATCTGGATACCGTGCTGTTGTCGAGCGCCATGTTCGCATTGGGAATTGCGACGCGATGGCAGCAGTTGAAGCAGGCGGGTACGCGGCCGCTGCTGCTGGCTGCGGGGATCTTCGCGGGCCTGGTCTCGGGCGGCTGGATGATGACGCGGGCGTTGCTCTAAGCAAGCTTCGAGCCACGAGCCACGAGACAAACCGCGGGGGCTGGCAGACGGGCAGTCAACTCCGCAGGCGGCAAAAACGACCGTCCGCCCCACGGGTGGTCACCTGTAGCCGCAGGTCGTTCTAGAATGTTATATATCAGAGAGCGACCAAGGAGCCACCAACCATGAAGTTCGGTGTGAACACATTTATATGGTCGGCGGGAATTGATGCCGGCCTGCTGAGCCTTTTTCCCGCCATCCGGGCGAACGGGTTCGACGGTGTGGAACTGCCCATCATCCGGCCGGGCGACGTACCGGTGGCGGACGTCCGGCAGAGCCTGAGCGCGAACGGGCTGGAGTGCACATTCTGTTCGGTGCTGCCGAACGGCCTGAGCGTCATTAGCGACGATGCTGAAGTCAGGCGCAAGACGCAGACACACCTGCGCGATTGCGTGAAGGTGGCGGCGGAGGCGGGCGCGAAAGTGATCGCCGGTCCGCTCTACTCGCCGGTCGGGTTCCTGCCGGGGCGGCGGCGGACGGAAGTGGAATGGGCAAGAGCGGTAGAGTGCTACCAGGCGTTGGGCGACACGCTGAAGACGCACGGGGTCACAATAGCGGTGGAAGCGCTCAACCGCTTCGAGACGTACTTCCTCAATACCGCCGCAGACGCCGAACGGCTGGCCGGCGCAGTCAACGACCCCAACGTCGGGATTCTGTTCGACACCTTCCACGCCAACATTGAAGAAAAGGATGTCGCCGCGGCGCTGCGCACGGTGGCGCCCCATTTGAAGCACCTGCACGCCTGCGAGAACGATCGCGGCATTCCGGGTAGCGGGCATACGGATTGGGCGGGAGTCTTCCGGGCAATTCGGGAGCTGCCGTACGACGGCTGGGTGACGATTGAGAGTTTCGGCTTCGCGCTGGGCGACCTTTCCGCGGCGGCTTCGATCTGGCGAGACCTGGCGCCGACAGCGGAATCCATTGCATTTGATGGCGTGCGATTTCTGAAAGCCGGTCTGGGCCGGGCGCAGGACGCACGGGCGTGAACAGCGCGAGCGAAGAGCAAAGGAGCCAGGAGTCAGAAGGCGGGAACGGAATGGTAGGATCTCGATGAAGCGATATATTGTTGCCGGTCTATTTTTGGCGGTGGGGATTGTTGCTATTTTCGCGCGTGGGCCGGAGATTCCTTTTGCACGGCATACCATCGATTTGGGAGTCAGCGAGACGTGCGCCATCGCCGACATGAATAACGATGGCAAGCCGGATATCTTTTCGGGCGATGCCTGGTATGAGAATCCTACGTGGAAGCGGCATGAAGTGCGGCATCTGAGAGAGTACGGCACGTACCTGGCTTCGCTGAGCGATCTGCCGTTGGATGTGGACGGCGACGGGCACGTGGATATCGTGAGCTCCGGCTGGCACTCCGGGAAGATCTGGTGGTCGAGGAATCCGGGAAGGGACGGGCAGATCTGGGAAGATCACGTGATTGACCAGGGCTCCGCGGTGGAGTTTTCCTTCCTGGTGGACCTGGATAACGATGGCAAGGCGCGCGAGCTGCTGCCGCAGTTCGGCAACAAGAAGTTCGGAACGGTGTGGTACGAGGACGTCAAGGGCGAGTGGAAGAAGCATGTGGTGAGCCCCGACGGACACGGACATGGAATCGGCGCCGGTGACGTGAACGGCGACGGGCGCAACGACATCATTACGCCGGAGGGATGGTATGAAGCGCCGCCGGAGGTGCGGAACGGCGATTGGAAGTGGCATCCGGAGTTCAATCTGGGCCAGACGAGTTTCATTTACGTGCTGGACATCACCGAAGACGGCCTGCCCGACCTGCTGACGGCCAACGCGCACGATTACGGCATCTTCTGGATGGAGCAGAAGAGCGACCACACGTGGGAGAAGCATGTGATCGACGGGTCGTGGTCGCAGGCGCACGCGCTCACGCTGGTCGATTTGAATGGCGACGGCCGCAAGGAACTGCTGACGGGCAAGCGCTTCATGGCGCACGACGGGCACGACCCGGGCGAGCACGACCCACTAGGGATTTACTGGTACGAGTATCACAAGTCGGAAGACGGAAAAAGCGTTGTGTGGTCGCGGCACATTATCGAATATGGGTCGCGCGCGGGCGGCGGCATGCAGATCCCGGTGGCGGATATGTACGGACACGGCGTTCTTGATTTTGCCGTCGGAGGTAAGAGCGGACTGTTTCTATTCGAGAATCTGACGAGGAAGTAGGAGTTGGAAGCTAGGAGTTGAGAGGTTAGGAGGCATAAGTCATGAGCGAAGGAATGTCGCGGAGAGGTCTGGTGAAGGCGGGTCTGGCGAGCGTGGCGTTTCCGTATTTCGTGCCGCAGCGGGCGTTCGGCGCCAATGACCGGGTACGGGTGGGCGTGATCGGAGTAGGGAATCGCAGCGGCTTGCTCATCGACCAGCTGCCGGACGGCGCGGAGATTGTGGCGGTAGCCGACTGTTATCGCAAACGTTCAGAAGACGCTATGGCGAAGCGCAAAGCCAACTGGCGGATCTACAACGACCACCGCGAGCTGCTCGATCAGAAGGATATTGACGGCGTGATCGTGGGTACTAACGATCACGCACGCGTACTATGCGCGATTCACGCGGTACAGGCGGGCAAAGATGTCTATGCCGAGAAGCCGCTGTCGCTATATGTGGCGGAGGGCCGCGTGCTGGTGCGCGCGGTGCGCAAGTACAACCGCATTCTGCAGGTGGGCAGCCAGCAGCGCTCCATGGCGATGAACCGCGTGGCTTGCGAATTCGTACGCAACGGCGGGCTGGGACGCATCCATTTCGTGCTGGGCGCCAACTATCCGCCATCGGTTCACACGGGCCCGATGCCCGAGGACCCGGTGCCGGACGGCATGAACTGGGACGTGTGGCTGGGCCAGTCGGAGAAGCGCCCGTTCAACGCGGAGCTGTTCGGGCATTGGATGCGTTATTGGGATTACTCGGGCGGGGAAACCACCAACTGGGGCGCGCACGGCATCGACCAGATCCAGTCGGCTCTGGGAATGGACGCCACGGGGCCCCTCGAGTTATACCCCCTGCCGGAAGCCGGGCAGTATGCCGTCGGCTGGCGTTATGCGAATGGTGTCGAGGTGCGGCTGGAGTTGCCGGACAAAGGGAACATTCAGGGCGGCGCAATGTTCGTGGGCGAGAACGGGCGAATCGAGATTACGCGCAACGATTTCCGCACGGACCCGCCCAACATGATCAAGGAGATGCCGCCGCAGGAAGAGATCGACAAGTGGAAGCGGGCGCAATGGCAGGCGAAGTATCACATGCAGGACTGGCTGGATTGCATGAAGAGCCGCCAGACTCCGCTGGCGGATGTAGAGATCGGGCATCGTTCGATCAGCGTGTGTCATCTCGCAAATATCACCAGGGAAATGGGGCGCAAGCTGCGGTGGGATCCGGAAGCGGAGAAGTTCATCGGCGACGCCGAGGCGAACGATCACGTGACGCGGCGGCGTCGTAAGGGGTACGAACTGCCGGAGATCGGGGCTTGAGGCAGGGCCCCCCACAGCATCCCACTGCGGCCGTGAATTCGAGGGCGGAGATGCGGAGGGGCGACGAGTGCGTATAGCCACGTTGGTCTTCGCTCTCTTTGTTTTTCGATCGGCAGCGTGGGCGCAGGCGCCGGTCACATTGACCATCGACATGCAGGCGCGCGGAGCGGAGGTCCCGGCGGATTTTCTCGGGCTGAGCTTCGAGATGTCGAACCTGCTGCCGGGCGCCGGCGGACAGCATCTTTTCAGCGAAGAAAACAAGGAACTGATCGGGTGGTTCCGGACGCTCGGCATTCGCAGCCTGCGAGTGGGTGGAGGCACGGCGGATACGCCGCGGTATGCGATTCCTGGCGAGGGTGATACCGACCGCCTGTTTGCCTTTGCCGCGGCGGCGGACGTGAAGGTGATTTACACGCTGCGCCTGCCGGGAGCGGATGCGGAACGCAATGCGCAGATCGCGAAATATATCGAGCAGCATTATGGCCGGCAGATGACCTGCTTTGAAATCGGCAATGAGCCGGATTTTTACCGGCGGGTCTATCGCGATATTCAGGAGTACCGGACGTACAAACCGCTGTGGACGAAGATTGCCGATGCGGTGACGAAGGTCGCGCCGGAAGCGAAGTTCTGCGGTCCGGCGGCGGGCGGAACGACGTCGTGGTCGCGGAGCTTCGCCGCGGACTTTGGTAAATCGGGAAGGATCGCCGCCGTAGTGGAGCACGACTATCCGGGAGGCGATGGAAACAAGACGAACGGACCCACGGCGCGAGAGGACATGATGTCGCGCGCGTGGATGGAGCACTACGACCAGCTCTATCAGTCGTTCGCGCTGGGCGCGCGGGCGCAGGGGCTGGCCTTCCGGCTGGAAGAGACGAACAACTTCACCGGCGGCGCCAAGGATGCGACCGACACGTTCACGGCGTCGCTGTGGGCCCTGGATTATCTGCACTGGTGGGCGTCGCGCGGTGCTGCAGGGCTGAATTTTCACAACCGCAGGTGGATTCTCAATACGACGATCTATCCTGTCGATCCCGAGTACGACGGCGTGAAGAGCGGATATGACGTCCACCCGATCGCGTACGGCATCAAAGCGTTCGACATGGGAGGGCATGGGGCGGAACTGCCGGTGGCAATCGCCAATCCGGAAGCGGTGAACCTGACGGCGTATGCGGTACGGCAGGGCGGGGAACTCTTCGTGACGGTGATCAACAAGAAGGATCCCGGCGACCGTACGCATGAGATCAACGCGACCATCGCAGCGGGCGCCGGATTTCGCTCGGCGATGGTTCTGCGGCTGGAGGCCGAGGCCGGGCTCGAGGCCAAGAACGGAATCACGCTGGGAGGAGCAGGGCTCAGCCACGGCGCGTGGGATGGGAAGTGGACGCCGCTCGGGGTCGATCGAGCGGGTCGCTGCGTGGTAAAGGTGGCGGGGACGTCGGCTGCGGTGGTACGGCTTTCGGGGAACCCCGGGTTCTGATCGCGGTCCGCCTCCGGAAAAACAGGCGGACCACAAGCCGGAAGAATCCGCGGAACGGGAATAGGTCTGTTCGGGAAAAGGACCGCTCGGGCGCGCGGGGTAGATTCCCACGTTGACGCTGGGATGGAGAAAGTTTAGATCAGGCGACGAGCTGCGACAATAGGGCTAATTCCGGCACCAATGTAAGCTACAAACGTTACCCTATAGGTTCAGTTTGTGTTTTGATTGCGAGACCGATCTGGTTCAATCGAGTTACCAGTTGTTGCAGGCTCGACCGTTTCTTTCAGTCGCGGTTCGGTTATGACGTGCGCGCATAACGGAGCCACGATTGAAGGGAGTGTCGCGCTGAAATATTGGAAACGCTAGTCTGATGACCCGCCCGCCTGGCGTGAAAGGATGATAGCCGCGCTCACAACAGTTGCGGCCTACAGGTATCCCATTCGAGCATGGAGTCAGCGCTTACCTTCGATATCTACCTTAGATATCATTCCATCGGGCCAGGGAGGCTGCTATAATCCGTCACCTGGAGAGTTCATAAATGGCAGATCAGCTTCCGGTTCCGAATGCCGGATGCTTTCTCTGCGGGCGCCTCGGCACGACGTTGGTGACGACTCCTCCGCCGCAAGCTCCGCGATCGAGCAGGCCGGCACTCCGTTACGAGTGCCCGGCATGCGGAATGTACGAGATTCGCAGCATTTTGTCCAGCAGCGACCCGCAGAGTGTGGCTGATGAATTTCAGAAGGAGGCCGGCTTCAGCAGGGATGCGAGCCCGTTGGAAACGGAATCGGCCGCCATTGAACATTGGAACAGAGCCCTCGAAGAAGCCGAAAGGCAGCGGCGTTTACCAAAGAGATCGGCTGAATCACCCACGCGAAACACGGACTCGTCGGCGTCCGCCTGCGCCTGAATTCCCTTTGGCCGCCGATCTGCCCTCGGAAGAGGCTTGGTTCGGCGCCTTTCTCCTGATCTGCTCATTCAGTTTTTTGAGGCGATGGAATTCCTCGATCCACCCTGGAAGAGTTCGGCTGCTGACCGTCGGAACACTTACGGTGCGATCCAACCAGTCCGCAGCCTCGCCGAACTGAAAATAGAAGTAGTCGCTGGCCTTCGCGAGCCGGGCCGTGACGCCGAGCCGGGCCAATTCTTCGTTGATCGCTTTCAACGTGACGCGAGTCGCCATTTGCGTTTGGTTCATCGTGCGGCGGTCACCAGATCCAAGAATGGTCTTGGACCGGATGAGCAAGGCTCTTGGTTGAGCGCTCGTCTTGATGTTCCCTTGCTCCTCGGCCGATGTCAACCAAAACCGAGTGCGCGCCGTTACGTACACAACTCCCGTCGAACCAAATCCCCGAAGGGGGTGGGACGAAAGTCGGGAGCACCGGGCGGCTTCACCAAGTGCGGGTAATCGACCCAACTCCACGCCGTCCAACCCAGGCCTTGCTGCCGGAGGACGTTGGCCAGCTCGCGGCCGTAATCCAGCTGGCCGGTTGTTCCACCCCATTCGCCTACGAAAACCGGAAGTTCCCACGTGCGGCCAATCGCTTTCCACCACGTCTTGGCGGGCCGGTTAGCGTAAATGTGAGTGGAGTAGAGCAAATTGGGCGCATCGAGCTGGATCGCGCTCAGATCGAAGGCCCACGCGACACCGCCTACCAGGATCAAGCCCGCAGGGCGGATAGCGCGAATCTCGTCTACCAGGCGCGTAGCCCACGCGATCCACTCTGCAGGCCCTACCAGGCTCCCATCGGATTCCACCACCGCGCCGCTTCGATCGAGGAGGTAAATGGGACCAGAGTCATCGTTCAACGGGTCGTGCGGCTCGTTGAAAAGATCGAACAGGACCGCCGGCTCCTCCCTGTAATGATGGGCGAACATGCGCCAGAGCGAGATGGTGTCCACATTGGGAGTGGGGGCGACGTGATTGTCATGCCTGATCCCATTTTCATCGCGCGTATGCCCGTACACGGTGTCGGCGTCGAGCCATTGCAGGTCGAGAATAGTGTAAGCACCCAGCGCCGCGGCCCATTCGATCACCTGGTCAATGGAAGCCATGTATTCCTCGCCGGAGTGCCCGCTTCTGCCGCGCAGCGCCCAATCCTGATTGAAGGGAAGACGGATGACGCTGCACTGCCAGCCTAGTACAATCTCGCGAATCTCGTCGCGGGTCAATCCGGCAGCCGGGAGAAATCCGTGGTCCGAAGGCTCGCTGTATTCGAGTCCGGAGCGGTTAACGCCGCGCAGCAGGACCATCTGCCCGGTGTCCGATCGGAAGACACGATTGCGGGACGTTACAAGCTCGGGTAGCCCATGCGAAAGTTCCCGGCGCATAAAACGAGAGTATCCAATTTGGCGTCCCGAATTGACGTTTTACGATAATTCGACGATTATACAAATAGATTGCCGGTCCACCGTCCACCATGCCTTCGAAAATGAAGCAAGAAGAGGTCAGTCTATACGCGGATATGTTGGCCGCGATGGGAAGCGAACCGCGCCTTCGCATTATGCGGTTGTTGCTATCCGCCCACCCCGACGGCATGGTCGTCGGTGAGATCGCGGAGGAGCTTGATGTGATGGCGAGCACCCTCTCACATCACCTGGAAAAACTCAAGCACGAGGATCTCGTTCGCGTTCAGCGTGAGGGGACCTTCTTGCGTTACTCGGCAAATACGGCCGTATTGGAACGACTCCTTGCGTTTCTGTACGCAGAGTGCTGCACGCGGAACAAGGCCGTCGAACCCCAGAAAATCGTCTGTTGCAAATAGGAGTGATCATGAGCGGGATCAAAGAGGTCGTAAAGGAGAAATACGGGCAGGCGGCGCGCGTCGTTGCCGGCGAGGGTAATGCTTGCTGCGGGGGCAGTCCTTCGTCATGCTGCTCGGGTGGCGAGCCGATCACTTCCGGTTTATATGACCAACTTCAGAAGGACGAGTTGCCCGAAACGGCCGTCCTGGCGTCGTTGGGCTGCGGCAACCCGACGGCACTGGCGGAGTTGAAGCCCGGCGAAGTAGTGCTGGATCTGGGCAGCGGCGGCGGAATCGACGTGCTCCTGTCCGCTAAGCGCGTCTCGCCCGGCGGAAGAGCTTTCGGCCTCGACATGACCGATGAGATGCTCTCGCTCGCCCGCGAGAACCAGAGGAAGGCCGGGGTCCAGAACGTCCAGTTCTTGAAGGGCGAGATCGAGAACATTCCTCTTCCGGACAACTCGGTCGACGTGATCATCTCAAATTGCGTGATCAATCTATCTGCCGACAAGGATCGTGTAATCCGGGAGGCTTTCCGGGTCTTGAGACCCGGCGGCCGTCTCGCTGTTTCCGATGTAGTGACTCGCGGCGATGTTCCAGAAGAAGTGCGGAAGAACATGCTCCTGTGGGTCGGCTGCATCGCCGGGGCGCTCCGGGATGATGAGTATGTTGCCAAACTCGTCCGGTCAGGCTTTGATGAAATCGAGATCGAGCCCACGCGCATTTACGACATAGAAGATGCGAGGGCTTTTCTAAACGGCCAAGGCCTTGATGTGGACATGATCGCGCCGCAGGTGGAGGGGAAATTTATGAGCGCATTTATCCGTGCCACAAAGCCTGCGAGTGGCTGTGCTCCGGGTTGCTGCTCATAGGCAATAAGGAGGGGGACACAAGATGACGCCGCGCCACTAAGGTGCCGTTTCTCTGCACAGGGAATTCGGCTCGATCGATCATGGCTGAGGCGATCCTGAACAAAAAGGGGTACCTCAATTTCACGGCGTCCAGCGCCTGGCCGCCATCCCACGGGCCGCGTGCACCCTGAAGCAGTAAGACAGATTGAGGCCGCTCGAATCCGCGCCGTGGAGTTGCAGAGCAAGAGCAAGGACGAATTTGCCCGTCCCGGCGCACCCGAAATGCATTTTGTGTTTACTTGTTCGTGACAGTGCGCCGGCGGAAGTGCGTCGGCAACAATACTGTTCCGATGGCTCAGTCCCGGAATCCCGGATTCTGCATCCGGAGGCTTGGTGCCGCGCGCGTCCGAGGAACCTGAGGCGGCTCGGAAATGATTTCGGCCCGCCATGCGGATACGAATCATCGGTGGAAGCGACGCGGGCATCGGTGCCGTAATTGCGGCTCGTGATCTCAACCCGCCGAGATCGGCGTATTCCTTGCCGACGATTTACCGAACTTCAGTTTTTTGGCCTGCCCTTCTTCGTGCGCGGCGAAACATCAGATGGCAGAGCCTTGCGCACCGCACTCAGTTCGCTGCCATCGAGATTCACTAAGAGGCGCCCCGTGCAACATATTGATCCAGTGCAATCGCGGGATACTCTCTTGAAAGCCGTTTGGAACTATGATGCGGGTTTGAGTACGCGACCACTCGATGTGCACATCGCATGGCTGCGGCAGAAGCTTGAGGAAGACCCGGCACGTCCAAGGCATATGGTCACCGTGCGCGGGCTCGGCTACAAGTTCGTCGGGTAACGAAGCCGCTGGCCTTTGGCACGAATGGTTCGCGGGCGCAAGCTGGGTTAACTCAAACCATTAACAGGCGATTACCCCAGTGTGGAAACTAAAGAAATCTTGAGTGCTATCCCTCTCACATAAAATCTAGCCAACGTATAGTATTGACAGCTTCGGGTACGCCTAGTACCTTCTACGGCGGAGGCCCACTAATGCGGCGCTGTCTAAAGTTATCACATGGATCAAGGGTCGAAGCATCGGGTTCGCGTTCTACCGTAAGGCGGTCGAGCCTGCGGAGAAGCCGGACGGGAGGCCATGCCTTTCTCGAGGCGGCCCTGGTTTTGCCCTGGCTGGTCTTTCTATTCGTGGGCGCCTTCGACATGGGCTTCTATTGCTACGACATGATCAGTGTGGAAAACGCCGCCCGGGTTGCTGCCGAATACACAGCAACTTCCACTTTCACGGCAAGTGATACCAGCACGGCTTGCAAACTGGTATTGACCTCGCTGGCTAATATACCGAACCTGACCAGCGTGAGTAGTTGCGGCTCGTTGCCGCTCGTCGTGCAGGCCTCGGCGGTCAACGCGAGCGATGGCTCCTCGGCGAGTCAGGTCTCCGTGCAATATCAGTCGAATTCATTCATTCCCATTCCCGGCCTGCTCGAAGGAAAATTGACAATAACCCGCGTGGCAGAGATGAGGATCCGCTCGTGACGGGCAGGCGCTACCATCGATCTGGCGGGAACGCGCTGGTTGAGTTCACACTGGCTGGCATCCCCTTGATATTCGTGTTGGTATCGATCTTCCAGATATCGATTGGCATGTGGCTCTATCACTCGCTCGCATTTGCCGTCAGCGAGGGCACACGTTACACGATTGTTCACGGAATCAATTGCGCGCAAAATGGAAATAACTATTGCGTTACCGTTTCCAAGATTGGCGCGGTGATCAACGGCGCTGCACCAGGACTGGATCCGAATCAGATGACGGTGACCCTGACTCCGTATTCGGGATCCGCCACTACCGACACTCTGGCCAACCTGATGACGGGCAGCACGTACTCCACTACGACGTGGCCTCCTTCAGGTGCCAATGCGATCGGCGAACCTGTTACCATCTCTGTTCTTTATCCGTTCAATTCTGTAGTTTCCATGTTCTGGCCCGGAACCAAGCCTATCGGCCCACTTGGCCGGATTTATATGCCGGCCACTTCGACGGATCTAATCCAGTTTTAGCCCTGATGATGTTACGAGGCATTCCATTTTGGAAGTGAGTCTATGTTGAAATTGTTACGCTCCACTAAATGCCGTGGGCAAGCGACCACGCTGATGCTGACATTCGCCCTGATTCCGATGGCTGGCGTTGTCGGCCTGGTGACGGATGTCGGCTACATGCACTATGTGCAGAGATCAGCGCAGAAGGCAGCCGATGCCGCGGTCCTCGCTGCGGTTTCCAATTACAACGCAACCCAAACGGGAATGGTGTACACATGCGGCACGGGTTCCATTGCGCCCTCTTGGGTATGCAATAGCCCGACCCCATACTCGTGCCCCGGTGCGCTGACCAGCGTTAACAGTCCGGTTGACGAGGCATGCCTGTATGCCCAGCAGAACGGGTTTAATCCCACCGCGGGCTCGTCTCAGAGTGTCACGATAACTAGTGGCGCAGGCGCCAGCTCCTCAAATCCGATTCCGACGGCCCCCGGCATCAATAATGGAACCTGGTGGATCACGGCCCGGGTCACGCAAAAAGTACCGAATTTCTTCTCTGCGGTTCTGGGTAATACGAGCGGTCTGGTGGCGGCCCGGGCGTCGGCTGCCATTGTACCCACGTTAGCTTGCGTTTACGCCCTGGACCCGAGCGCGGCCGATACTTACTACCAGAATGGAAGCACTACCTTCAATGCGAATTGCGGCATATGGGTGAACTCGAACAATGTAAACGCTGCCATGGTCGGCAAGGGCGGCGCGGCAATCAACGCAAGCTCAATCAATGTCGTGGGAGGCGTCAGTTGGTCAGGCACTATTTCGCCGACGCCCAATACGGGTGTGGCTCCATTTCCCGACCCGCTGAGATTCCTGGCGCCGCCGTCGCCTTGCGATCCGACCTCGGGATGCGACGGGGCCAGCTGTCCAAACAACTCGAAGGGTACGGTAATCACTTCGGACACGACGCTTACTGCGGGTACTTATTGCGGCGGCATCTTCGTGAAAAGTGGCACAGCCACGTTCGCACCGGGCAACTACATTCTTGTGGGTGGCGGGCTTGGCACGCAGGATACCAACTCGATCGTTGTGGGGAGCGGCGTTTTCTTCTACAACACGTACGATAAACACAATGCGTTTGCGCCGATTAGTTTCGCCGCCAATTCGAGTGTGCAGCTCAGTGCGCCCGACAACGACCCGCCGTACTCCGGCATCCTTTATTTTGAGGATCGCGGGTGCTGTTCCACGATGCAGACGGATTCCTTCCAAGGCGGTTCGAACTCATATTTTCAGGGTACGATCTACGCCGCTCCGTCTCAGGTTCAGTTTGCGGGAAATCCGGCGCTTTCCGTCACAAACCCTGTGACAGCTAAGTACACGATTGTGATTGCCCGGCAGTATTCCCTGCAGGGCACGAGCAATATGGGGAATGACTTCTCTAATGTGGCGGGCGGCAATCCGATCAAGGTGGTTGCGCTAATAGAATAGGCATCGGAGGGCGGTTCAGCAGTCTGATCTCGATTTGACGAGAACGACTCTCACGTTGCGTCATTTCCGGCGATGTTTCGGCCTGTCCCAGAGCTCTGCCGTGCGCTTCGGGTGCACTCTGACGCGAGGATTAAATACGAACGAGCACTGCAGGACTGCTTGCAGTTTGCTCTCACCGCGAGAGCGCCGCGCCAGGCGCGGGGAAGTTACGCCTGTGCGAAGCACTTAGCCCCTCTCCTACTTCTCTGAGAAAGTATTTCAGGAGAAGATTTGAAGGCCGCCCGGAGCGCGTCCCCACGTCAACCACTGTCGACGCTGTTAAAACGTAATAAAGATTTTGCAGGCCAGCAATCTGTTCTACGAACAGTCATGCCCGCGCTCCCGCCGGCACTGCCAAAATGTAAAGGCGATCATCATTGGTTGTGCCGATATGCGGGTCGATCCGGCTCACGTGCTTGGAATCAAGCCGTGAGAGGCCGTCGTGATGCGGAACATCGGCGGTCGAATCGCGCCGGGCTTGTGGGAGCAGTTGCGACGGTTTGGGCGAATCGGTGAAGTGGCCGGGGAGATTCCCGGTGGCGGCGGTGAATTTCACATCGTTCTTCGACACACAGATTGCGGCATCACTCGCCTTGTGGGCAACCCCGCCATGCTGGCGCACTACTTTCAGGTACCGCAAGGGGAACTCAACAAAAAAGCGTCACTGACCCCCGGGCCTCGGTTACCGCCGACGTTGCTCCGCTTCGGGCTCCCGGGCTTGCCGGGTGCATGGATAGAGCAGGCCTTGTCTAGGACGTATTTAACCGCACTTGTTGAGATCGTCGTGCCGCCCACACCGATCGGCGCCGCCGCGTAAATATTCATACATGTTGGATCGGGCTGGCCTTTACCAGATCGGCAACATGGAGCCGGTGACGCGTAACGGCCGATTTGGGTGTGTTGAACACGTGCGGGCGATGTCTCGGAGTGTCCCGCCTTCGATGATTGCCTGATCAAGGGCCGTCCTTGGGGATGTGTGCACAAGGAGCACGGACGCATTAACCCTCTATCCGCTTAGTGTCGTAGGGCTAGACGGCAATGTATCGGTGCGACTGGTCCGGACCGATCCCCTCGATCCCCACCGGGCTGTAGGATTGATTCTGTCGCGAAGGTCGGGCGGGATGAAGTACGGCCCACCCCGCCCTCTGTCAGCTAATTTGGGTGGCTCCCTAATTAATGCAGCACCCAATTTATGGGAGTATACGCCCGCGCCCGCGACCGGGGCAATGACCTTTTTAGGGCAGGTCTCGGCTATACCGATGGTCTGTGCTTCCAGGGACGTTTCAATGGTCGGGGCGACTATCCGGCGTTTGGCCCGGTAGCCTGTTCAGGTGGATTTTGGAACTCGCGTCTGCTTCCTCGAGAGGGGCACCTGAAGCGTGTAACTGTGGTTCCGTTTCCCGGCTTGGACGTAATCCCGATTCGCCCCCAATCCCGGTGGCACGCTGCCGCATGTTTACCCGACCATGTCCGTTCTCGAACCCCGAAACGGTTCCCCGTCTTGACAGCCGCGACCGATCTAGTGCATACTCTTTTTTTCACTTAGAATGTCTAAGGAAGAGTCGGGTGAACGTGGAACTTTTCTCAGGGGTGCGCTGGACCTGCTCGTCCTGCGCGTACTGGCGCGCGGCCCGCAACATGGTTTTGGCATCACCAAGGTGCTGAGCGAACTCTCGCAGGACTGGCTTCAACTCGAGGAAGGTTCGCTCTATCCTTGCCTTTACCGCATGGAGGAACGGGGCTGGGTGAAGTCTTGCGTCTCATCTTCAGAGAACAACCGGCGGGCGCGCTACTACGAACTCACGCGGAAAGGCGGCGAGGAGTTGCGCCGACAGATTCAGAACTGGCGCGAGTTCAGCAACGTAGTCGATACCGTGCTGGAGTGACGATGGCGATATCGGAATGGCGCGCGGGATTGCTGACGTGGTGGCGCCGCCGGCGGAGATTTGCGGAGGAATGGGCCTTTCACCGCGATGCCGCGATCGCAGAATTCGAAGCGCTGGGCGACAGCCACTGGCGCGCGAGAAAAGGGGCCAAGCGGAGAATGGGTGCACGTCGCCAGCATCGGCGTTCGGCCCTTGCCGCCATTGGCGGAGACCTGCCTGGGCTCTGGTGTCTGCTGCCGATTCGGTCATTAGCCAGAAGTGCTTTTCTGGTTCCGGCGACGCTTCTACTAGGCATGGCGCTTGCCGTGTTGCTCAACCCCGCGCGGGGCATGGCTGTGCGATGCATCAGCGCGATGCTGTTCGGTCACCGTCTGCACGCCGCCGGACGAATCATTCCCTTGACTCCAGCGGGTTATGTTCCCGTTGGATTGGCAGGCGTGCTGCTTCGCACCGTAGTCGTGGCCGGAGTCAGCTGGGCAGTTGCCAACCTGTTGCCCCGGAAACGGTTTCTCGCTTTTCTCTATTCCGTCATTGTTCTATGTGAGATCGTTTTGGGAGCGGCCGTTTCCTGGGTGACCGGGATACAGATTCTGGCGAGCAGAAGCTGGGGACACGACCGCTTACAGGGATTCGCTCTGCTGGGATTTCTGTTCGCCTTCGTGGCGCTGTTGTACGTGGGTTTGTGGCGGTGGTGGGCCGATGTGGAGAACCGGTGCCCTTATTGTCTGCGCCTGCCGGGAATGCCGGAAATCCGGGGCAACGCGCACGATGTCCTGCTGGACCCGCTGGAGATTGAATCGATCTGTTTTCGAGGGCATGGTGTGATACTGCAAAATCGGTGGCGTCGGCGCTTTGAGACTGGCGCTGAAACAGCATTCCGAATTTAGCCTTGCAGCTAGATTGGCAATAATCGGTTTTTAGGAAGCTCAATTTCCCGCAGGAATCTCCCGCCCGCTATCCACGACCAGAGTCTCGCATCTTCTGGTGACCACTCCAATAGGATTTCGAGCATGCCGGGCGGCATCTGTCAGTCTCCGCATGGTCTAACCTTCTGACGATGGTCTTCCTTCCGATGTGCAGGGTCTGCCCGTAGAAAAGCCGTTGGGATTCGCCGGCGCGGGGGCGGAAGTCCCTTGGAGAGTTGTACAAGCCGTGTTTCGGAAGCGGAAGATCCTTCACCGCTCTGCCGTCTTTCTGGAGTGCGATGCTGTAAAACGGATCGCACTAAACGGCCAATTTCACGGCATTGACCTCCCTGACGGCGCAGTGTTTACCGGTCCCGAGCGGATTGTCGCCCATCCCGAAGTTAAGCTATGGCAGGGTTGCGGGCGAAAGAAGCTCGAGAACCCGAGCAATGGCGCGGTGCTAAGCGAGGGTGGATCAGTTTCTCAGCTCTTTGTTTCACTCTGTGGCCGGGAGCCATTCATCTTCGGGCTTCGCAGAAGCGACGGCTTCACGCTTACCGTGGGCGTGGGCGAACCGGTCGGATTCATTGAAAGCCGCCGCGCGGCAGCCGGCGGCGAATTAAGGACGGTAATGCCGCCAGTCGAACACCACTCTCACTCCTCCGGTCACGATCGTGTGCAGACTCGGCTTTGGCGCCCCCGCGGGCCCCACGACAAAGGAACTGGTCGGTCTGTCGAAACCGGCGTAGAACTGGATCCCCAGACGGGAACTCTGATCCAACGAAGACATGCGGAAGATGCGCCATTCGAGCATGGGCACATCCAACCCGATTGATCGGAGTTTGACGATAGTCTGGTTGACCGGCGCCACGCCGGGGGTTGGTATCACGAGGTTGTGATGACCATAGAAGCTCAGCCCTACTTCGCGGCCCAGCACGAACTGGAAGCGCCCAACGCGGGTCGCAATCCCCGCCTGCCATGGAATCAGGCCGCCATTGGCCGACTGCATACCCATCTTCTTCAGCTTTCGCGGGTTGGTGAACGCCAGGACGGGAGCAGCGGCTATGAGGTCGCCGGGAATCAGCCAAAAGGGCATGCGCCAGCGTACGACAAATGCGCTGCGGCCCGGTATGAAGGCCTCGCCATATTCGGATGAGTCTTTACGAGAGCCGAGGTCGATGAAGACCTGTCCGTCGCTCGATTCATTCAGGATTCCTTCCAGGCCCACGCCCAGCCGGACTGCCGCATCGAGCCCTCCGGTCGTTCCTACGCCGCTCTGCGTAGACCCGAATCCCCCGCCCAGCGCCGTGCCCCTCACGGCAGACGACAGGCCTATGAACGGACCAATCTCCGCCCGGAAGCGCGGCAGTGCTCCTTTGCCTCTGCCCAATCCGGGTACCGGCGTCTGAGCGAGGATCGGTTCGACCGTCAGAAGCTCCGGCTCGCCTACTGCCGCAGGAAAGTGGGACTCGCGGCACACGTTGAATCCCTCCGGCTCCGGCAGCTTGAAGTCTGCCGCTACGGTCCCGCCAGTCTTGTCGTCCAGGGCGCTTGCCAACTGCGCCAAGCTCTCGCGGACCGCAAACGCCGCGCGCTCGGCGTCTCCCTTCTGCATGTTTGCGTCGCCGAGCGCGACGAAGCGCCGGTTGGCCCAGCTAACCGCGTCCAATCCGTGTTCGTTGTAATAGTCGTGCGTTCCTTTCCGCACGGCGGCATTGCCCCACCTTCCGACGGTGTGTCCGGCGGCAAAGCTGTCTTGGAGGTAGTGCAAGGCGAATGCTTCGTCCGCGAGCGTTGCGCGCGCAGCCTGCGCGTACTCTTCGGGAGTGAGGCTGGCGTTAGCCATGCTTCTGGCCTTCCCCACAGCGCGGAGGTGATACCAGATGTAAGTCGCCAGCGCATTGATTTCGGAATCGGGGCGCAATGCGAACTGTACGTAGTCGGGAAGGTCAATGGTCACGCTCGGTCGCGCGATGAGGAAGTCCGCGTTGCTCATCCTCGCGAGGTAGTCGGGATCAGCGCGGACCAGGGCTAAATCGGAATCCCGGACGGCGTTCGTCCGCTGATCGGGCCGAGTAGCGGCGGCTAACCGGTTCTTCAGCCGCCCGCCGACCTGTGCCACCCTGATGATCCACCGCGAGTCAAGCACGATGCCGAGCATGTCGCGGGCCGAGCATGAGTGATCGCCAGAAATGGCCGTCCAGGCGGCCCAGTCTATGCACGTAGGCTGAGCCCCTTGAGCAGTATAGGCCATCTGAGCGCACAGCCGCGCTTCGTGCCCGGCGCGCGCTTGCGCCCATAGCTTCTCGAGCAAAGCGCGGTGAGCGGGGTCGAGCCCTTGCATCGCCAGAAACGCGATATCCCGATGCTCTGGGTACTCCCATGCGCCCGCATTAAGGGCGAACAGCAACATCAGGCACTCGGCCGCTCGCACAGGACATAGACGAGCAGGCTCGCAGGCTAGATTTGTTCTTTTTGTCTGCCACGGCCCACGCCGTATCCCGAAATACGGTCCGCCACAGTTGAGTGTCCGACTCGGGGCTCTGGACTTTCTCTCCCGACGGCATTAAAACGCCGTTTCTGAAAACTACGTCTGGGGTGGTCGCTGTCGGCCCAGCCAATGTCATGGAACTCCTGTTTTCGAGGATGTAGCTGGACATCGCTTCCCAGGAGGTCCCGGCGCGATGGCCAATATCAGCATCGCGCGTGATACGACGAATAAGGCTCTCTGCAGAACCGGGCGGTGCACGAGCGATGGCGCAATCTAGCTGAGTGGGTTAGAATCGATCAACATCTATGGCTCTTAATGCTGGCGCCAAACTAGGGTCGTACGAGATTGTCGCTCTGATCGGTAGCGGTGGGATGGGCGAGGTTTACCGTGCACGTGATTCACGGCTGTGCCGCGACGTGGCGATCAAAATCTCCGCCGGGCGGTTCAACGAGCGCTTTGAGCGCGAGGCTCGTGCCATTTCGGCCCTGAATCATCCGAACATCTGCCAGCTTTACGACATTGGCGCGAATTACTTGACGGGCGCACGGGAAGGTCGATGATGGCGTCACTGGAAAGTAGGGACCGAAGACGGCCCGAACCTAACCCGCCAATCGACCAGACTCCTTCGTGGCCATCTGTGCAGTATGTCGAAGCGCGTCAATAGTACTACCGTTCAATCTTCATCCGAAGAAATTAGTACTTGACAGCACGTTGATTCAACCTGAAAATTTCAACGATAGGATCTTGGGCTCCTGCGTCTCCGGCTACAGCAACACCCGCCATTACCAGGGCAAACAAGAATCCACGGAAGGATACGAGCGTTCATGCGGTCAGTGTTGCCGCTGCTATGTGGCGGAGTCTGCGCCAGCATCCGGCCTAATTGTGAACGAATTCGCAACAGCGAACGGGACAAGAGTCCTGTTCAACTATATTCCGACGCTATAACCAACGGAGCACAATCACGCCGTGGATCACGGGCACAGAATTGGAGGAGTTATGCGGAGAGCTGTCACAGCGATTATTCTTATGGTTTCCGCTGCGGTTGTACAACTTATGGCGCAGCCCACCGTGACGGCGGTGGAAAACGCGGCCAGTAATTTGGTGCCGGGCCTACCGAATTCTACAATTGCACAAGGCGCCATTATGGTCGTCTACGGCAGTGGACTCGGGCCGGCAAACATCGTTGTGGCGCCGGCCGCCTTTCAATCCACAACCCTGAGTAATACTTCGGTGGCCGTCACGGTGGGCGGCACAACGGTGAACGCGCCGATGTATTACACCTCGGGCGGGCAGGTAGCCGCGCTGCTGCCCTCAAACACGCCCACTGGTACAGGCACGATCACGGTGACCTACAATGGCCAGACCAGCGCTAAGGCGCCGATCATTGTCGTAGCCAACAACCTGGGTGTTTTTACCATCGATTCGAGCGGCGCGGGACCGGGTATCGTAACGTATCCCGATTACAGCCTGGTATCGCCCCTGAAGGCCGCCAACTGCGGAGGGCCCAACACGACTTGCGGCGCGGCGAATCCAGGAGACACCCTGATCCTGTGGGCTACGGGCCTGGGCCCGGTGAACGGAAACGATGCGTCCGGCGCGGG
>Ga0126381_100000505_pt1 | contig 42833 bp, 78 predicted proteins | sample PanSoiMetPlot_28_FD_96465 | JGI IMG/M metagenome (GOLD analysis project Ga0126381, IMG submission 96465) | Tropical forest soil microbial communities from Panama - MetaG Plot_28 | ecosystem: Environmental > Terrestrial > Soil > Tropical forest > Bulk soil | place: Panama | collected 2016-02-17 | reverse complement strand
CTGGCAACCCAGCTCCCCACATCTGTAGGACATATTGCCGGGTGAATTGGTTTTGCTCCAACTGCCGTACAATCTCCTCTAGCTGATCGAACGGGAGGCCATGGCGCCACCGATACCCATAGGCATCTGGTATCATACCACCGACACCATACTTCTCACTGAACCCGGTAACATAATGATCGAGAAACGCCCCATCATTTCTACCGGCTAACATCCACATGGCTTCCATGAGGTGGAAGAATGGATTGGCATCCCTAACCCTGCTGATCAATACACGCTCTTCAGGGTGGGTGTAATGGATTGTAACAGGCCCAGGAGCCACGAGTGCCTGCCCTAGCCGGGTGTCTTCCGGGTCTCCTTCTGTTATGATGTATTTGACCGCCTTCGGCAACGCATCACGTACGTTTCTTGCTTCGATCACGTGCATTGTGGTCCTCCTTCATTATGTGTGCGCCACTAATCCGGATATCACGAGGCGAGCCCCATTCGATAGGGGTATACTTGACTTGCACTGCGAACTTCTTTCCTTGGTATAGATGCAGGGCATGACTCAGATATGGTTCTTGGGTTTTCTGCATGGCTTCTTCTAACCGGGACAGAAACTGTGGGAAGCCAGCCTTTGGGACATAGTATGCTCCCTGCACCGCGAACTTGGAAATGCGTTGCTTTTCTGCTATCTCATTAAACTCACCAGCCTTATCCACATACGAGGACAGCGGGTTTGTGCTCTCCCTTACCAGAACCGCGGGGCTCGTGATCTGGCCCAATAGCCAAAGATCATTAGTAGTGTTCAATACATCTACGTCGAGTATCATAGTGCTGGTAGCTTCTTTAAATGTTCGCATGGCTTCCAGTGCCGTATGCGCTGGACCATTAGTCTTAGGCACAGCGACATAACTGTACATGAGCTCCAGCTTTCTTAGCCGGGAAACACAGTCTTCTGATATGGCTATGGTGATATCACCATACTGTTCTGGTACAGTATTGATCACATGCTCCAACATAGTAGCGACATGGCCCCTCCAACCAATAGGAAGGAAGGGCTTTGGGATATTGAAGCCTAGCTCCTTAAATCGCTGGCTCTGACCAGCGGCTAGAATGAGAACCCGCATTTCTGTCCATCCTGGTGGAATTGAAGTATTGTTTCTCGGGAATAGTCATTGAGGTTTTTGCCTAGCAATGGTAGCTTACTTAGTATCTCATTGCCAACAGTGATTATGTGGACCCCGCAGACATCTGCCTGTATAATGTTCAGCAACTCGCGGGTGCTGGCCCAGATCAATTCAACAGTAGAGACTTGATCTGTTAATTTGAGACATCGTTCCATGATCCTCGTAGGGTCGACACCCGTGTCAGCAATCCGACCAGCGAAGATTGAAAAGTAGCATGGGGCTCCACCCACAACAGCCGGGAGCATACGCTCAACTTGCATCGGGGTCATCATGGCTGTAACGTTCACCTTGATCCCATCGTTGGTTAGGTCCCGCACGAGCTTGTGGGTGGAGTCTCCATAGGTCGTAGTAACCGGGATCTTCACGTAGACGTTCTCTCCCCAGCTTGCGATCTTGCGGGCCTGCCGCTCCATATCAAGCGGTGCATCGCCGAACACCTCGAAGGACACCGGCTTATCGGGTATTGCCATGAGAACATCGTGAGCAAAGGCTTCGTAGTCGCGAACCCCAGCCTTGTACATCAGGGTCGGGTTCGTAGTGTACCCTCTGATGAAGGGGATCTGGTTTAGGCCGAGCATTTCAGAGAAGGTGGCGCAGTCAGCAAAGATCTTTACGTTGAACGTTCCTGTACCAAACATTGAAGTTCCTCCGCTATACGCCCAGCCCATTGGCCGGTGGTTGAATCAAACTGACGACCTATACGCTTTAGGACTACCATACACCAGAAGACGGACTTCCATGCACTTTCATCATACTCCATAAACTGAGGCCATCGGTACTGCACGAGTGGAATACCCCGTAGTACTCGCTCCCACCCAAGTATTGACTGAAGTATTCGCCCCCAATCCACAGCCGCAATATAGGGTCGGTTCAAATATCTGGGGGAGATTGGATCAGTGATGAGGTACCGACCATCATTAGTGAGCAAGAGGTTGTCGATGGTTGCATCACCATGTACAAGGCATTGATAGCCATCCAGAGCCCATTCAGGGACCTCGATATTGATAGTCTTTCTTAGCTCTGCTCGCCATGGCCCCTTGTATTCTGCCGGTGGCCTATTCCAAACATGATTGGCTAAGATATGTTCGATTATTTGGCAATGTTCAACAGCCGGAACCACTGGTCGTAGATATGGCATATAGAATCCAAGATCAGTAATAGCTGTGACTGGGGGACATACTTGTGGACCTAGTTGCTCCATATACACAGCTTGATCCAATACAGCTTGGTGACCCATCCCTGTCTTGTAGAGCATAGGAACCAATTGAGCTGTACTATGTCCGTATATATGGGACGGCGGGCCGCTGACTGGTTGCAGTATCGGCTCGTATTCCTTGGAAAGCTTCGACAGATCTCTCAGTCTGCTCTGTAACTGCTCAAGGTCCATGGCGTTAGCCTCGGTTGGCGCAACCGGAAAAGAAGGTATGCTCTTTCAGACCATAGCGGTCTGAAAGTTCCATAATCTTTAGGTCTGCTGCATCTTCACAGGCGGGTTTTGATTCCAAACCACCGAGATGATTGTAGTAGACACCCCAAGGGCAGTTCATGCCAACACAAACGATGATATAAATCCACGGTCCCATCACGGTTTCCTCGATTGAATGCCGTCCTCGAGTGCCTTTTGCCACTGGCATATCACTTCGATTCGCGGAACTGAAGCTTTGTAGTCCTTTTGCACCGTGGACACGTACCCTGGATGGAGACGGGCAAGAAATTCTGCATCAGCATTTGAACGTTCGATGGTTCGCTCATTAGTAGCGCCTCCTGGGGCGTCGAACTTACGCTGATCGTTAACTGTAGTGTGCCAGATGGCGTTGGGATATCCTTTCCGCAACAGTTGCAGAGTAAGGTCCATGTCTTCACGGGTTTCAATCCTCCCCAACTCACACTCTGCGATTACTACCGGAAGGTAGAATCCCAAACTGTAAACCATTCTGCCGGGTGATTTCCAACCCACCTCCTCTAGCGTATTGTTTCCCTGGCGAGGCCCGAACCCCACGTGCGGACACTCCCGGCTAAGCATGTTGGATAGGCGCTCAAATTCATACTGAAGTTCCGTGCCACGGATTTCCTTGAGGTGCCAGTCGGTTTCGCTGATACGGGTGGCGAACCGTAGGTCATCGTCGAGCATCATAATCTTTTCGACGCCGCGCCGGTGCCACTCTTCCATGATCCAGCGGCGCTTCTGGGCGATGGTACAGTCAGGGTCGGGTTGAGCCTCAACCCTAAGATATTCACTGTGCCCACTGAGTGCAAATACTTCCCTCTGTGGGCACACGATAGTGGTATGCTTCTTTAGCTCGGTATTAAATGAAGCAACCGTTAATTGGGAATTGGTTCGTTGCCGGGTTGGTATGATCAATTGCATTTCCATCAGGCAATCCCTCCTTGCTCCTTGGCCTTCTTCCAATCAAACCTGACCTTGTATCCCTGCGGGTGGCGGGTGCCATCTTCTTTGGTGGGGTACTCGGTATATGTGATGATGCCGGGCCACAGTCCGGCCATGCGTTCAATCTCTGACATCATGAGCTCCGTGGTACGCCAGTCGCTGCATCCACCTTTGCTGTAAGGCCGATCGACCTTACTGTACTCAGTGATTACGGCGGTTTTGTGACCACGGGTTATCAACTGCAACATCATGTCATGTTCCTCGGCTATCATGCCGCGGAAATGGGGCCACGGGTCGGGGAACCGGTCCCGGTTGAAACACAACGTCTGGTTGAAACGATGACATTCGATGTGCCCCCTAGGAAGCCCCTGGCTCATAAACTTATCCGCTAAGCCTACCATAGTATACTCTTTCAGTAAAGTACAGATTATGTTGACCATGTTTATTGTATCTTCGGGTTTGGTAGGTATAAATTTCCCGGTATCGACACGCTTGTAAAATTTTAAATCGTCATCGAACATAAGAACTCGACCAGAGTGCCTGAGGTTGAGGATAAACTCCCGCTTGGCTGCGATACCTACCCCATCAAAGGGTAGGATCTTAATGTCAAGGGGCACGTTCTGGCGGTATGAAATGTATTGGTCAAAGGGGACAATAAGGGTCACCCAAGGCCAAAGGTCTTGGGAGAGGTTGGCGATAGTTTTCTGTGCTAATGGGCGGGAGCGTGATGGAATGCAAATTTGCATATCATTGTCCATGGTAGTGGTACCTCCTCTTGAGCCGCAAGCCTACTCGAGCCCTCTCGTACTTGCTGAACTCGCAGCAATGGTTCTGTGTGTCTTGGGCATGGAATGGACCTAACCCATAGCCAGCCAATGCACCGTTCTCCCTATCCCGTAGTGCTCGTATCTCTTGTAACCATTCCTCAGTCCGCCAGCTTTGATGTATCGGGCGGCCAAGAACCGCGTTCAGCCCGCGCTGGGACCCAGGTCCGGGCGCCGCCCAGCTCCACCAGTCGTCCACATTCAACATAAATGGCAGATATTTCAGATCGGCTACCAGTTGAGCAGTCATAAAAGGTCCAAGACCAGAACTGGATTCCTGCAACCACGCATACATTGAGGCCAGACTCGGTGGTGATCTTAGCCATTCGTTCCATTTAGCCTCCCATGGTTTCTGACACCACTGGTGAAAATATACCATGACCCCGATGCCCTTGGTAACTCCCGGTGCCCCGTTGATGACAAAAGCTCCGGTTACGTGCGGCTGAGGCAGATTGTTAATGTATTCAAACATGAAAGTGCATTCTTTACAGCCACGGTCAATGTACTCTTCAAAGATAGACTTGTTGCCGATGTTGGGCTCATTAAACAGGGCATCACAGGTTTCGATCCTATTAAACCATCTATAGAGGACTGTAGCCGGTAGAACTATGGGGTCCTCTTTGTAGCGATTACGTACAGTCTTCTGGTAATGTATGGAAGTCTTATCGATCTCGCGGTATACGTTACAGAAGCTATAGTCTTGGAGTGTCTGGTCGTCGGTCCAAGGCCACGGCTCGTGGCGCGTTTTCTTGAGGTAGATGTTGTGGCGTTCGAGGAGGAAGTTGATGTAGCGCTCAAAGGGGTCTTCTATTTGGTCTATCGATACCACGGTTTGAACTCCCGTATTAGTCTTGGGTGAAGGTTAGGGTCGCCCCAATTGCCATTGAAGCAGATACAGCGATCGTCTATGGTGATAAAGGCACGCGGCTTGTGTTGTGGGAAGTCGACTAGCCGTATAAACTCTTCTGAGGTATGCCTCAGTATATATTCATACATGGCTCTGCGGCCATGTGGATCCACTGACCGGGCTGAGTAGATGCTTATGTCGAAGGTCTTCAGTGCTTCTAGCATCCACTCAAAGACCCCAGGCACGGGAGGGTCTTGACAAACCTCCATTCCCTGCCATCCACTGGTATAACTATGGATACAACCGTCGAAGTCTAGTAGAATAATGGGCTTACTCAATAGCATCACGCTGCCTCCACTGGCAGAAGCCGCATGGCTTCCTCTACCCTCTGGTCAATCATACGCATGGCTTCTGGATCATGATTATCGGCCTCGCGTAAAAGTGGGAGCCCGGTAACAATGGAGACCAGAACCTCATCGCGGGTAGCCGGGCGACCGTTGGCATAGAACTCCACGTGCTCCGGCTTTCCCAATTCAAATAGAATGCCATTAGACAATCGCTGTAGCTTATACGAATATGTGGTCCATAGGACAGCAACACCAGGATTACGGCCAATAGCAATTCCAGCGGTCTGCCGATGCATAAACTCCACATCCTTTTCATTGCGGCGCATCCGGGGTTGCGTTAGAAACGGACAGGCTATCGCGGCATATCTTGCACAGTCGCGATGTGAGGGTGGCTCACCATTAATCTTATTGATCATACACATAGGCCCGATAACGAATGTCTTGTATCTGCCAAGCTTTCCTCCACAAAGCCAGCATCGGTCAAATGTATAAGCGAGCCTAAATTTTTCGGCATTAAAGGCTCGAAAATCGGGCTCCTCATTAACCCATTGTACGAACCAGGGTACTGGATAACCCTCCGGTGATATACGAAGGTGGCTCATTTGCGGTGGGATGCCGATTTCGGCGATGCGTTTGTTGAGCTGTGGCATTAGTCGAACAAGCCTCCGAAAAAGTGCCGCTTATCAGGCTGCACGATTAATAGATCTTCTTTGGTCCGGGTAATCGCTGTGTAGAATACCCGGTACTCATCGTCGTTATTAGTCGTGAACGCCTTGTCCCCGGCCTTAGCCGTATCTGCGAGCAGCACCACGGTATCGGCTTCCCCACCCTTAACACGGTGAATGGTGGATATATGGATGTTCGGCTTCTGTAGGATATTGTACCCCTTGTCTAGCACTCGTTTAATGTACGCAACATCTTTAATTTCGGTGAACACTTGGTCCCATGCACCCTCGGCCAGCAACCCGTATTCGTTTCGCAACTCCAACATATTCAGGTGCGGCGGGTCCGGCTGGTCAGCTATACGGTTCAGCGCTACCTTATATCCACGCCTGACCAAGCCTACCTTCTTTTTGTGGCCTTCTGATGGCAATAAATCATAAATCCGCACGGCCTGATCAGCCGGGATTTTTAGGCCAACTTGGAGTTGGTTCCAAGCATCGATTGCCATGGCTTCAGTTTGTTTGATGCTGGGGTTCTCGAAGTACCTGTAGGTGAGACCATGCTGATTGCAATAGGCTGTGAACTTGCGCAACGATTTAACGGTCCTGCCCAACATCATAACTGTGCCCAGAGTCGGGTCTAACATGCCAGGGTTCAGTTCTGATATGGTACCAATGACATTGTGCGACCCGTCTGCATCGCGAGGATACCACACCTTCGGGCGACGTTTGAGAACCCTCTGTATCACCCGGTTAGCGAGGTAGAACACTTTGGTCGGCACCCGGTAGCTCTGGTCCAATTGCTGAACATCGCCCTCTAGGGTGATAAACCGCTCTGAGGCCCCGGCAAAACTGAATATGGTTTGGTCATCATCGCCAGCAATGTAAAGACGTTTAACATAGCGAGATAGTATTTCGACCATGCGCCACTGAAGCTCGCTTAGGTCTTGTGCCTCATCGATAAACAATACATCTATCCGGGGTGGGTCATCCTGCTTAATAAACTCCTCTATCATATCAGTAAAGTCATAAAGCCCTTGGTCTTTCTTCCAATCCCTTAACTGTTTAATGATCCGCCATGCCCGCTCTGTATCTGGTATAGCATAGTCATAGCTAGACAATACTTCTTCTATAGGTCGGCAGGTGAGTCGAGCGTAGTTCTCAACGAACAATACAATGTCGTCCCCGTAGAAGTTGGTATAAGTTCCATCGTCAGAAGACAAACCGCCGTGTAGTTCAAGGCCATGTTCTTGTCCAAACTCGCGTACAAGCTTGCCAGTGAACGTTTGATTGGACTGCAGTCCAAGGTGTCTAAAAGCTGCTGAATGGAGAGTGTTGAAATACCGAAACTTATTTCGTGGTAAACTGAATCGGGCAGCGGCACGACTTATAGCCTCCTCAACGCCACGTTTGGTGAAAGTCATAAACCCAATACGATCTGGCGGGATACCCCGCTCCATTTCCTCGTTAACAAGGTCAAGTAGCTTGGTGGTTTTGCCAGTACCAGGAGGACCTACGATTATCACAGGTCTATACATGAAACCCCCTGCGAGGTGGGGAACACCCTTCACGGATTCCTTGCTCTAGGTTACCCTTGACAGCAATGGTCTTGCACCGTGAGCCAGAGCATTTTACCTTGCGAACCCACCTCTACCCGCGCGGGTAAGTTAGTATTGCATTATAATGTGGGGAACGCAACCTGCAGATCAGAATGGAATGTCACCATCCACAGCGCCACCTTCCGCCCCCTGGATCGGCGCCTCAGCTCGCTTCTCACCACGCTTGACTTGCTCATAGAAGACCTTGGCTTTGGTGTATTGAGCCAGTGGAACAAACCCCAGATCTTCAAACTTTAGGGCGAACCAATCCCCACTGGCATTGCTGGCAGGGATAGTGCTAAGATGATACTTCCTGGCAAACGCCGGCAGAACACCTCCTGTCTTGGGGTTTGTAAACTGATGGAACATAGTCTGCCATTGCCGGGCAAAGGTATGTTTCGTCCCAGAACAAGGGAGGACATAGGGGCGATCATTCACCATAATGTAGAACTCGCGTGTCTCCTGGACTGTATTCCCATTCGACTTCCGCACCCGAATTTTACGCTCCTTTCCATCATCACCACGAACGAGTTGATCCTGGCAGTCTGCCGGCTCAGCCTCATGGCGCCCGGCGAACCCGCCACGATTCGGTCGCCACTCGATCCAAGTGTGGACCATTTCACAGGGGATGCAATCAAATCCAGTCTCCCCATTAACGATGGGGGAGAGCGCGTTGCGAAACCAGAAATGACCCGGCTCAGCGCCCTCAATATATGCTTCGGTTCGCTTGCCACATGCCGGGGAATTGGACTGGAGGACGTAGATTAAAGGCAGAAGCTGGTCTTCTGCCTTGAAACTTACACCCTTTCCCTCATCACCACCGATGACCTCTGCTAGATCATCAGGGATAATTAATTTTCCATCTGCCGTGGTTTGTAGCTCTTGTGCCATGAGTCATAGCTCCTGTTCGGTGCAGAGCGATTCTGCAAGAGCTATAATAGCTTAGCTTTTTGGTGATGGCAATAGTGGATATATTCAGGCTAGTGTTCACCATGGGCATATGGTATAATATGCTGATGTAAAGCCCCGATGGTCGGGGTTGCGGGGTTGCGGGGTTGCAGGGCATATAAGCCCTATGTAAGGAGGTTGAAGTGAGTACCAAACCGAACGCCTTGGCTCAGGTCGAGGCGATAATCGCAAAGCACTGTTGGATACCGCCAGAAGAAAGGCTGGCCGCGGCACTGTGGACCCTTCATGCACACGTGTATGACCGGTACACTTGGACCCCACGGTTAGCGATACTCAGCCCGGTGTTCGGCTGTGGCAAAACCACGTTGCTGGAGATTATTCAACACCTAACCCCGGAAGCACAACGCTATATCAACATCAGCCCGGCCTCAGTTTACCGGGTGGTCACGCTGGGCGCCGCGCGAACTTTGCTGTTCGACGAAGGTAATCACCAGTTGCGAAAGTTGGACCTGATAAACGTGCTCAACGGGTGCAAGTACGGTGACATGATAACCCGGTGTACGGTTAAAGAGGTACACAACTTCTCAGCATTTGCGCCGATTGCTATTGCAGCCATGGGAAAATTACCGAGGGATGATTTGATGCAACGCAGCATTGTAATCAACATGACTCGGCAACCCCCGGATGCACCCATCCATAGGCTGAATGCCAAGGACCTGTACTTCAAGTTGGCGATGTCCAAACTGTTGGGTGAAATTAACGAATGGGCTGGTCAGGTTGAACTTCATCCTGACCCGCCCAGCCCGGTCAAAGTTCGATATGCCGATAACTGGCGGCCCCTCATAGCTATTGCTGATGCCTTTGGTGTAGGTGACAGGGCGCGGGAAATAGCCATTCAGATGTGCAGTGGCTTGCCTGATGATGACAAACAGGTTCAGGTGCTTGCTGACCTGTATGATATATTTGTCGAGGCAGGGCCGGATATCGACCGCATTGGCAGCTTCAAGCTAACTCAGCATCTGCACAACAGGGGATACACTGAGTGGACAGGGCTTAATGGGGAAAGACAACCCCATTCAATAACTACCTGGGAACTAGCCAAAATACTGGAGCCGTTTAAGATACGGCCCCAGATGTTTCAGTTCCCTGGCCCCAAGTTCTTGCGTGATAAAAACCCAGGCATGAGGGGTTACTTCCGCAAAGACTTCGAGGCTGCGTGGGCCAGCTACCTGCCGCGCAACCCCGCAACCCCGCAACCCGCGGCCCTTACAGCGCCCGTGGAGGGCCGGGTGGTGCCGCTGGCGCGGCCCAAGCGGCGCCGCAAGAAGGAGGGGGCTTAGGCCCCCTCATATTTCACCTGCGATAAGCTGCACGATTAGATGAACTATCTCTTGGTATAAGGTTTCCATCTTTTGTTCAATGTCTTTACGGACTGCTTCATCTACATCGTTTAGCCGCTCCATCGCCTCAGTTATCGCCTTAGCCGGGTAGTCTTGTCGGGCGAGGTATGCGGCATGATAGATAAGGGAACGTGGGGCAGGGAACCCGGTCTTTAACTCGGAATCAATCTGGCTGAACGCCTCCTCTAGTAAGGGGTTGTCCTTATACATTTTGAAGGCTGTGCGAGCCGTGGGCTTCAGGTTTCTGGGCCGGAAGTTCTGGTTATATAGCCGACGGATCGTTGATAGCTTGGCATTCCACTCAGGTATATCGGGCCGCGGCGATCTGCGCCGCGGCTTAGATCGTGTTCGCTGCTCAACCCATGCGGCTTGTTTCACCTCTTCTATGCCACCTGGGGGAAGTGGTTCAGCAGGAGCAGTATCTTCAACTAGGAGTGTCAACTTGCGGGTATCTGAATGTGCCGTGAGCGCAAGCTTAGCGAGTCCATTTGGAAGTGGATTGTAGTCGCAGTTAGAATGGACTGGCACTTCGTAGGGGAAGGCGATGCTTTTCACTTCGCTTGCTAGTTCTGGTAGGCTAGTGTCGTGATACCCGTAGAAGTGACATTGCTTGTAAGTCCTCCTCTGATTGCTAGGTACCTTCAGTCGCCCTCTCATGGGCACCTCCCTAGAATGGTAGTTCCTGAACTGGTGGCGGCTTTTCTCCCCGTATTTGCCACAGCATGAGAACGACATACCCTGAGTGTGGATAGTTCGGTTTGTTGTGAATAGCTAGTTCTAAAACCTTCTTCTTCGGCACAATTTCATGTATTCCAGCTTCTGTATTTTCAAAATAGATAAAATCTGTGTTTTGAGAGTTCATACAATAATACAACGCGGACCAATTGACTGCGAAACTATCGTTATATTTAGGGCGTGGTTGAATCCGCATAACATACCCTAAATTCAGATGTGTCTGGCATTGCCGGAGCTGACCCCAAGTATGCCAAGCCTGTGTTTCTCCATTAAATTGTGGCATCGGGCCACAATTTTCGTAATAGCACTCCACAGTTGTTGGTAGCGATACGGTCACTTGCATATCTGTCCCCTGTCTACTCCTCTTTGATTTTCACTTCATCAAACACATATACCCCGAGGAGTTCACGAGGGAGTATATGGTTTTTCTTAATTTCGCGCTTCACAAACGCTCTTAGCGTTTGGTGGTGGATGCTCTCGTTGGGATAATATTGTATACCATGGGCATCTAGGAGCGCCATAACCTCTAGGCGGCGCTCGTGCTCCTGCATACCAAAGAAGATGTTTATCACAGATTTGACAAGATCGCCGTGGCCCTGGCTCTCAAACCACTGGAACGCTTCCATACGTTTGTCATCAGGGATCTTGGCGGTGTAAACTGTTTCCCGCTCTGCCCGGAACGGTGGATAGTTGGCCCAGCCATCCACATCCACACCACTGACCTGAGCATCAGCAAACATTTGGACTAATTCGCTTCGCTCCATCTTGGTGATCTTGGATTGAGTTTCGGCTACTCTGGCTTCTTGCTCAGCCTTCAGGATATACAGCTCCTTAAGCTCTCGTGCTTTCTTGCGGAGACCTGTCAGATCAGCCGGCTGAGGTTCTTCGGCCGCGATTGCGTCGAATAGTTCCTGGTCGTTGCTCATTGGACAAACCCCAGAATAAAGAATGTTGTGAAGCAGACAGCACAGATACCAGCATGGAAGTAGTCCTTTTTGTAGACCAAAATTCCTATTGTAGCGGAAATACAGCCGAGTGCTGCAATGTGGCTCCCATCCATCATGTACCTCCCTTGCAACTCAAGGTATTGTACAGTAATGGCTTTTTGATGGCAAGGGGGAGAGGTGGGACCCTGAGCTGTCTGTTTTACGCCAGAAAGGCGGAGCACATAGATGCCAGCCCAGGGCCTCATCACCCGACAATCATGGAGTACCGCGGAAACACACCTTCGAGCCTCACGTGCCCCGAAAAGGAAAACCAAAGGAACAAGAGCACGCTACGCCACAACCATACTACGCCACCCAGCCCGGTGATACAAGCTAGAAACGCGGGGAGTCGCTCTTTAATGTGGTCTTATAAACGACCAGGGACTCTATCACCCCTATTTCCTGTTTGTATTCTGCTTCACGGGCGAGTTGATCTGCATGTTCGCGTGCCGCGTTATAATCCTCCCATTCAGCAACAACCTCACACGTGGTGAGATTCCACACATGATATCTCATATCCGCCCCTCCAGATATAAGAACATTATATTTCCAAATTGTGGCATAAATGTGCCAGTTGTGAGGGAGGACCGTACAACTGGCAAAACGGTCCCGTACCCATGGTCTAGGACCTGGGTCTAGCCATGGATCCTCCAGTCCATCAGCTTCCTACGTTCTCAGCCCCAGCATGGGCATCAGCAGGCTCGGCTGCTCGTTGAGCAGATTGCAATGTTCCGATTTCGCGCTCCATGGCATCAATAATGCTCGCGCTGCCCTCGGTTGCACACTCGGTAATCAGGCCCTTCAGTCTGTCTGCAAAGTTCATTGTACTTCTCCATTGTTTTGCGGATTGTACTAAGGAAGAACCGCCTCCCCAGTGGAAGTGGTGGGGAGGCGGCGGTTGCCAGCAAAGCCCCGGAGTAAGGGTGGTCGGGGTTGAGGCCCTGTGGCAAAAAGTACCATGCCACAAGCTTCTGCTGAACACAAGCATGATGTTCTAGTCAGTATTAATTCTGGGTTGTATCAATGCAATCGGCACTTTATAATAGGGGTTGCAATTGCAGTGGAGTGTAGACATGTTGGAGAGCAGTATCCCTTTTGGTCCACTTAGGAAAACCACTATGAGCCAGAAATATAAAGCAGGTCAGCGGGTGTGGTTGGCTCCTTTTGAAGAAGAACCTCGCCAAAGTGGTGAGATTCTTGAGGTATTTGTAGACGGGAACTATATTATCGACATTGATCCCGAGTACCGTAGCGGCCCCGGGGATGATGGGATACGTGACCAGGTGCCAGAAGACCAAATAGAGGGATTAGCAGAATGAGGAACACGTATCCGATAGACATGCCAATTCCACACGATGCTCACCCTTTGCCGAAATGCCCATGCGGGGCCATTGGGCAACACGTGATTGACAAGAATATGATCTTGTGCCAGAAGTGTATGGAGAAGTGGGTAACTCAGGCCAGAGCCACAGCACCTAAGACTAGAGGTCCACCTAAATTTGGCATTGGCGGTAGACCACCCAAACCAGATGATGGTGAGGACCCAAACTTCTGCCGTTGTGGGCATCCATCTGAAACACATGCTAGAACATCAGTGCGTAGATACTGCAAGATGGCCCGCTGCTCCTGCTCACGTTATGATCCAGTGGGGCACATCTGATGGCTAAGGTCGTATGGGTTGCTGTCGTTCTCTTTTCAGCCGGTGTAGCAGCGACAGGTCTCACGCTGCTCACCGAGCAGGGAAGCCGATCCTATAAGTTCTTGGAGCAACCAAAGGAGGTGAAGACTACCACACTCCCGGCTCCCAGTGAGTTGGACTTGTCCAAGACCACCACTATTCCACTAACAGATAAAACCACGGTGAGGACCATTTCAATCCCGCGGCCACAGCATCCACAGGAACCACCCAAACCACCGGAGCCAGCCGTGGTTCTACCGGCTCCAGCGATACCAGACTACTACTATCTGCCACCGACGACTCGTTATATCACAATCGGCCACCAGCATCATGGCAAAGGAGGATGTCCACATGGGGGAGTCAAAGTTACCGGAGGGAAAGCTCGCGGCAAGACGTGGCACTGTGAGTACCACCACTGATAAACGGTTCTATACGGAGCGCCCCGTGCCTAAGCGATTATATGCGAACATTGCCGTGCATTCGCGAGAATCAAACCAGATATTAAAGACGTTGCCCAATGGGACTCAGTTTGTGCTCATTCGTAACCCAAATCCACGGCGGCCGTATAGTATCGGCGTTTATCACGATGGCAGGCATTTTGGATGGGTTCCCCATAATGTCTGTATAAAGATCGCCCCGTTGATAGATGCTGGCAAATTCGTAATCTGTACAAAGCTGGACTCTACGTCTGTAGAATTCTTAATAGCGGAGGACTAGTGAGCAGGTACCGGAAGAATGAGCATCTGGACGATGGTCGAAGCAAAGTTGTCCGAGAGCGCACCGACATTGAAATGGAACGGCATTACGACATGCTTGAGGCCCATGGGACCGCAGATAAGATGTACGAAATCTTAAAGAAACACACAACTCCAGATCAGATGCGTAAAATCTGCGCGGACCTGATAATGCTGCGAGACCCCGGCTACCGCTCTATCGTTAGCCGGTTACTAGCTCAACATAATGCAGGGGTGAATGGAACTGATATTAACACTCCGTCGCGGATATTCACACGAGTGGTCAAAGTTAAACCTGGGCCGCGGCCTCGTGCAAAAAAGAATAATACATCACGGTAATAGTGTGGCATAATAACGCACTTAAACTATTGAAGGGAGTAGAAACACGAAGCTAGGGATGGGACAGGGGACCATCATGGGAGAGGTTGTTGGGATCAAGAGCGGGAAGAGTGTCAATGAGTATCTAGAGTTGGTTGAAGTTGCGGAAGACTATCTTAAGCAACTTCATGAGTTGCGGTCCAAGCGTGGCGTTGTTGTGGGTGACTACGAGCAAGCCGTTAACATCCTAAAAGAAATAAAATTCTGCGGCAGATTCAGTGCTTGGTTCAGGGAACAGTCTGTCGGCCAACTCGATAGCATTGTAGACGACCTCTACGTAGCCATAGCTGAAGAGGAAGAGCACCTGAAGTAACCTCTTAGTTGTACTCGGGCCTTCCCTGCCTTATAATGGCCCATGTGGTACAACTTGAAGAACACGCCCGATGGCTACAGGATGGCTAAATTCGACTTCCTGTTTAACGTCGATGCTGTATACGAGATACAGCATCGGCGGGGCAGGCTCTATTGCGATTGTGAACAGGGTCGTAAATCACCCACCTGTCGGCATAGGACAATGGTTTCTATTTTCTGTAGCCGTGGTGTTGTTGATCATTATGCGTTCTACAATTACGACACGGGCGAGTGGTGTTGAGGCATATTCAACGTTGCAATCTACAAATCATAGTATATAATGGTTGTAGGTACGGGGTTTGATATGCAAGGACTACAGAGCCATGCGAAAGTTACTGAGTGGTGTAGCAATGGCCGCGATGTTGGCCGGGTCTGCACAAGCCTGGGAATCAGCTAATGACAATGGCCGCATTCGGGTTTTCGACAACCCCGAATACGACCTCAACCTGCGTGCGTGGCCCGCGCCATGGAGCCAGAGCTTTGGCGCCATTCCGCAGGGCACACAGATGCGAGCAACCCGTTGTATCCACCCGGCTAATGTGGAGCACGACTGGTGCTACGTAACACTTCCCAACGGTGCAACCGGATGGGCCTCGGCATACTATATGCGGGAGCTTGGGTCGTTCTACCCAGGTGGCCGGTTCATCGCCAAGGCGCCAACCTTCGTTGCTCCGCCGGTTGTACAATTGCCGGAGGTCGTGGTTACTCCGCCACCGGTCGTGGTTACTCCGCCGCCGGTTGTGGCAACAGCTCCATCGGTACAGCAGACAACCAGCCCAACCAACAACATCACCATTACGGTCACCCCGGCACCGGGCGCTCCGCCAGTGGTGGTTGATAGCTCTAAGGTTGTCACTACAGGGCAACAGAAATAGGGGCCGCGCAAGCAGTCCCTGGGAGAGCTAGGGTGGGGCACAGTATGACATCCCGCTACTGTGCGGTCGGTCAGCACCGGGGGGACACCTCCCCCACCCTAACTGGAAGTTTGGAAACTGAAGTGAGGGCGACATGTCTAGGTACTGGCGTGTAAGGCACCGAGTAAGGCGCCTTCAGATAATGAGGGAGAATAAAATGGTCTTAGACAACAAGGAAAAGTCCGTTGAGGAGCATGTGGAAGCGGCAATTGAAGAGTATGATAACAAGCACGTGCCCGCGTACTTGAAGGCCGTGATGATTTGGTGTGGGGACCACAAGGGGGAGAAAGATGCTCTGCGACGAAATAGCTCACGATGAGCTAATGCGGACTTGCATCCAGGGTTCTGCCCAATATCAACGTGCAATTCTGGCCTCAGAGAAATTTATTCTGGGGCCAGATTTCGCGTTGGCCGCTGATGGGCTCGTTGAAAACTACAAGGAGCTAGAGAGGATTGCGCCTTGGTGCCGGCTGCCTCACCCGTTGTGTTGGTTCGAGGTCAGCCATGCTGACAGAGAGCTATGGAAATCACGCTCCACATTCCATTTCCCGGAGGAGCAGTATGCCCCATCTCGAGTCGGGTTCTTATGTCAGCAAAGAGGTGATAATGCCGCTCATTGGGATGCCTATCTATTCTGGTCGTTAACTGATTTCAGCCCAAACGGTGGGCGACATAATATGAGTGAAGGGTGTGTCACGTATGATATGACAAAAGACCCATCTGAGCTAGAATACGAGGATGTTGAGCCAGACCCTAAGTTCCCAATGTACGTGGGCCGTACACATCTAGGATGCTATATCCAGCTTGGCATGGCTCACATTAACCGGAGGTTCCGTCCAGACGATGTTGACCCGCAGCATATTGCTGAACTGGTGCGCTCGGATTGGGCAGGTGAGATACGCTATATCATTGCTATACTAGGATTGATTAATGCTCGAAATGTAATGGAAACGCAGTATATAGACAATAGCAAGATCAATAAGGCTCGTAGCAAGCGCAAGCCCGGTGACAAAGGCTACAAGCCTCCAGTTGCGAACCACACGCTGCTTAAGATTAGAGCGATACATAAAGATTCATTGGTTCAACGGGTGGCGGGTACTGCTACCGAGATTCGTGGGCGCTTTGTTCGCGGCCACTTCAAGACGCGTAAAACGGGCATCTTCTGGTGGTCTCGCCATTGGCGTGGGCCACACGATAATCCAGCCGCAGCCAAACCATATAAGGTGGTGACATGACAGACAGGGAATATAGTGTCGTATGCCCAGCTACCGAAGAAACAGCCGCAGTCTTCGGTGGGGCCGATTTCGAGGTCGCTCTGCTACTCTGCAACAAGCTTGCTGAGGAGCATAAAGGAAATGAGTGGCAAGTCCACGAGACTAGAGTTATCTACAGGCGAAAGATGGAACCATGAAAAGGCTGAGTACAAAACGTAAACGCCATTCCGACAAGAAGGCTCGCAAGGGTAATCTGCCGAAGAAACCCCGGCAAGGCATGTCAGCAGACCGCGAGGCGCTCATAGAGTGGAGATATGGCACCATGATGGACCAGCTCTTGGGCTGGGGATACAAATCTGGCCCATAAAAACGCCACTCATATGGCAATCAGGGTAGCGTTCCTTATAGCATTGTGGTTTAGTGCTGTGCTGGGGGTTACCCAAAGGAACGAGCCATGACAAAGAAGCCACAGAAAGTGGAGGTGCGGTGGCATTTGCGCCGACACCCAACCAAATACGGAAGAATCGGCAAGAGCGGCATGATCAAGGTCAAAAGCTATAAACGAGCAAAACGAGGCACCAAGCAAGGTGGGGAGTCAGGACAAAGAAATGCCTAGCCATGGACTTAACCCCAATGGACCTCTCACAATACTTAGCCATGGCGAGTCTGTGCGGATTCTGGATCAATGCTTTCGTTCCCAGGATTCGCGAACTGAAGGACATATGGTGGGGAGCATTAGTGATGTTTCTGCTATGCTGCCTAGCGGCGGGACTAATCCGCCCCGACCTTATTCATCCTACGTGCCACGTCTGCTAATCGGGCTGGCATTCGTGCTAAGCTTGGGATGGATCTGGCTCTACGGCCATACTTGGGCCGTAGACCACACGGAAATAGAAACGTTTATCCCCGATGACTACGTAGAGCTACTGCTCGGCATACTACGTAAGATTGGCCTGATGGGGTGATGTATGCTCACCATCGACATTAAGCTCCCGCCCAACACAGGAGGGCGGGGGCGGGGGCAGTCCGAGTGGAGAGGGTCCAACGATGCCATTGTATGGACCAGTTGGTATCCTATATACACCAGAGACGCTCTTGTTCCGTATTATTCCTATTACCAAGCACGGATTATGATCGACGGGGAGTGGTATACCTCGCCCATATGCTTCCACAAAAATCTCTTTAAGTTCTAGCCCACATTCAGCATTGTATCTAACATTCTGGTTATGTACCTTTGGGTTATGGCACTAACCCGAGGAGTAACTGTGATGTGGATATTTGAAGTTATGTCCTGGCAAACAGGGGCTATGATTGGCCTCGGTATAGCCGGGATCATTGTGTGCTCACGTGCCCTCCCCCGACAGTGGGATGTGGAAAATGGAGGCTGGGCGCCATGGCTTTGATGGACAACGAGCTTGGCCCCGCAGTCAACTTAACCCGTATGGACTTGCGGGACTGGCGACCAATCGAAGAGCCTCCAGAGGAGACCCCACCTCCACCGGCTACATGGAAAACGGTCGCACTATTCGTTGCGGCATTTTGCCTCTGTGCCGTGGTCGGCATGGCTTGGGCGTGGGGTAAGGATCGTGTGCCTACCTGCTCTACTCAATGCTGGAGGCATGAATGCAGAACCTATTGTTGGTGAAGCAATACGTCGCGGCCCATTTCGACACGATATGGGCCTGGACGCAATTCACCCTATCTGCCGCCTACGTTGTCACACAGGCCACGTGGACTAATCGCCACGAGGGGCGGCTAAGGGAGTTAGAAAATGCCCGTATCAAGACCGACGACTGAGCGGCTATACAAGGTGCTGAGTCGGTATCTCAGTAACCCAGCCATGGATGCATTTATAGATGAGATGCAAGAGGTGCCGGGTACAGCTCCATTCCGTGGTATGGCAGCAAAGCTCAAAGTCTACCACGAGGCAAAGAAAGCAGAGGTGCGCTCGGCCGCTTAGGCCGAGCTATTATATGGAAAATATCTTTTTAGAACTCAAGCTTGTTCACAACACCTCATCACAGTATATTATAGGCACATGCAAACCAAAGGAGCCGTGCCATGAATAAGATTCTATTAGCCGGGGTTGCGGCCATTGCGCTGAACTCCGCCGCCAATGCCCAGGATGTTGGCGGGCGAGACTACGGTCAAGCTGGGCGGGAAATGGAGATCAAGCAGCTCATGTTCGTATGCTCGACACATGAAGAAACAAACAAACTCCACAGGGCTGCTCAGTTCCCCCTTGAGTTTGGCAGGGTCTTTACGGACTCTAAAGAATGCCTACGCTTGGACAAGGGATTCAAAGTCGTTGTCGCGTACACAGAACCAGCTATTCGCTATAAAGATGGTGCGCGGTTCACGATGTATCTGGTCCATTATGGCGCCTATCCATTCAATGTTATGGTGTTGGCCGACTCACAAATCATTGGTGAGGTGTCGGAGCCACCGAAACCAGTGGTTTTCGATAAGGTTCCACAGTGGCCCAACAATATCGATGTGACCACAGAATCGCGCTGCCACACCCTTGATGGAGCTCCCTGCTGAAAAGCAGGGTAGTTTAGGGGAGTCAATCAATCGTGTTGTAGCCGCGCCACATCGGCGGCAAAACTGTGGTATCACCAACTAAAGCAGTTGCCATCAGGCCGTTATTGTGCCATCTTAGCGCCACGTTACGGGGGCAATTCAGCCTTATATTCTTCCAGCATAGCACAAAGGGGACTACACTATGCAGAGGCTACGACTGTCTCTATTAATTGGAGTCATGGTACTCCCCACAATAGCACATGCACAGAATGCGACAGGAGTCGGGGTTGGTGTCGCTAAGTCAAGGTCCAATTCAGCCTCGAATGCTGTAGCCATCTCTGGGCAAGGGGGCCGAGGCGGCAACGCTCGCTCCAATGCCACGGCTACCGGCAACGGGAATTCCACCGTTAACTTCGGTGCCACACCAGCTTCAACGTTTTCAGCACAAGACATCAACCAGCACGGTTCCATTAGCAACGTGCCGAATGCCTATGCACCCGGATTAACCTCAGCCGGGTTGGAAACGTGCTTGGGGTCGGTCTCTCTGGGTGCCTCATGGTTGGGCACAGGTCTCACAGGTGGTGGCACAATCCCCGATGCGGGGTGCTCCGCGCGACTAGATGCACGGACCCTCTGGAGCTTCGGTTTGAAGAAAGCCGCCATCGCCCGGCTATGCCTCCGAGATGAAATTTATAATTCCATGCCGGAGGTGTGCCAGATATATCTCCCACGCTATGCGGCGACACCGACTGTCGCTGTGTATCCAGCCAATGGATACCAGCCCGCTAGTGAGGCAGACTATCAACAGTATTCTGGTGGCCCTGTCGAAGTGTACGACAAAAAGGGTCGCCTCCGCACATGCAACGATTATGATGTTACCGAGCGCCGCTGCCGAGCTTGGTCCCATACTGCATCTCTTTCACGGCAGCCCTAAGAGGAGCTAAAGCATGAAGTCGTTTATCTTGGCTACGGTCTCTGCAGCGGCCATCTCGGCTGCTGCAATTCCCCCGCTTGCGACCCCGGCTCAGGCCGCGTCCACCTTGGCAATCGGCTCTGGTTTTGCCACTAGCCAATCCAACCAAGCCACGACTGCTACTGCGACTGGTATCGCGGCGGCTGGTGCTGTCGCCACCTCGACCAATACCTCGGTCGGTGCTGGTGTTGCGGTTGCCACGCCTGTCGGTGGCGTATCTCAGGGTATCGGCGCCTCTGCCGGGACCACCAATGGCGTCCAGGGTGCGGTTGCATTTGGACCGAATTCTACGGCACATTCCACCATCACTGGTGGCAACACGGGCTTTGGCGCGGGAGCAGGGTTCACCAACGTTCTCCCCTAGTTTGACCTCCCAAGCGACTAGGGTGATGGGGTGTGGCCGCGGGGAAACCTGCGGCCGCATCTTTTTATACATTCATTATTGCGCTCCTTATGCCCCTGGTGTATTATTTGCTTTACAACATATAAACCAGAGGAGCGTATTATGTCTGTATCACAACGAGTCGCGTGGCCCATCGCAAAGCGGCTGCCAGACTTTCCACTCAATGCTCGTATTATGCAAATAAATGAGCATGGTGGTCACCACATACAGCCCGAGCGAGTGCTGCGGTTCAACCAATACCAAGTCGGCATGACAGTCGGCCAATACCTCGACCGTGTTGTCGAATTGTCACGGACGAAGCAGCTCACCAGCAAGCGATATGGTAACGATCGTATGGCTCGGCTGTGGGCGATGTACGATCTTAAGTACGATAAGGTGCAGAAGTTTATCATAATCAGGGCGGAGCCGAGCACGGCTCAGTTCTGGGGAGGATAGGGGTAATGGATGATCCAGCCTATAATGCCCGCGCGGAGTTCTTGCGCCTACGTCGTCTCGTGGACACCATGCGTGTCCACGATGATGCTAGTCGCGCCGCGTGGCAGCAAGCCAAGGCTGATTTGGAAGTAGCACGAGCCAGCTATCGTAGGCTCGTGATGCAAGGTGTCAACCGCAAACGAAGGAGGCAGTGATGTGGAAAGCAATGAGTGAGTACAAAGAAGTACCGGATGAGTACCCCAACGAAGATGTGCTGCTAATGGTTAAGGTGACCGAGGCAAGTGAACACCAGTTGGTGGATGCTGTGCCCGGCACGATATATGTGACCATGGGACATTGGATGCCACAAATCGAGTTGTCCCCTGGGGGAGACATCCCACAGGGGGCAATTGAGCCTGGGCACTGGGAGTATGTGGGCTGGAACTGGTGCCAAGATCAATTTGTTCATGTGGTCGGTGGCACCACTGAGGTGGTGGGCTGGCAACCAATGCCTGGGCCAGAGGAAGAGGAGATAATACCTCGGGACAATGCCGATACAATGGAGCACAAGACACACAACGAGATATCCGGCTACTAATTCAGTATTGCACTCGACTGGGGCACAACTTGGGAGTGGGCCATGTATCAGCTATATGCAGTCGATCTTAAAGATGATTCTCAGCGAATACTTGTCGCTGAGAATTTAACTAAAGAAGAGGCCACACAGAAGGTGCTGACCATGGGCGACTATGGCGAGTGGCCTGACAATCATGGAGCCCTACTCACTAATGGCAATCGCCAATGGCGTTGGGCCGATGGATGGTACCTGGGATAACCGGGTACTATTAGGGGCGAGTTTTTCTTGGTGGGGTAATCAAGGTTGCATCAAATGCTTCATTATATTACCATAAGGTACCAAGGCAACCAAGGAGATACGTGTCATGCCTTCTGTAGTCGAGTTTGAACAAGCTATACAAAAGATCCGGGCCGATGTGGTGGCGACACTGACTGAGGCCAAGGCCCACCCAATCCTTCTTACCGATGCTGGCACCAATCAGCAATTTGGATGCATCGCCTGTGTGGAGGGAATAGAGTACACCATGGAGATCTATAACGATTTGGTGGTGTTCCATGGTACCCCAGAAGATCGTGAGTCGGAGCACTTTGCCTTCGTTAATAGCTACCACTCCGACAATTGCGAGTCCAACATTGTGTTGGATGCCATAACCAACAGCATCGACCCGCATGGTAGCGAGCGCGAGTTGGAATGGCTGGTTACTGAGTGGGAAAATAGTGCCGACCTGCCCGGTAGCGGCAAGAACGAGTTTCAGGTCCAAATAATCTGGGTGCCGGGGCGTGGTGCCGAAGGTGGTCGCGGCATTTGGATCAGGGTTGTCGAAAAGCTGATGTGTGCCCTGAACTGAGGTGGTACCTGCGGCGGGGTTGCATCCTAACTCTGTTAGGTTTACGCTGTTACACGTTTGTAATCATTGTCAAAAAGGTCCGGGCTCCTGGGGGACAGGAGCCCGGCATTGTAATCCAACCGTGGGTCGTGGAGACTGAACGTGTCTAGTAGAATTATATATAGCATTGCCACGGCTGGATTGCAAGTAGTAATTTCGGGGGACATTCCCCCTAATACTTTAGGGGGAAACATCTCACAATTCAACTAGCTGGAGACAGGGTCCTGAGGGCCCTCGTCCAGGGAGGTCGTGCCATGACTGATATCTTGTTGGTGAAGCGGTTTATGCGGCTGTTTCTGGGATTTGATAAGGGCCATGGGTACGGTGATCCAACAAAAACCAAATTCGTGGCAGAAAAGAATAAGAACGAATATGACAGGGCTAATCACGGTGTTGGATGGAGGTGGCGACCCGCTGAGATAGACGATTTCATTGCCCATCTAGAAGGGCGAATGGCTCTTGGCATTGGGCCACTATTGCCGGATGGGATGTGTTGGCGCTTGGAGCTGGATTTAGACAAGATCGACGGCGAAGCATACAATTTCGACTACGAAGAGATAATGCGGAGGCTCACAGAATCAGGTATACCATTCGTCGCAAATCGTACTAAAAGCGGTGGGATCCGTGTTATTATATTCTTTAAAACGCCTATTGAAGCAGAGTTAGCCCGACGAGGCGCGCAGATATTATCAGCTCGTCTCGGGTTTGCAGGCAACGAAATATTCCCCAAACAAGATAAACTGGAGTCGGAGAAGGATGCTCCGAGCTGGACATTTCTGCCTTATGGGCCAACTGCAGACATCTTCGCCGAGCAATGTGGGATGTCAGATAATGGTAAGCCCCTTACTCTATTAGAGTATCTCAATAAAGCAGAGAAAAGTTTAATGACACGCGAGGAGTTCTTGGCTATTATTGGAACAGAAGATAGCATTAAGGCCGAGGCCCGCAAGAACGGTAAAAAGAAAAATACCAGTGGATTGTGGTCTGCAGAGGAGAGCGAGGAGGATACTATCCGTACAATGTTTTGTGATGGGCCATGCTGTTTGTGGACCATTGCACAGAATCGATGCACACATATGCAGAATAATTTTCTGTGTAATGTGATTACGTTTATCAAGCGCAAGTATCCCGATAACTGGGAGCAGGCGCTGGATTGGGTCAATATGTACGTGCTGAAGCCAGCCGGCAGCCTAGAAAGGCTCCAACAATTAAAGAAGGACATGAGGAATAAGGATTACGAGTATCGGTGCAATGATGAGCCTATCAATAGCCATTGCAATCCATTTGCTTGTCGCAAAATGAAATTTGGCGTGGGGTCTGGGGCTGAATCGGCCCAGCATCGCGAGCTAGGCATGACTATTTGGAATAGCATTCCACAGAAGTTTATTGTGAATGTGGGTGAACATCGTATATCATTTGGCGAGGAAATCCTTAACCTAAAGCAATACAGAGCGAAGTGTTTATCACATGGTGTAGCATTTCCATCAATGATGTCACAGGGAGACTGGGATAAGATATTACGGCAGGCTCTAGAAGAGGCAACTGTTGTAGAGCCACCTGAATTGTTCCGCACGAGCGCAGATGAGGTGGGCATGATCCAACGCTATATCGGGATGCATATCCCATGGGGTGTAAGGCAAGGAGGCCAAGATTATCTGGATGGCAAGCTCGGCAAAGATGTGCGCATCAAGGTGGAGCACAATCGCGTATATTTTAAGTGGGATAAACTCGAGGCATATTGCATTCGCGTATTTAATCTGCGCCGCAAGGAGATGGATGCCCTCAAACTTTTCTTAACTGATAAGGGCGATAAAACAACAAGGGGTGAGGGGAGGGACTTCTATCGCAGTTGCTGGGCCTTGCCTCTGGACATGTTCGATAAGTATGTGATCGAACAATGGCTATCTGGTAATAAGGAGGAAGAGTGATGTGGGCACTCCTTCGGTTGAATCCACAAAGCCAAGATCGATACCTGGAGTATATGGCCGAACGCCTGCCACATATCGAGACGTATTATCCTGTCTATGACAGGATAACTCGCCCCGCTAAGAAGCGATCTCCTATAACCGTGAGAGCCCCTGTGTATCCCGGTTATATCTTTGTGGCTGATGGATTCGAGCACCAGAGGGCTCTCTTATCGCTGCCTGTGCGCACGTGGTTTGTTCGTCTAGCGTTAGACGGACAAATATCGCGGTTGCCCGATTGGGTGATACATGGGATCAGGGCCATGGAATCGCGGAATGAACTGGTCCGTGAATGCCGAGCCGAATCTCCGTACCGTCGCGGAATGAGCGTCCACGTGCATTTGCCGGTACGGACTATTCGGGCGACGATCATTAGAGTTGCAGGGAGTGAAGTGCTCGTAGATACGGATTGGAGTTTAATGAGGGTGCGGCTGGGCGCTGTGGCACCCGTTTGTACAGAGTAAAACGTGTCTCATTGCCACAAAAAAGCCGGCTAATGCCATTAGTCTATTCTAAGCACCCTAACCACACGTTTGGGGTTCAACACAAGGGGCAGGGCCATGAGTAGGGTTGGAGATAAGCTAAGAAAGTGCCATTGTGGTAAGAGGTTTGTGCCTAAGAGCAATGCACAGATACATTGCAGCTTGGAATGTAGGGTGCGGTGGAACGGAAGGGAGCTCGTGCCATTGTATAGGAGGGAAATGCGTAAATGTCTCGTATGCCCGAATGAGTTTATCCCATATAGGAGCACTCAGGTATATTGTAGTCCTTCGTGCCAGATGACCAATTATAACCTCATACACGATATAGTCGGGAAGCTTCGGGCTGGGAGAGGGTGGGAGGAGGAAGATGTCTAGGTATTGGGGCCTTTAGCGATGTACACATCTTTGTGGTTCATTGTGTGTAGGGTTAGAGTTTCGGGGCCTGGAGCCGGGGTTTTTGTGTACATTGTCCAGCATGTGTACAGCGAAGTGTACGCAAGAAGCCCTATAAAGCGCGCATAAGTAGAATTGTACACACTGTACACAATGTACACGGATTCGTTCTATCTTACGCGAGCGGGCGCGCAGGCGCAGCCACGTATAAAAGAGTGTGTACATCCCGCCCACCGTGAAAAACTCCGCCTTGTTCACACACATTCTTGGCGGTAAAATACCCCTATAACTTGAAGCCAAAGGATGTGTATCTATGCCACGCAAACCCAATCTCACACACCTCGAAGAACGAGCCAAAGCCCGAGCCAAGCAAGCCCCAGACACACGAGTCGCGGACGATACTCGTGCTGCCATGATCGGGTCACAAACTCCCCTTGTCGGCCGGGAACTGCTCCCCGAAGACCAACGACCGCCGGAGATTACAACCCCACCACAACTCCCGGCTGCACAGATCACTGAGCCTCGTGTGCTTGACTCAATAACTCCAGATCAGAAGGCCCCGAGCGCTCCGGCTACAATATCACCCCAGGGCAAGAAGCAGAAGACGTGGGGTCCGGCTGTGCTCAAGTTTAAGGATCAGAAGGACCTGCCCCTACATGGCGTGATAACCATAATCAAGGATAAACCCAAGCGTGATAAGGCCGCATGGCGATATAGCTTCTATCGCAATGGCATGACCGTTCAGCAATATATCGATGTCATGGGCCAAAACAAAATCGGTCCGGCTAAGGCCAAACAGGACGTGAGGTGGGACTATAGCAAGGGATTCATTGCTGTTGAGCCCAGCTCGTAAGGCTGGTGAGCGTGGATTCGTGTCCACGCTCGTCTCATACTCGGCCCCGCGAACGAATCATTCGGCACAGAGAGAGTCCCCTGTATAGCCTCCCGGCTGAGGGAGTCTTTCGCCCGGAACGAATCGTTCGCGTCGGGGAGCGATTCGTGCATCGGTCGCATTGGTATATCACATGCCATGCTCACATCGCATGAGCGCATAGCGGGGTTGCAAAATTGCATGCATCTTTTGCTTTACAAACGAGTTTGCATGGCCCATATTAGGGTCATGGTTGGCAGGCACTAACGCCAAGGTCAACCCCTCAACCCCAAAGGGTGTCGTTATGGCAACTCAAGTCAATGGTAAGTCAGCCCACCACAATTGGTATGTCGGTGTTGGCAGCTTCCCCAAAACCGCAACCCTCGAGTTCGGTGGCGGCCCAAACAACGTCCCCGCCAACCCGTGGCACGAAAATGCAGAGGGCCACACTTTCTATATCAAGGTCCTCGGCCAGCAACCCAAAACCGTCCAAGCGGCCATCGACCTCGGCAATAGCGTGCTCGGCCTCAAGCCGCGCCAAGTCATCAACCACCTTCGTTGGCTGTACACATGGCATCCCCATACCTTTCTCAAGGTCGACGGTATGCACTTCGACCCAGCCAACCCCACATCGCATTTTGCGGTCGCCAAGGCGGTCAGCGTAGTTCCGACCGCCACGGCTCAGGCCCCGGCTCAGTCAGCCCCGCAGGGTCAGGCTACTAAGCCTCAGGCCAAAAAGTCCAAGTAAGCGGCCTCGTCAAGCGCGGCCCTTGGCTCAGCCAAGGGCCGCTTTCTTTTGCCCTATGGGCCTGAGTGCCTCGCCTCGTTCGCCCCTGATATACCAGCCCCGAGCCAGAACCCCCAGAAGACAGTCATCCCGCGACGCCGATCTATATACCTCTGGAGCACTGGAGAGGAGTTTTTAGATTTTGATGACGAGGAGGAAAGGCGATGGTATCCAGACACCAGCCCCCCGGCCCCAGACGCTCCCCCCTGGAACTCCGCCCTCTCCCCCTAGAACCTAGACCCCCGACCTAGTGTATTTTCCGGCTAGGATATTGGGCCAGCAGCTTGGTCATTATCTTCTGCCCATCTTCCAACAACCGGAGAAACGTTTGCATAGTTTCCGGCTCATCCCGGGCCATCTGCTTGTGTATTTCTTCTATCGCTTTCAGGTCTGGGTCGGTCTTCAATCGGTTGCACATGGATATGAAGGCGGTCATAGCCTGACGTACATCTTCTGCGGTCTTCTGTCCCGCCATGTATTGGTGGAGGACTGTGCCCAAAGTGAGGCTAGTCCTCACATCTTCCTTCCACTTCTTTATCTGTGCTCGTGTTGGTTTGAACTCTTTGCGGGGCATGGATCAGTGCCTCCCTATCTTCTCCTCAGGGACCATGTGTATGAACATCGGCCAAACATGGCACACGAGCATGTGCATCGTCTTCGGGGTGTGTCCTACGGCCTTCAGTATCTGGCAATGCTCGATAATGTTGTCGAGCAAATACTGATAATTCTCCTCGTCGGACATGGTCCGCGGGTCTTTGTAGTCTTTGCCCACCATCACTACTCTCCCGCCTTGGCTACAAACTCCTCGGGGTCTTGCAGCATCTTCAGTCGGTCCTCGCGGAGCTGTGCCGCTATCCCCTCTAACATCTCAGGCAGGAACAGCAGCGTATCGGCATCGGCTTTGCAACTGAAACCTTGGCCCCTGTCGCCGCCGACCACGATAACGAGCACCGATCCTCCGGTGCTCGCGTGTACCATGTCGCACTCTTTGTCGTATTTGCCGGGACCCAGTGCCATCACTTGTTCCTTTCGGCGGCCTTCACCGCGCTTATCGAACTAAAGTGAGACTCGGGCTCCAGACCCTCGTCCCTGTGATCTTGATGGTAGGCTCCTAGTCGTACCATGGTCTCTCGGAGACTTGCATTCCCGGCTACAGCCTCCATGCGCTTCAGCATCACCTCCATATCAGCGCTCCCAACATAGTCCCGCGCTATCCAGTAAATTTGCGAAATCGACGCCCAGCCTGCGACCATCACTTCTTACCCTCCGGTGGGTCTATGTTGATTATGCCGAGCACGCAGGCCGAGGCTATGAACCCCTTCGTTTGCTCTTCGGTGAATCCAGCCCGCATACCCAAATCCAAGCACTTCCCATAGGTTGGTTGCGCTTCCATCCTGGCTGGCGCAAACACGGCTTCGAAAAACAGCGATGCCGGGCAGGTTTCGGCGCCAAGTAGCCTCCCCTGATCTTTGGGGTCGGGGTTATACGTGCCTGTATAGAACAGGTCACTGATCACAGCCACGGCCTTTTGAAACCGGCGCATCTGGTGCTTTTCCCAGTGCGCCCAGACGCCGTGCTCGGCAACGTGCATTTGGAGGCCCTTGGCAGCCTCGATCAGGACGCCAAGGTCCTTTAGTGCTTCTTCGCGGAGCTTGGGGTTTATCATGTCTCCTCCTCGTCCTTGGCCGCGGCCACCAGCTCGTAAGCCGCATCCAGGCAATTGTATAGGGAGAAGTCGCCGATGTTGATAAACAAGGCCGCGGCCAACTGTGTCAGGCTATATTTTTCCAGCAAGCCGCCTACGGCATTGCGACATTCGTCGGTGGTAAGCTCTTTGCACTCGTCTATGGCTGGCCCCAAAAATCCAGTTTCGATCATTCGTGGCCCAGCCGGAATCATGCGTGGTCTGGCTTGCATGGCTCAACCTCCATGGCTGCGGCCCTATGCCGCAGCATCATAGTATTGTACCACTATGAAGCGGTGAGTGCAAGCTTGATTGTTTATTCGCCAGGCCCAGCCTCGGTGTCCTTCTTCTGGCGGCATAGGTAGGCGGGATGGTGTCCGGGGACCATGTTCATCTTATCGATTACGACCACGCACGCCGCGAGGTCGGTGTACTCTGCATCGCCAACACGGATGTTGCAAGGGATGTGGTTACAGATACCCCAGAATACGACAACCCACTCCATGGTATCCTCCTCAAGCCCGCTCCCAGCGGGCTCGGGGTCCCCACCAGGGACCCCGAGGGTGACTTTGCACGGTTTCACGGCTATGGCACTCCCGCCAAGGACTAAGCTGAACCGTGCCTTGTTACGACGACCCTACCGCTGGGCAGTAGGACCGCCGTTCGCCCGTTGTCACCAATGGTTGCGTAGGGTCGCGTCCTGGCGGGGTTCCTATTCTTTGACTGTGCCCAAGTCCTTGATGACTTGGGTGCGGTCGTGGTGCGTTCGAAACTGCTCTGCAGTTCCGAAAATGCTCTCTTTGATGGCCTGGGGGACATTCTTCACCAGCCCCTGATGGTAGGCGTTGATAGGATGCCGTGATCGCTCAAGCTTGTTGTTGAGAAAGATTACCATCCCGGCACATCCTCGCAGCTCGGGGTCGCTGGTGCTCATGTCATCTTCCTTGATCGTCAGGTGGCAGGGGAATAGCCCGCGGCCAATGTGGATTAGCAGCTCCTCCAATTGCCACGGACCCAGCCATCCGCGCAGACTGCCCTTGCGGAACGGGCACTTGGGACACGGCGCCCGGCCCAGGAAATAGTTGTCGTGAACCCGCTCTAGCCCTTCCGGGCTCTTACGCCCTGGTTTCTGGCCCATATCTACTTCCCTTCGCCTGCCCATTCCAACCTCCATGAAGTGCGGGGTCCCAGGCTCCTGTTCAAACCAGGGACCCCGCCGCGGGGCGGCGCGAGGAGCCATGCAAACTCTAGCGCCTTCCTCCGCACCAGTCAGCCGAGACGAGAGCAGTCTGACTACCCGGCTAACCTCGCAATTCCCTCTGCTTGTGATTGGTTGTCTATTTCGCCGCCGCAGTTGCAACTGAAGGCATGAAGGTCTGCCGGCAGGATTTCAAAGAAATCCATGAGCCCCTGAATGCTGGCATTAGGAGCCAGCCCCGCGGCATTGAGCACCGGATCCCTGGTTGCGACTGTCATGGCCGTGGCAAAGTCGCCGAGGGCGGTTTGAGCAACAGTACTCTTCCGCCACGATTGCGTTTTGTTTTCCAGCATGTCGAACAAGGCAAGAACACGCGGGGTTCCCTTCACTAGCTCTGCCCAACGCAGAAGCTTGCCTCGCCGGTCCAAGACCTGTGAGCCTAATGTTTTGACTTTCTGGTGTTCCATGGCAATACCTCCTTGCCTTACTTCACTGCATATTATACCACGGTGGCATACGGAGGTATAGCTTGATTGTTGCCGCGGTACACTCACGCTCCCCTATCTCGTGAACCAGCGTCTCGACAAAACGGGGTCCCAATTGGCGCTTTGCGACTGCTGCATCGGGAGTCGGCATCCGGGAGTAATCTCCACAACGTGTGGAAATCAGGCCGCACGGTTGATCACTCCGTGGTTCGTCCGATTCCAGCCCGTGAGTGTAGTAGAGTAATGGCATTACTCATTTAGGGTCACGTAGTTCGGTTTGGCGAGCTTGATTGGCTCCGTGAACTTACCCGTTGGAAACATCTCCTTGATGTCTCTAAGGGTCCAGTTCATCCTTGGATCGGGATGGTTCGATGGCTGGGGTTTCCCGAAGTGTTGAACTACTTCGTCGCCGAATAGCGGTCTCAACGATGCCTCGCATGGTTTGTAGGGTTAAGAGATCGTCTAGCAGAGCCTGAAGCTCTTTCAGCGTTGGGCCTGGGGCCTGGGTCATTTCTTTTTATCCATTAGGACAATTTTATCCACGAATTGACTTAGAGCCTTGTTTATTTCTTCTTCACCCAGAGCCCCCATATCACGAATATCCCCATCACACTTCTGGCATATGTATAGGGCGAAGTTGAACTTTCTGCGTTCTAAATTTTCTCCAAAGATAAATCGACTGGGGTACCCTTTATTCCCGCACATTAAACAGAGGTTACTATGCCAGTTGACTGCTCTATCTTTTACTTCTTCTGGTATTGATTCAAAATTAGGGCATTGATGTATGAGCCATTGATTCTCTGGTTTGTTGTTAACGACATTGTGCTGATATACCGGGAGATCTGCAAGAACCGAGGACATCAGCTTATCTTTGCCTTCTTTCTTAGTCATAGCGTTTTACTCATATCTTGGGTGATCTTGCCGCAGCGTCTACAAACGAAGTACCACCTCATCGAGTGGCCGGGATGAAAGCCCATATCCCACTGGTGCGGGAGAACCTTGCACCACCCCGGCCAATAGATGATGCGAGCACAAATGGTGGAGCGCCCAGGTCCTGCCCCTGGAGGCGTTTCCGCCCTGTCTTTAGCACGTGGCTCGGCCACTAGCGCCCCCTCACTTACATATCGTCTAAAACGTTCCTGCTTGTAGCCATTCCGACTGTGTTGGTGTATATGAGTTCTGGTTGGAGTTCTAAAGTGTGCATATCTTCCATGATATTTCGAGCCCATGGCAAGAGCTTGGCATACCACTCCATGGGGTGCTCTGCCTTTTGTGCATCTTGGGCCAGCTTGATTATAGAGCCAAGTGTGGTGCGGAATGCAATCTTATTACTTACGGTCATTTGATCCCCCATAATGTCTTTAGCCGGTCGGACATTGGTAGCACTATCGGGCCATCCTGAAAGTCTTTGCTGCTCATATCACAGCCATTTTCGAACCAAGCCGAAAGCCAATTGTCGGTATCGTGGGCAAACAGGTGTTCGGCCACAAACTCTTCTTCAGTTACCCAGCGATAGTTGTCCAGGTTGCCGTTGGCAACTGGGATATATCTTTCAGCCGGGTGTGGCACTGCATCGCTGCCACGTTCATTTTTCAGCCGCCACCACCTTCGTAGTGACTCAATATCTTGACGTTGTACTTCGTGCATGGCTCAAACCCCTTGCTAACCCCATCCTGGTAGTATAGCATATTGATGCCCAGAGCGCAATGCTGAAAGGCAGGTCCCGCCATGTGGGAGTGGATCTTTTTCTATACCAAGTTCCAATTGTTTGATAGACTCTTTCCTACGACCGCCAGCTTTTTCCTCGATGGTCGTAGTCGAATGACCCCCGAAATCGCGCGTACACGTAAATGCCATTGGATCATTCGCGATGCGCACGGTGATCTTATGAATTGTATCTCAACCGATTGTAACGCTTGGCGCTACATCAACTCCCACCCACTAGGATGGAAGCGCATCTTTACCAAACGTCGCGGGGCGTGCGCGACCTCAGATCAGCGGAAACGGTAACACCCCAAGCCGCAACCCCGCAACCCCGCAACCTGAGCGGATCATACATTCGCCGGCAGATGAGTCTTCGGGCCTTTATTGCTAGGAACTCGGACCTGGAAGAAATCCAGTGTGGGCTCTGGCTTTCTGGCTATCAGATTATATGGGGATAGCATTCAAGGTTGTATCATATATTCCAGCGTGCTAGTTTGCACAATTACCACTACAAATAGCCAGGAGGCTGAGATGGAGCAAGTGGCATATGCGGGATCGGTCCAAACCCGCACTAAGAAGGCTCTCCCCGCAGACATTGAAATTGGCAAGCGGATGAGGGCCTATCGTGTACTCAGGAAAATGAGCCAAACGGATTTGGGGACTGCCGTTGGGGTTACGTTCCAGCAAATACAGAAATACGAAAAGGGGGTGAATCGAGTTGGGGGCGGTCGGTTACAGCTTATCGGCAATGCTCTTGGTGTCACGGTGAGCGACCTTATGGGTACTGCGAACCACACGATACCAATTGAGCATCTGGAGCTGGTGCGGGATCACCGGGTTGTCGCGCTGTTGGGAGAATGTTTTAAGATGAAGGGCGACAAGCGCCGGCGAGCCCTGTTCGCAGTTTACGCCTTGTTCAAGGTGTTTAACGAATCCTAACGGCGGTTAAATTCCCCCTAGACTTGAGCCGTTAGGTACTTGGCCCCGGGATCACTCCCGGGGTCCTTTTTGCTTCAACATTTCTTGTACTTCTGTTGTGCTCTCTTTCAATCCAACATCTTCAGTCCTAGTTTCCATCATTCCTGCAAATGTTGACGGGCCTCCTTTCTTTATTCCTTCAGCCACGGCGATAGCGTAATCTGCTGCTTTCTCTTTGCTTGGAAACGGGTAGAAGCAGGTCTGTGCCCTTACATCTTCTGGTTTCATGTCGGACCATTTTATTCCGAAGAAGACACACCATTTCCCTTCCATATTATCTTTGCCTTCTGCGATCCAGAACCAAGCCTCTGCTTTCTTATCTGGGGCGAGTAGGGAGGCCAGTGCCATCCCGTCTATAAGGGCTTTCGTTCCTTTGGTTATTAGGAGATCGATTGCATCGTCGTTCTTGAACTGTATGTACATCATCATGGCTCTATTCCTCCATCATAATATCTCGTACCAGTGGATCATGCACTGGTACGAGTTTGCAACAGAGCTGGCAATCGCCGCACTGTCTACGTTGCACGTCCATCTCCGTCTTTTATTCCTGGTAGCCGGGGCATTGTGTGTCGTGGAAACTCCGTTTTTACTATGTCTGCGATCCCGGCTAAAGCCTCCAAACTTGCAGAGCCTCTTTCGGCTAGTGGTTTGGTTGGAATGTTGAAGGCCCTGAATTGTGCCAAGATGCTTGTAGAGAGACTTGTGAAAAAGGCTTCGTAAATAGCACGATGTGATACGGCCTCATCACGTTCTTGCTTATGGCGTTCGGCAGTGGTTTCAACCATGTTTCGGTTGCTCTCCATCGCCTGAACCTTGGCTTCTAACTCAGCAATCCGTGCTCTTGCCTCCTGCAGTTCATTAGTAAGACGCCCTACTTCGGCCTGTGTACGTTGATAAACTGTTAGGCCATGTTCAACGGCTTTCATATTGTCTTCTGGTAGATTTTCGTCGCGCTTTGACATTTACGTCTCCCTTGCGCCCTTGCCCCTTGTCAAACGCAATTGGTTGTGTTATGTCTGCCTTTCACAAGTAGACGCAGTGCCCTGAGCCACGTCTACAATCGCAGGGTTTCCAAGTGGGAATCCGTGCTTCGCTCGCTCTGTTGCCTGCCCATGTATGAACAAACCCAAAGAGCCCACGCAAGAGATTCTGCCGCCCGAGCCTGATCATGCGTATAACGCGGATGATCTGAGCCCGAAGGAATTCTTGACAGCAGTGTATCGTGACAAGCGGGTCCCTTTGTCAGTACGCATGGATGCAGCAGCGAAGGTGTCTGTGTACGAACACCCGCGCCTCGCGCAAGTTAACCAAGACCTTACGGCCGGTGTCACTATACGCATAGAAGGTGGACTCCCAGAATTGCCGGGCACCAACATCATTATGCCCAAGAGTTCAGCTCCAGCGGGTGGTGTACTCCCGCCGCGAAAGGGTAACGGTTCGGGGGAACCCAGCTAAGTCGTCGGTGTTTGGTTCACATTGGCGAACCAAAATCTCTTCTGGTTCTTTTGAGAATAACCAAACAATCACTTTTGCTATCCCCACTAAGGCGTAGATCGTCCAGAGTATTAGGAGCCAGAGGAGTCTAACCGCCAGTATCAGGCCATACATGCCAACGACCATAGCTAGGAAGATGCCTAGCCAGACTGCCGCGAAAACCATTTCCTTCACCCCCGCATTAGTTGTAAAGCATAATACAGCAGTGAGCTGTGGATTGCAAACCCAGAAATACCGTTGTAATATCTGTGTGTTAAATTGGTACCAGTTCAACCAGGGAGATCAAGATGCCTTCCAAGCTTTGTGTGATTAGTTGGGAAGAAGACGATACCGAAGCTCCTCCGCCTGAGGTCTGGCCGCGTCCGCCGGAACCAGGTCAGCCGGCGCCTCCCGCTGTGGCTGTGCCACCTATTTATCTTCCGGATTACCCGACGCATCCTATCGCCCGTCCACCTCGGCCTGGGCGTCCATCTCTTCCTCCGGGGATTTGGCCGCGGCCTCCTGCCGGTGGTGGTGAAGAGCCTCCGCCTCCGTTGGTTCCTTCGCACCCAATTGAGGTGCCAGAGCCGCAGCCTCCGGCCGCTGGGACACTTCCTGTACTTCCTGGGAAGCCGGCTGTTCCAATTCATCCGATCTATCCCCCGGAAGGGTACTTTATCTTCTGGGTTCCTGGTTACGGTTTTGCGGTCGCCAAGATTGGCGATGGCGCCGGACCGCACCCCGAACCTCAAGGCCGTGCTGGTCGCCGGGGTTAATTGAACTCTGATTAGGGGGAGCTCAGGCTCCCCCTATCTCAGGAGTAGACCATGGCAAAGACTCCTAAGAATGATGTTGTTGACACTGAGTTTGAGCCTGTGCAAGAGCAAGCCACGGCTCCAGTTGCTGAATACAAGCCGGTGGCAGATTTCGTTCCGCGTGTTACTCCCCCGTCTGCGCCAGAGCCCAGAATCAGTAATCTGACTCGCGCCTCCCATGCCAGTTGGAGACGCACATTCAAGATGCTTCGTGGTTCGGGGAGACTCGCACGATGACAGCCCTTACGGTTACTGAAGCTGATCGTGGGAAAACCATTGCAACCAATGGGACATTGACCAGCATTCAGCTTCAGAAACCACCGACTGGGACATATCATCTATATTTTGGTTTGATCGACGACTCTCCAGAAGCGGGAGGAGTTTCTCTTTTTAATGCTCAAATTGCTTTACAACCTGTTCCGACTGGAACAGTCTTTCCAATGGGTGACCATGAGTTTGGTAATTTGACCGTGGTTGATATTCCGGAGGGCAGTGAGTTTCTGCTTGAGGTGACTGGTGTTCCAGAGCCTGAGCCACCAGAGCCCGAGCCACCAGAACCTCCAATCGATCCAGACCCCGACCCAGACCCTGACCCGGATCCGGACCCAGACCCAGACCCTGACCCTGACCCTGACCTGCCGACTCCTCGCAAACGAAGATAGACGGCATGACCGACTTTTCCGCTACTGTTGATGCCATGGGAGCCATTATCGCGACAGGGGGAACGCTGACTAGTGTTACACTTGTAGAGGCACCCCAGATCCCCGGCTATTGGTTCACTTTGGTGGATGTAGATGATAGCCAGGAAAATGAAACGATCTTATTCAACATTCAAACAGGATCAACTCCAATCCCCACGGGCACGGTGTTTCCGTTGTATAATACACCATTCCAGAATCTGGCGGTGAAAAGTATATCGCCAGATGCTAAGTGGGAGATCACAACTAATCCATGAATGTTCCTATATCACCCGGTACGATCTATGGCGAGAAGCTAGTTAGCCTCCCGCAATTGCATCCGGGGCAGGTTGAGGCGTTCATGGTCTCTGCGAGGTTTCGTGCTTTACGTTGTGGTCGAAGATGGGGTAAGACCGCTTTTCTCAAAACCATCGCTTGCGACTTCGCGGCCAAAGGTGCTCAGGTTGGTTGGTTTGTTCCTAATTATCGTTATGCGAGTGAAGCCTATTCCGAGAACGAGATTACCCTTGACCCGGCTATTCGGACCAGTTCTCGCAATATGGGGATCTTGCATACGACCACGGGTGGCCGTATCGAGCTATGGACCCTAGAGGATGAAAAGGCGGGTCGATCTAGGCGGTATCATCTGGTCATTATTGACGAGGCCGCGTTCACTAAAAAGAATGCAATTGATATATGGACAAAAGCGATACGACCTACCCTTCTTGATTTTAGAGGGGCCGCAATTGTCGCCTCTAACACTAATGGTATCAATGAAGACAATTTGTTTTGGCGGATTTGTAATCTTCCTGAATATGGGTTTACTGAGTATCATGCTCCTTCTCACAGCAATCCATTCCTTCCTGCAGATGAGCTTGAGCGCCTGGAGAGGGATAATCACCCTCTTGTATACGCTCAGGAGTATCTTGCTGAGTTTGTAGATTGGTCCGGTGAGGCATTCTTCTCCCTTGACAATCTGCTAACGGACGGGAAACCTGAGTCGGTTCCCGCCCGTTGCTTGTATGTCTTTGCCACTATGGATACGGCGGTTAAGACAGGTAAAGAAAACGATGGCACAGGGGTCATATATTGGGCTTATGAGAAGCTTGGAGACGAGCACTGGATTAAGATTATCGACTACGAATATCTCCAAATCGAAGGTGGAATGCTCGAGCTCTGGCTTCCTGTCGTCTATCGCAACCTCGAAGAGTATGCTGCCAAGTGTGGAGCAAGGCTCGGACACCGGGGATGTTTTATCGAGGACAAGGCCTCTGGTTCCATCCTCATCCAGCAAGCCCGGCGGAGAAATTTGCCGGTAAGTGAACTCCCACAAAAGCTGACTCAATTAGGGAAATCAGAACGAGCGATCAACGCTTCTGGTTATGTTTACAGAAAAATGGTTAAGGTTCTTGATATTGCATATGATCGTATCGTGACCTTTAAGCAGGTCACCAAAAACCATCTCCTTGGTCAAGTGCTTGGATTCCGGGTTGGGGATACTGAAGATCGGCAGGATGACCTGCTCGATTGTTTCACTTATGGGGTGGCGATCGCACTTGGCAACTATGAGGGATATTAGATGAGGAAATCTGCTTTGGTACTTGCGATAGCTTTATTCGCAACTCCTGTGTTCGCTGGTGGCGGAGGCCACGGTGGCGGTACTGGTGGAGCCGGAATGGGTGGCGGTGGAATGGGCGGAGGCGGCATGGGTGGCGGAGGCCACGGTGGAGCCGGTATGTCCGCGTCTGCTGCTCCTGGTGGTGTATCTGCTGCTGGGGTTGGAGTTGGTGGTGGCGTTGGCTCCAATGCTTGGTGGAATCGGAATGGTTCTCCCTATTGGCGTGTTCGTTCTGGTAGCGGAACATGGTGGCGTGGTGGGACAGTTGTTCGCACCAATGGTTTCGGGTGGGGTGGAAATCCTGCTTGGCAAGGTGGCTGGGGATGGAACAACAGACCGTGGGGATGGAATAATAGGCCGTGGGGATGGAATAATGGGTGGGGCTGGAACAACAGACCGTGGGGTTGGGGTGGATGGGGATGGAATGGGGACTGGAACACGGATTTCAATTTCGGATATGCTCCGTCTGATTGGGCAGCTTATCCGGGCTGTACCTGCGCGCCGCAACCGCAATACTGAACCAGCAACAGGAGGAAGGCTAAAACCATGAAAGTTCTGGCACTGGCGGCTATGACCGCATTTCTCATTTTGCCCACTTCGGGCATGGCGCAACAAAGTCCTCCACCGTCTGCCACTACTCGGCCGGCTCCGACGCATCCTCCTGATGCAACACAGCTCCCGGCTAATGGTGGCGGTCATCATGATGGTGGTGGTTGGTGGGACAGGCATCATCGCTGCCACTGGAAATGCCGGTGGAATGAGGAGAGGCATCGTCGAGTTTGTTGGCGTGTCTGTGGTGAGGGCGGTCACGGCGGCGGCCCCGAAGAGTGGTAAGATAACGTAGAGAAGCAGCACAGAAGTAGGAGGCAGAGATGGCTTCACCTCATACAGTTACCTCTGCCTCCGTTGGCTCGGTTCTTACTGCCGGGGCTGGTACGATTACTGCTCTTACTTTGAATCAGCCCACATCTACCTCTTCTGATGATTCTACTCCGCTAACTATGGTTGATCCAGAATACACCACGGTCGGCTCTGTGTCGGCCGCTGCTGTTGGGACAGGCACGGCTGGAACTGGTGTCTATCAGGTTAATGGCGGAGTCGGTGCTCCAGCGACAGTAAATGTTACATCTGCTGCTGGTGGCATTTCTGCAGTTTCTGTTGCAAATGGTGGACAGTATACGACATTCCCACCGAGCCCAGCAACGCTCACCTTCGTTTCAGGTACAGGGTCACTAACTGGTTCAACTATCAATTTGACAGAAGTTCTTCCTTCCGGAGTCCAGCCACCTTCACGTGTACTGTACTCTGCGAGTCTACGTGCATTGGCTTCTGAATATGAGCCACGGCCCGCTGTTCCTCTAACTCCGGGTGTAACTGCACCGACTTGGCCGAAAAGCCTGATGGGTGCGGCACAAACTATTTCTTTCAGTAATGGGTGTTGGGTACAGAGTTGTCCTGCGAATGTGACATTCACGGTAACGTGTTAAGATGGGTGTTGTTTCTACAACTCCAGGTAATGCCCTCCAGGATCTTCTGGTAGCCCCGGATATTATTCCGGGTGACACCATTTCGTATGAAACCTGCAAAGAAATCTATCTTTATCATCCACTTGGCGCACGTATAGTCGAGGGGCCGGTATCTCTTGCCTTATCACAGAAACGAGATATTAAGGTACCCGACAGCCCAATGGAGCATTGCGCTGATGCATTCAATGACGAATGGAAGCAGATCGGTGGCGATTATCTTGTGCATAATCTTATTACTGTTAGTCGAATTTATGGAGTGGCTTCGATCGCATTACTCGTGGACGGACTTACGAGCAATGTCCCCATTGATTACTGGGATCTACCTGAGCTTAATATCAGCTTTAACGTTCTTGACCCTCTTAATACGTCAGGTAGTCTCGTTCTAAACCAGAACCCGAATGCAATGGACTTTTTGAAGTACCGGCAGATCGCGGTTAGTGGAACAGCTTATCACCCCTCTCGATCTGTTACGGTAACGAATGAAAAGCCTATTTATCTGGGGTACACTACTTCTGCTTTTGGTTATGTTGGGAGAAGTGCTTATCAGCGTGCATTTTATCCCCTTAAATCTTATATTAAATCACTTATAGCCGACGATTTGGTGGAAACCAAGGTCGGTGTCCTGGTTGCCAAGGTCAAACAGCCGGGAAATTTTGTCGACAATATCATGTCCTGGGCCACTTCTTTCAAACGCCAGATTGTGAAAGAGGCGGAAACGGGCAATGTGATCAATGTTACCCCAGAGGAAGACATTGAATCACTTAATATGCAAAATTTGGAAGGCCCGCACGTGCTCGCACGGCGGAATATCCTTGAAAATATTGCCAATTCCGTCGATATGCCGGTAAAATTGATCACGCAAGAGTCATTTGCAGAGGGTTTTGGTGAAGGCTCTGAGGATGCGAAGGCGGTCGCACGCTATATAGACCGTATCCGAGAGACTATGGACCCGGTTTACCGTTTCTTAGACCGAATTGTTATGCACCGAGCCTGGAATGAAGACTTTTTCAAGGCCCTGAAGAAGAAATACCCGGAGAAATATGATTCTACCGGCTATAAAGAGGCCTTTTATACTTGGACGAATAGTTTTCAGGCAGTTTGGCCCTCGTATTTGCGTGAACCAGACCATGAACAGGTCAAGGTTGACGATACGAAGATGAAGGCGGCCATTTCAATCTACCAAATCCTTGAATTTAGTTTGGATCCTGAGAACAAAGCTCGGTTGATCCAGTGGATTTCTGATGCAATCACCAACAACAAGCTCCTATACTCTAGTCCTCTGAGCTTGGACTACGATAAATTGCTGAAACAGCTCAAGAAGGACCAGAAAGCTAAAGAGGACCAGCAAGCGGCTGGTATGGAGCCTGAGGATCCTCGCCCAGAAATCCCAAAAGTTAAGATGGCACGTGCGGATAGTGTTGTCCGGCTCATAGAACACATCCAAAATGCCTCAAAATAGACAAATTTCGTCTGCATTACGTTTTTTGAAGCAAAATCCCAATGTCCCTGAGAAGGGTTTGATGTATATTGGCCGGAAATTGCAAGAAACTGAAGAAAATCCCGGGGAAACACAGAAATTGTTGCGCTCTGCCTATTATTATCTGGGAAATAGACAGGGATTGAAGAAAACTCACCCTTTGATGCGGGATATCCGCCGTTTGAACAGAGCTGTAGGAGGCTAGAATGGCGCATGGGACATTTGTTGTAGATGGGACCAAAGTTGGCACTGTGATTGATGCTGCTGCCGGCCACATCACCAATATTCTTTTCACTGGTGCCCCAACGCAGTGGGAAATCCCCAATTTTGATTCAAATGGGCTCCCTAACCAGGGCTATTTCAGCTTGGTGGATAATTCTGTGACTCCACCTCGTGTGCTCTTTCAGCTTAATGGGCACGTGGGCGGCGGCCATAGTCCACATGCAACCCATCAACAAATGGCGTATTCGATTCCTTTTGGTAGTTTGTTCGTGAATTCGGTTCCCAAAGGGGCCACCTACTCGGTCACGACAACCGCATAACGGCTACTGTCACCCAGGGCCGTTATCCAGGGCGCCGGTGTCCTCAATCCCCAATCCCCTGTCCCCAAGGGCATCGGCGTCCACCTCTAGAGGTATATCATGCCTCTGACAGAAAAGGGCGAAAAGATCCTTGGCTCCATGCGTAAGCAGTATGGAGAAAAAGAAGGTGAGCGTATTTTCTATGCCAGCATCGCCGCTGGTAAGATTGTAGGAGCGCATGTATCTGAAGATGATGCGCAGCATATGGGATTCACTTCTGAGCAGGCAAAACCAATCAAAGACCTTTGTGATGCTGTGGATTCTTTATCTTCGCGTCTAGATGCGTTTGAGGCTCGCCAGCACCAGAGGAAACCTAAACAGGTGAAGCCGCGGTCCAAAGACAATATGCAACCTTCACGGCCACATCCTCCTGACCTATGACGAAGCCTCCGACCTGGATTAAGCCTCAAGTGCAATTGGTGTATGCTCCTAATCAAGCAACTACTGCAGAAGCACCTCCTTGGTTTGAAGATATTCTTCCATATACTTATCGGGCCTTTATGTCTCCAAGCGTAAGCGCAAAGACATTAGTTGGACACACATATAGAACATTCCCGGTCTTACCGCCACAAAGGCCATGACAGACGTAGCGGCTGGAATTTTGTTCAAAGCGCCGACTGGCCGGGTCTTGTTCTGCCATCGTACGGATGGGAGAGGGTGGGCGTTTCCAGGCGGCGGGAAGAAAGATCATGAGACCATTGAGCAATGTGCTGCGCGTGAATGTTACGAAGAAACTGGATACCGATCCGGTCATGCCGGAGCCTTCCTCTGTAGACGCGTTCGAGATGGTGTTGATTTCACAACATTTAGCTATGATTGCGATGATGAATTTATCCCTAAGTTTAATCACGAACACGATGCGTTTGTATGGGTTAACCCCGACTACGCCACAAGCCTCGACCTTCATCCAGGAGTGTTGGTTGCCCTTCGCAAACTCAAGGGCATGACAGAACTGGAACTGGCAGAAGCTATACGGGACGAAGAATTGGTGTCCCCGCAGTATATCGAAAATGTCGCTTTGGTGGCTATGCGTATCTCTGGTACAGGCATTTCTTATAGGCCGAAGCTCAACGAGTGGGTCTATCGTAGGGATACTGTGTATCTCACTCCTGAATTTCTTCAGCGCTGTATGGGTCTGCCGGTTATTATGGACCACCCGGATACCCAGATCCTTACATCAGAAGAATTTGCGCGCCGAATTGTTGG